>Ga0116231_10011966_pt1 | contig 13032 bp, 10 predicted proteins | sample S1TSphgellanicum_2_FD_89695 | JGI IMG/M metagenome (GOLD analysis project Ga0116231, IMG submission 89695) | Host-associated microbial communities from peat moss isolated from Minnesota, USA - S1T2_Fd - Sphagnum magellanicum MG | ecosystem: Host-associated > Plants > Peat moss > Unclassified... | reverse complement strand
AATAAGAAAGAAAGAGGAGAAAAATTTCCAAAAGAAATAGGGGCAAAAGAAGGGGGCTTTTTTGGCCCCTTTGGGGGCACGGCCAAAAACCCCCCCCCCCCCCCCCCCCCCCCCCCCCAAGGGAGACCCCTTTGCTCCATGACATGACTTCTCATTTGGTTGGATGGAAATTATATTCCTAAAATTGGCTGCCACTATTTTTGGCCTGGATCAATAGCCCTTCCTAAGAACACCCTGACTATTGAGCTTGGATTGCAGCCAAACTTTTTCCCTTTCCACAAATTCCCTTGCATGCATTTTTTTCACACAAAGTTTTTCTACAACTTTTTCATTGCATGCATTTTTCCACACAACGGTTGCAGCATGCATGGGGTCCTACCATCCAAGCTTTGCTTTTAGGGCTACAATTGCAATCCGGTTGCAAGCCCACTTGGACATTAGAAAAACCCAGATTGGTGGAAACATGGTGAGGAGCTCCTCTAGCACTAGACCCAACAAGTGAAATTATGTACATATTCAATGTAAACACTCCCAACTTTGCCAAATCAAAGCAACCAACATGTGGTCATTGCTAACAAAGACCCCCCCACCCCCCCCCAACATAAAAATAAAAATAAATTAATCTTATCACCAACATAATCCAACAACAAAAACTTCCTTCAAGAGGCAAATTACAATGGTTGGACGGATAAAATAGCCAATCACAATGTTTAATCAGTCTCCATGTAATTATGACATCATAAAAAAACAATTTGGGTATACAATGATTAAACATCGTATACAATATAATTATTTTCAGACATGTTGAAAAAATCCAAAAAAATCAAATGACAAAAAACAGTGAAGATATTGAATCTTCCACAATATTCTATTGGTTGAAATTCAAAAATTCAAAAATAATTAATTATTTGACAAACATATGTTGAAGCTATCAAGGTACTAGAGTAATTGATATGTTCTAATGATTTAATTTTGTCACATGGATGTTTGAATACTGGAGTCTTCTGATGTAAGGAATATTTATTAGTACCCATTACTAAAGTGTAGTTCACATATGCAAGTGAAGGACTTGCAATGATAAGAAAAAAACACTTATTTCTTGTTAAAGCATAAGGACTTTTAGGGTTAGGGTTCCGTTAGTTGTTGTTTTAGGTCAACTTTTTTAATTAGCTATCATCACAATTTCATCATTGCTCACACATAACCCTAATCTTTAACCAAAAACATGTATTTATCTTTATTTCATTATTGTGGTTCATAAAAGGTTGATGGTATTACAAGTTTCATCGCTAGAAGACAAGAGCATGAGATCAACTTCATTTCATTTTTCTCATTTTAAAATTTCATTATTTTCTCTCTCAAATTTCAGAACTTCATTGCACATTGTCTTTTGTTGTGTCTTGCATTGTTATCATTTGTTTTACAATTTGACTGTGTCTTGTGTTGTTATCTTTCATTCTATAATTTCACTAATTTTTTGGAGCTTCATCACATCTTTGTTTTGTACTTTCAAATTTGAATGCATTCTTGCTTTTTAAATTTGTTTTGTTGTCTAATTTGTTTTTTTCTTTGTCATTGTTTTCACAATTGTGTGTGTTCTTGTTTTGCAAGTTCATAATTCAATTGGGTTTTAAAAAATATTTTTATTCACAATCCAAGGTTTATTTTTGTTGTGTTTACGTTTTGTTGAATTTTTTGTTTCAGTATTTTTTCAAAGTTTATTTGTCCAAAATGAGGCCATTGAAATTTGTTTTGATGGCTCATTTCATTCAGCAGTTTTTACATGTTCATGAATTTATGATTATGTGTTATGACACTAAATCAAATTTAGATTCTCAATTTCCAAATCATGTTTTAGTGGGTAAAACTTACTTTTATGCCAAGTTGACTTATTTAGTTATCCATCCAAACAATTTGCTTTCAATTACAAGATTTTTTTTTAGTAAAAAAATCAACAATTGGGTCAAAGGTAAGTCTACCACTTGGTAGTTTCATTTTCTAATGATGCAATACAATGACTTAAGATGGATCAAACATTTAAAAATGTCACAGAAAATAAACTACAATGGAAGTTTTGAAATTTGTTTAGAAAGATCCATAAAGAATATTTTTGAAAGTTTTTTAATTTAAAAAAAAATTCATGAAAAATATGCTTAAAAGTTTCTAAATTTTTATTTAATACAAACTTATAGAAGGTTTAGTTGATGGAACTTTTTAGAAAGTTGATGATTTTCTAAAAGGTTCGATTGAATAACATAATATAATAAATTTTAAAGGGTTTCACCCCTTAATTTTGCCAACGGAAGTTTTGCTATTTTTATTTTTTGTTCATCTCATGTTTAACTTGCATAATGCCTTATTCAAGAAATAAAACCATTTAGTTTTTGTTCATTATCAAGTTCTTTATATTATAAGTTTGTTAATTTTTTCTAAGTCATGTTTTTGTTTTGTCCTTGACATAAAGTTGGTAAGGATTTTGTGTTTCAACTAATTGAAAAATTGAAGCACTTGATGAAGAAAAAATATACATGTTATAGGTGCACGATGCTTTTTGGAATTTGTGTTGCTTCTTCATTATACAAACTTATTAACAAGTTGAATTTTTCATTGTAATGAAATGTTTGCCAGTGATAAATCTATTGTGCACTTGGTCTTGTAAGAATTTGTGTAATAGTGAATGTTATTTTTAGGAGCAAAATCAAATGTTTTGAAGGAAAAGACTTTAAGGATGTGACAGTTGGCTTCAAGAGCTTTGTGGTCTATTGGTTACCCATGGTGTCATCAACGTCATTTATATACATATTCAAAATATGAAAAGGCTTTCATAGGCAATTATTTTTCTTTCCAAAGCTTACAAATTATAAGTTGTGGTTGATTATTGAATGAAGATTTGGGACATCTTTATCGATATGTTTAATTTGATGAATGATGAGTACATCTTATGACTTTCAAGTTTATACCATAAGGTTAGGCATGGTGATTTGTTATAATTGGTTCAAGGTGAAAGTGATATAAAACTTGAAATGCATTCATGCTATTAAGAACCAAAATCACCCAAAAGACAAAGTCTTTATAAGGAGTGGATCAACTTGTCAAGTTGATGTGACATAACATGAATGGTCATTCGGGGAGAATATTTTTATACCCATGATTTACAAGTTGCCAAAAAAATTGTTTTAATTTTTATGACCCAAAAGGCTATTGCATTATATTATTATGTAATGGTGCATTGGAAAAAAATTCAAATGTGTCATTTTCAAACAAATTCAAGACTTTATACGAGTTCTTTAAGTAGCAGAAACTTTGGTTACATACACGTTAGCATGCTTTTGGGTCCCATATTTTTGCTTTCATCATTTCTTGCTTTATATTCTAACAACATAATACGTAATGGAGGGACCTATGCAAAAAAATTACAAGATTATATTATGCATTGATTTTGAATCCATAAAACTTATAAACCTAAGTAGTCATTACCAAAAAGTTGGTTCCTAAAACAAAAAATGCCCCTTTACATATTGGACAATGAAGGATATCCTTTAATATTTTTGTTAATGATTCCTCACAAACAAGTTATCAATGACATGATGTATTAGAGGCATTATACAACAAATAACTATATTGATGTAGGAATGTCATAGGAAATACATTTGAGATGTTGAAAAACAACTTCAAAGAACTATTTTTGAAAACAAATTTGCATGTATTATTTTCACATGACAATGTAGTTTACTATTGTATATTGTACGACATGATCCTTGATGAGAAGGAACTTGACATGGAAACATTGATGTTTTAATTATAAGTTGAAAACATTGGAATTCTAATGTGCAATAGGTTCCTGATTGTAGAAAAAACAATGAATATATTGCTAGCGATAATTTAAAAGTTAACAATAAGGTAAAAGCAAAGTTGTAGAGTGTTGAGATTTTAGGATCACATCAACATTTTATTCTTGAGTTGTATTTTGGTAGTAGACCACTTAAAAGAATGTATGGACATTTTGCATTTTGATATATACTCACAAAATTCAATGACTATTCTTTCTTGGATTTTATTAACAATTTGAACTTTGTTTAGCAATTTGAGCTATCTTCATGTTGATTTTAACAATATTCCATCCTTATGTTGTCCATGTTTTTCTTTTGATGAGTTTGAAGCAAAGTTCAAAGGTGCAAGCATTTGATATTTATATTTGACAAATGTGTGACACATTGCAGTGTTGAGGTTTGAAAAACCATTCATCATTTTTTTGTTTGTTTTGTGGATCTTCTTATCTTTTTGCTTGAAATATTGTAATTATTTTTTAATAGTGGTATTCATGGGTCAAAATACAATGTTATTTGATGTACAACTACATTAGGTTGATTCTATCCATTGCTTCAATAAGATCTAAACTATTTTTGTTTAATGTTTCGATAATTGCATGTGTGTGATTAACATTTGTGCTTCCAAGGGCGACAATATGGTAGAAGTTGTATAATAGGTTTTGTTGTTGGAACGTTCGAAAAGTTGATGTAAGAGCCATGGCAAGATGCTATTAGAACATTTGAAACATTGATGTAAATGCAACCATGTTAAGGACTATTAGAAAATTGGTGAAGGTTCATGAAATTCACCTTGGCTTTTGTGTTGTTTTGTTTATTTTTTTGACTTTATTTAGGTGATTCATAGTTGTTGTCGATGAAATCTTGCATGAAAGATTGTGGATATATAAAATCCTCATATTATGTGTTTGCTTTTGAAATAGGCACAACATGGTTTGCATCACCTTTAGCTTGTAGTTTTCATAGATGAGCATGTGCATTGATTGTCTGTTATTCTTATAACACATCAACTATGTGATAATATTTTGTATTGAATTTTTCAAAATGTGCAACTTTTGTGTTTCATCTTGAAAACATATCATACCAAAATATGAGAATTAATTTAGGTTTTATTTTCTTATTAATGAAAAACAACTTTATTTTATATGTCATGTAGATTACACTCCATTTGCATGTGGTAAGAAATTCTTGAAAATTTGAAATTTGAAACATATTTTGAATTTAAAAAATTCCATAATTTTAAATTGTGAATGTTTTTAATGTGTGGGTGACATGTTACTAGAATTTTAATTTTTTTACTATAAAAAATTCTTTATTAAGAGAATCCTTTACCTTAAAAAGGTAACAACATCAACAAGGGATTCTTTTTTAGTTGTAATTATATATATATATCATCATCATCATAAAATGTTTATAATAGGTTATAGTAGGTAACCATAATATTGAATGTTAAACAAACTTTAGGCTACATAACTTGTCTATAGCCAATTGTGGTTAAATCTTTTTGTGGATGATTATCATTTGAGCAACATTGCAAAAGTGATTTTTTCGGTATTAAATCATATTGGTGGAAAAATAATAATTTGCAACTCCTCAAAAAATGGACATTTGTTTTACATACCAAAAATAACATAATTAAAGTATTAATTAAAGCATTCTTCAATTCACATTGTATTGAATCACATTTACAAAGATTATATGTCATTTTTTTTAAAAAATTAAAATTTTGATTTATCCATAAAAAAATTATTTCAATTTTTTATTAAAAATTTAAAAAATTATTATTTATAAATAATAATAATATTTTTGAATATATTATTGAATAAACTTCAAGTGATGTTTCATTTGTAGCATTTGAATACAATTTGAAGAAAAAATATGTTGTTAAAGTTTGAATTTCCTAAATAATTTCATCATGTTAAAGACAATAAAGTTATTTTTTTCATTTATATCAAAGTGTTGAAGTGATTTGGTGGTTAAGATCTTGGTGCATTTCCATGAGGTGTTGAATTGAACCACTGTTGTTTAATTATATAGAAAAATCCAAATATACATCTAGATAATGGTTAGATATGTATACATACATATCTAGATTTTTTATTCAATTTGATATTTGACCTCATACACAACTGCTAGATAACATTATTTATATCCTTATCTAGACCAACATATTTAGATATAGTATAAATCCATGGAAGTCACATTTTGACAAATCGGATATGCATTAGGTTTAGGGTTTACATCATTTAGGGTTTAAGTGTTACAAGTTAGGGTTTGCAAAAGCGGGAGCATAATCGAATGTTTGTGCTTTGCACTTTGCATTTTGCAGCAAATCATTGTTTTCTTTGAATGCATAGTGTAGGCACACAACACACACACCAATTCTATGTTTTTTATAAGTAATAAAATTAGAAAATTGATATGCATAACCTTTGTGCATATTCATCATTTTGTGAAAATTGAAAACTAGGACATTCAAAACTGGCAATTTTTTAAAAAAAAAGTAAATGGTGTAATAGATCTTAGATTTTTTTGAAATACATATCCTTCTTCTTTAAAAAAAATGAGAATATATTTTATTGGTATCCATAGGATAGGCCTAAAATATGATAACCAAACAACATTGGTTGAACCTTTGAAGGATGGGTTCATTAATGTATACAATGTGTATTATACATTGATGTATCATGTACAAATGTAGTATAGAAACATGTACATATGGTGGTGGTGAATGGCACCAAAACTTTTTGTTAACAAAACCCAAAATAATAATAATAATAATAATATTTAAAATTAAAAAAATAATGAAATGTATTTTGGTCATGTTGTGTTATGAAAAACATATAATCCATGGCTGACCTGAAAAAAACCCTATTATGACATGTTAATTTAATTGATGATGTGTCACTTTAGTCCATGTCATATTAACTTGGGATTTGATAATATTCATGTCAATTTTTTAAAATAAAAAATTACTTAATGCAACATGTGACTATTTAGAATGATTAAATCATTTTTCATTAAAAATTTCATAATCAACTTGTCTTTTTGACCAAAACAATATAAGTTGCATATTAGTTAAATTTTGTTCGATTTCACTAAAAACCTAATGAATTTAGGTAGTTACAGAACCCATGATTCCTTTTAATGGTTCAAAATTTTGGTTTATCACCATTTGTTTTCCTTGAAAGGAAAAAGGGCTAAATGGTGTGACTATAGAAACAAAGGAGTTAGTGGTATCGTGGTGGACTATTGAGACATTAAAAAGTCCCAACAAAAAGGATGAAAACAAAACATATGGGTTCAATTTTTTTGTTATTCATTAGTTGCAAATTAAGTTATAATTGAGTTGCAACTACAACACTTAAGCACTCAAAACAAGTCAAATCTAAGGGGACGGCTCCATTGTTTCTAGTGTCATAATAAAACTTGAACCCCTCCTATTGGCACCTCTAGGGCATTAAAAATCGTCAAAAATGAAATAGAATTGAGAAAGTTATGGCCCCTCAAAGGAGAGGGGGTCAAAAACTTTTTAAAAAAAACCATCGAATATTACAAAGGCTAGTTCCTAAATACCTAAAAAAATCCTTGTATGTTACTTTGTTGTTATTAGGGTCCAAAGATGATTTGTAAAACTTCAGGTGGCATTCTTATAAAATTTTAAATCATTTAAAATGAATAAGAAATAAGAAAGTTATGAGGTTTGAAAGTAATAGGGGTCCAAAGAGGAAAAAAATGTGTTTTGTAAGTTGGAAAGTTTATTTCTATTCTTGTTATTTTATCATTACTCCTTTTCCTTTACATTTGAAAGATGATTTCTAAAGCTGAAGTAACATTCCCATTTTAAATCATTCAAAATGAAACACATATGATGAAGATATAAATAACTAATGAATATGTATATTTATTAAATTATAAGTAGTTATATTATAGTCATAACATAGTTGAATAATAATACTTTAGTAGTGGCGCAATAGTGGCTATACTAATTATATCAATGGGGATCATAGCTACAAATGTATTCCATAATGAATGGTGGAAATTTGGACATGTGGCATGATCACATGTATGTACATTGTACCTAGTTGTAACATAGTTATTGCTTTAATAGCACATTTACAATCATTTCAAAGTAGTTGTCACATGTAATTACAATGCAATTCTTAAAAAAATCAAACATGATTAACTACATATGTATGTATGATATGTATAAATTATCGTATAGAAGACCTATTTTCAATTCACTTGCAATTATAATACAACTAATTGATTTTTTGACATGACAATTTATTTATTTATTTATCAATACACCATATTTTTAGGGGGATAGTTGCGCATTAGTTGTAATACCCAAAAGATAGTTACATAATAATTGTATATGAATTGTTTTTTGAATTTTAGTTGGAGGGTAGTGCGGTTTCAACAAATGTGACTTCTTATAGTGGTTAATGGGAAAATTAATTTAAAATTAATAAATCTAAATGGTATTTTAATGATCACTAATTATTAGTGGTAGGTGAAAGCATTTATTGCTTCCTTATTACCTTAGTAATGAAACTATTAAATTCAAATAATTCTAGAAGGAGGAAGTAACACTACCTTGTCACTTCACTTGGGTTAATTTAGGAAAAGATTCTGATGGAGGCCAATAAAATAGGAGAAAATGAGGTTTTGGACAATGTGAAAATCATTGAAAGGATTCCTTTTTCACCATCATTCTTGTGTGGTGTGGTTGGAAAGAGGAAATAAAGGTGTATTTAAAAAAAGAAATTAAGGAAGAAGTTAATGAAGGTTTTTAGTAGGGGGAATGTCTTGTTGTACTTGTTTGTTGGGAATAAGGAATGTGGATTTTTGGTGTAGGATTATATATATATATGTGATGTTTAAATTTAAGAAGTTATGCAAGTAGGATTTTTTATCACCACTAAAAACTGGCTATAAAAGGAGGAAATGCATTGCCATGGGCTTCAAACTACCTTTGTAGGTAGTTATAAGTAAGTGGTAATCTACATATTGTAAACAAGGCAACATTAGTAGTAACATTATTTATAAATCCTTTTTAGGTGCTTTTAAATGTCACTTTTGAGGTTTGCTACATGTGGTATTACCTTTCTAGAAATTCCAAAGAGATCATCTTCACTATTCTCTTTATTTATTATGTTGGGGTCTTGAGTCCTTTGTCTTTTTTTTCTCCATTTTAATTTAATTTAATTTATTTTCTGGCAAGTAAATTCATCTATTGGTTATTGGTATTTACTAGGTCCTCAAAGGTGATATTAACACAAACTAAAAAAAGGTGGAAAAAAAAAACATTGAAAATAACAAACTTGTGCAAAACCAAAAAAACCATAGAAAACCAAAACTTGAAAATGTTATTTCACAACTTGAATGCCAAAAAGCCACCAACAAAGCAATAAACAATCAAATAGTAAATATGATGTTTCAAAACCCATATTTTCAAGACCCACTACTCCCCCAAAACTTGCCATTACTGTCAATCTACTTTGCTTTAGGGTTTTTTTTGTTGTGAAGCTCAACAATATTTTATGATTCACCATAACCCTTTAGTCAATTGATGACAAACAAAATAAAATAATGTCCAAAAAAGGAAATTAAAAAATGTGAGGTCATTTTTAGCAAAAGTAGACCTAATTTAAAACATAACGCAAAATTTTCATTTTCACATTTAATTATTTCAACACAACCTTTAACACCGACAATGAATTCTTAAAAACCTCCAACCTTTCAAAATCCAAGTGTAAAGATGATGAGATAGCCAATTGGCAAGTTTTAAATCATAGCTTGGAACCAAAACCTTAGTTCCCAAAAATGACCTTGAACATCTTTATAAGCAGTTGAATGTTCCCACTTCAAAATTTGATGTTCCCGTGCCAAATGACATAACATTCCCATGTGGGAATGTAATGTTCCCATGGAGTCTGAATCTTTTTACTTTTCGAGTGATGTGGATTGCCATCCACATCAACAATGTGCTATGGTTGCATTGAGCCTTCAACCACCAAATGGTCAATTTGTTACATTAGGCCCACGTCATGTTTGCCACGTCATAATTGTGCCACATTAATGCATGTCCCCCTTTGCCACATTAGCAATTTTGACATGTGAAATTTTCCATGTCATCACCTTATCACATCAATGCCTTGCCACCCATTGCCACATCACCATCTTGCTACATCAACACCACTTCAACACCATGTGGAACCACATTAACACACACACCCATACATGCCCACATTCCACACCCCAAATAGCCTCCTTTCCAAAGCACAACCATTGAAACATTTGCCACTAACATGTAAGGGAAATAAATAATCTTGGAATATAGAAAGCAATGGATTGGACATGGGATGCAACATCATAACTTAGAAAGGCAAACATAAAAGGACTAAAATGTGGTGTGACAAAAGTCTCCATGTTATTAGGGAGGAGACAAAAACATTTTTTAAAAATTGAAAGAAGATACTCCATGGCATTATCATGGATCTTCAAAATAGCTAAAAGACCAATCTTGTCCATGTGAAAAAAGCTAAAATAAAAATAATAAAATCTCAACCCATGATGTGAGGTTCAGAGGGGTTAAGATTAAAGATTCTTCCATGTAAGAAATGACTCAAAAGTATTCAATCAGCTAAAAAATGTGCCCTCCAAAAACAAATTTGTGCAAAAGAAGTTTATCATGAAACCAAGAGCAAACTTCTCATCCTTCCATTGTTGTTGATAGAGATTAAAGGCATTTGGAAAGTCTTCTCCAAGTCATGAGAGCCAAGAGAGAATGACACAAAGATTTTATGATCAAATGTTGCACTATGTACAAATAAGAGAAGTGAGATATGCTGGCTCCATTTCTTCCTCACCCAAAACAAGACTCCTTTCCTTATCATGTTCTCACCTATGACTCTCACACTCTTTTTCTATTCCTGAGCTTTCTCTTAATCCTCCTTTTTCTTTTCTTTTGCTTAGAAGCACAACAACACACCTAACCTAACAAGCCGTTGACACCCCCAAGTCAAACTCATTAGCAGAGGGCCGACAGAAGTTTCACTTACACCCCACTGGATTTGAAGTTTGAACCCAGGACCTTTTTTGAGGTCCCGGGCACCCAGAGTGGGATTCATCCTCCTTTCATCTTCTTGTCTGCTGCATCTTTCTTTTTCAGTGTCTGGTCTCAAACCCTCTCTAAGGATCCAATGCACCAGGTCATGCTGGGCATTGGATTCTTAGAGAGAGGCCAGAATTATTTAGTGGGTGGAGGATCTCGACACCACAGAAAACACGTTGGAGATTTTGGTCACCAGCAACAGGGGCAACGAACTCAAGCTTTTGCTCCGGGGCCACATTTAGGGGCAGCAACGCGGTTGCCAGAAATTGATTGCCAAGCAATTACGCTACACTACACCTAGTCCATGGCGTTGATTTTCTTTCGCTTTCGTTTGTTTCACGGTACGCTGGCGCAAACCAAAGAAAACTTCCGGGACCCGTACGCGCACGGGTTGCTTCCAGCTGCCAGCTACAACCCTTGGGAGATTTAGCGCAATGTATGGGATGTTGTCCTCTTCCTCCAGGACAGGACAAAGAAGCTACAATCTCAAGTCTTGGGATCCTACTTTAATTGTGATAAGTAGGCCATACGTAGCTCTCACCCTAGTCTCCCACCGTCACTACTCTTGGAGTTCTCGCAGATTCGTAGTGTTTTTCCAGGGCATCAGATTTCAATCGGTCTTTGGGAACTGAACCCTAAAATTGTATAGAGACCAAGAATGAGGCTGAGCTGCGAATTCAGTCACTCAGTCAGGTCCTGCACTTGGCTCTTGCGTGGCATGGGCCCTTGTTCTCAAATCAGACCTCTTCTTATGGGCATAAAGAACTGGTAGATTTTTTCTTTCACAAATAGATCCATGGCTGTGATTTGTTGGCCTTGCCTTGATAGGCAAGGATATTGTGTTTAGATTCATCATAGAGTATAGTAGCTTAAGGGATTTTGGCCCATAGGTAATAATAATAATAGGTCTATTTACTTTTATATGAGGATTTTTGAAAGATGATATTTTGGGTGCTTGTGTTGAAACTTGAGATTAGTTATCATAGAGTTATAATAATATCTTGAAGGATTTTTTTGGGTTTCTTTTAGAGGATTTTTTGAAGATTTTATTTTGGCAAGGTGAAATATTTGAGTTTTCATAATTCTTGTTTTGCCTTAAGATAGCTTTTAATGTAAATGGCAAGGCCACCACAGTGTGACACACCTCTCGTTTGAGAGGATAGAAGAAATCTTCCTTAATGGGCCATCAACCCCTTCTTCAAAAATACTTCAAAACTCTATTGGTTCTTTCCAACAGGAAGAGAAACCCTCAGCTGCCAGCATTTATTTACTTACCCACACAAAGAGACCCACAAGCAAAAGCAATGAGCACTACTCACTGCTCAGTAGACCCAAAGTGGGAAGGTTTAAATAGCATAGCACAAGGGTGACTTCAACAGATGTCAATCAATAATTAAATTAAATTAAATTTGAAGATTCCATGTCCAAATGAAATATTCTTGAATATTTCAAAAGATTTTCAAAAAAAATTACTTCACAATTTATTTATTTATTTATGGGGAAAAAGTAGTTTTTGAAAATTTCAACATCTCTACAAATGAATTCAGGATAAGAATTGTGGAATATGATGAAGTGGCAGGTGACTAAGAAATTAGGAAAAAGCAGCTTTATACTCCTAAGTTCTGTTTATTCATTAATTTTTATTAATTAGACCCACAATTTTAGTTTTATTTTATTTTATTTAAAAAAAGGACCCACATTAGTTAGCCCATCACCAATTCTTTTGGAACATTGGGCATGAAATTTCAATCCCTTGTTGGTACAGCTCTGGGAATTTGGCTCCTGCACTTGGGTCCCACATTGCATGAGTCCTCATTCCCAAGACAGATCTCTTGGAAGTTCTTGCCCCTAGTAAAGAATCCATAGAGTTTTCTTTCACAAATAGAGAGGATAGGACAAATTACATATAGTAAAGGACGTCGTGAAGCATCATTTCATCCATTTGTCTCGTCATTTATCCATCCATTCATCTATCCGGTCATTCATCCATCTCGTCATGGTCTGTTTATTCCGATGAGGCGGAAAAAGAGTGGAACATAGATGCGGTGTGGTGGAGAATAATATATATTAGTGTTGTAAATTTTT
>Ga0116231_10011964_pt1 | contig 13034 bp, 3 predicted proteins | sample S1TSphgellanicum_2_FD_89695 | JGI IMG/M metagenome (GOLD analysis project Ga0116231, IMG submission 89695) | Host-associated microbial communities from peat moss isolated from Minnesota, USA - S1T2_Fd - Sphagnum magellanicum MG | ecosystem: Host-associated > Plants > Peat moss > Unclassified... | reverse complement strand
TTTTTTATGTATGTTATAACACAAACCTTAAGCCCATGTTTTGCAAGCAAATCATTCACTTGCAAAACCAAGGCATTTCCAAATGTATATACAACCTCAAAAAAATCCAATAGTTATATGACAAGGCTCCCCACTTGGCATCCAAGAAATGAACAACAGCCACAAAAGTATCAACACCCCTTCAAAAAATCCAAAGATCAAAACTTCTTTTGTAAATACATGAGTCAAAGGTTGAAAATACTAACTACTTCCTAGTCTTTTCTACCCTCCTAGGAAAAATATCATCTTTCAATTGTTGTTGATGGAAAATTAAAGCAAGGATTCAACCTCAAAATTAATCTCTAAAAAATGGTGATTCCACAAATGATAATGACACAAGCTCTTTAGAAATCAACAACAATAGATCATCTTTAAATTTCTTTTGGTGAAGATTATTTTTGTTGTAAGGAACATAATTACCAAAGAAGACAAAAATAGTTAATGTGGTGGGGCCAAACCTTTTATTGTGACTCACCTTTTTATTTCAAGCCCATCCTTTTTTCGTTCATTCCACTCACTCCAAAGTTGCTTATGATTATTCTTTAAGTGTTTTTGAAAATGCAAAAATCTCATATGCAATGAAATATCTTTTTCATGAAAATTTTAATTTTGTCTTAAAATAATGATGTTCATATTAAATGATAAATAAATATTTAGTAATGCATTATCTTATGATAATGTTAATGATTATGATCCTTTTAAGTTATAAAATGTTTCCCCATTAAAGATGTAGTTAAAAATAATATTTTTAAATCATTCTAGAAAGATGAAGTCAAATCTATAAATTAATGAAAAACAGTGAACTATTGTTAAACAAGGTTTTTTAAATAGCTTTTATTAAACTATTGATGTGTACAAACATACATGCAAAAACATGAATTAATTGTGTATTCATGGTTTATATAACTTGTCTTAAAAGAAACCATATGTGATTTAAAAAAGAATTCAAAATGACTAAAATTTTATGTGTTATTATTTTTGATACTATATTTACTTCCAATTTTGACACAAATGTGTACATTATACCATGGAAACACCAATTAGCTTGACATTTGTATAATATGTTGCATAACTTAATGTTAACCCACAATCTTAATATAATAAGTTCCACAAAAAACACAACATATTTTGCCTAGTGATAAACCAAACCATAAAATTAATCTCACAAATGTGTCATAAACCATGACCTATTGATGTAGGAATAGGTAGTATTGTTTGCACCCATAACAATAAATTGGCATGTACACTATAGTCCATATGAAATAATACATCAGTAAAGTAGAATGAAATGTATTGTGGGCAAGTAAATACCTAAGTGTATGTGCCTATTAAGAGGGTCAATATGTATAATGAAATGATTTTTTTTATCAGCCTACATGGTGACATTTAATTAGACTTTCATTTCACACTCTCCAAGTTTTCATGTTTATGAGTGGGGATGAGGGAATAATGAACATTGTATGTTGGTGTTGTAAATATTGATAGAGCCTTAAAATAGCAAATGTGGGTTGAAATGCTCTTTCTATAAATGTGCTTAGGATACAATGTTCTCTTCAAGGGCCATGAAAAGGAAATTATGGTTTTTAATTGGCCTAGGTGATAACTTGTGTTGGGCAGTTCTTAGAAAAAAGGACACTTTTCAATTACCATACCCATGTACCCATCAATTCTCAAAATTTTCAAATAACCAATTTTGGTATATAACCGTAATATAACCCTAACCCTTGTTATCACCAATTCTGGTAATTGAGCTGGAAAGTTGAAAAGCTTTAGGTAATGAATGTCATGAACATTTCATGTGTATGGTTACTTTTTAGAGAACTTAAAAAGAACACATGTTCCCATTAAAAAAAATGACAAGTTCACTCACAACTCACACAACTTTGCATTTGGTTAATGTTTGACCTATAGATTTTGGATTTAGGGTTGATATTTCCTCACTTTTGGTGGGGGTTGATGATAATAGATTCCACAAGTGTAAAGTCTTGGTTTTTCTTTTAGAAGTGTAGTTTTAAATGGTGGCTAATGGAGGACATTTGAACATAGTGAGGAGGGAAGCTACTAGACATGCGCAATGAGTTCAATGCCACACAGGCTGGGTCAATTCTCCCAAAGAACAAAGTGACCAACAAGACAAGTTGTACTTTAAAAAAATGTACATTAAGGTATTTGATGTACCCTAGTTTATGATAGCATGATTCTATTACCTACATGGCCTCTTGTTACTAGGGTTTAGGGTATTGCATATGGTAGAAAGTTGCATGTTTTTAACAATTCTTTTCTTTTTTCCTAAGGTTCTATAAATATGTCACCATTTAATGCTAAATCCCTTTCGAAATGCTAACAAATTGGCACAACATTGGAAATTTTTAAAATAAATTCATAAATATTAATGTGGAAAGGAAAAGAAAGGGTCTAAAACCAAGGTGGACAAAATCCCATTGGACTTGGCCTTTGGAAATTTGACTGCAATAGAGTTCCAAATTTTAGCCATTTCTTGACTATTTAGTTGGATAAAACGTCCTCAATTACATACCTACCAAAAGTGTATATGGTGGTAGGTATCCAAACCTGACCTAACCCAACAAAGTTTAGTTTTTGGTATTCCTCAATCTAGCCTAAAAGGAAAATTTTGGGTGATGATATATATCTATCCCTTGGGTAAATAATCTGGAATATTTCTTAAATGTGATTTAAAGGGTATAGATATTAAACCTACATTCACACAACACTAGATCACACTCTTTTAATACACTTGAAATGGGATGCCTTTTCACCAAGGGGCATGTGATGTGCTTCTTGAAGGAAATATCTTTGGAAGGAAGGTTTGAAGGGAAAGATTGAGGATTCGAACTTGATGGAGAGCATTTTGATCATTTTACCAAGCTATCAACTTCCTCTTAAGTTTTCCCATTGGTCAAGATTTTATAAATCATTTATGAAATCAGTTATCCTAGTGTTTATCTTAAGACAAAATGACTATAACCCTATGGCCAAGGAAACAAGCTCTAGATTAATCAAAGGATATATATAGTGTCAATTCCAAGATTCTATAACTAAGTTGTAGTGTTACATAAGTATTTAAGGAAGATACATGTAATTCATTTAGCTTCACTTTGAAAGAGACCTTTTAAAAGAGCTTTTGTGATCATTCTAACTAAGTTATAATTGTTTAAAAATAATAATGATAATTTTTTTCATGTTATAATATTTATCTTAATGCAAAATGATAGGTTCATTCGATGATATTCAAATTGGAAAAATTCAAAAAGTTGGATGATGGATGAGGTGAAATTAGTTAAGAAAGATGAAATTTAGGAAGGAAAAGTTTGGTCACATGTTCACATACATGGGACCAAAATTTTGGTTGCATGTACCCATGAATTTTTTTGAAACATGCATGTAACTACATGTGATTCAAATTTTGATTCCATGTTCCTATGAAATTGCAATCCCATGAATAATGAATATGCATGTGACTGAAATTTTTGGTTGCATGCATGTTCATTTTACATTTGACAAAAATTTCATCACATGATAATTGAAATTTCAATTGCGTGTTATGAAAATACATGAGCAGTAAATGAACAATTACAAAGTCAATTTAAATCCCAAAAAAGGAATTTAAATTGCCTTTGAAGATGACAAATCAACTTGATGACAAATCATTAAAACATTTAGGATCTAATATTTTGACCAAATACATTTTATGTATATCAATTTCCATGACTTTTTAATCTATTGCAAAGAAAAAATGAAAGTTTTGAACAAAAAAATTTCCAAATTTAACTAGAGTAATCAAGCCCATAACCGAACATAAGCTAATTATCAATAAAAGCAAAAAGGTTAGGGTAAGGCTTGTTCATAATCAATTAAAAAAGGATCAGTGTTTGATATGCACCTTATGATTGAATGCTTGGTGACCAAAAAATATGTTCTAGATTTTTTAAAGGGTTATTTAAATAGTGCATTTTTATGCTTGGTAATAAGGTAACAATCACCCATTTGGACAAAAATTATGCCCCTTATTGGAATAACAAAGTATTTGCACATGGGGAGAATATTGTGTTCATCTGGGTACCCATTATGGCCCACTCAAAACATCAATGTGTTTGTTTTATAGTGTAAATTAACACAAAGGGAATAAATTTCCACCCCATTACCATAAGGGACTATTTGGTAATGGGAGTTGTTTAATTCAATTACAAGTAATATAAGGTACATGGACACAAACAATCTTGTGTGCACAAAGTTGTCCTAAAACATAATGTGTATAATAGCAACTTTCAGGGCCAATGCCAAAGCATATTTATGACTATCTTGAAGCTAATTTCATAATACTAAACCCTTTAGATTTCCTCCCAAAAACATGGTTCTCAATCACAAGTTACATAACATATTACAACATAGAAAAAATGTTCAAACTACCTTAGAATATGGGAGATGAATAGTTAGATATCTAAAAGCTTTTATTTCCAGCTTTAAAATCCTTGAAATCCAGAATAGATGAATATCCAATCCTTGTGAAATCAAAAAACAAGGAAGGACCTATCAAAGTAGAAGGTTGCTTAGAAGAGGTGAAAGTATATACAAGTTCACGAGATCAAAAAGTATAATTAATAGTTAAAGAAAGTACATGTTTTGTAGATCAGTTCTATGAAACAAAGTACAAGTTTTTATACTATAGATGGATCCAACAATTTGTAATCTAAGAATAACAAGAAAATAAATAGTTTTATTTTTGCAAATTGAACAAGTTGGAACATTTTGTAGCACGAGGTTCACACTTATAGCTTGCATATCAATTTCAAACATTGATTTAGTGTGGGAAGATTTTGAAGGTTTCTTCAAATTCGTCTTTTTGAAATAATTGTTCCAAAATCATGCACTTCTAACATATCCAAACTTAACCAACTTTTTAGACTTTTGGGATGTGTATAAGAGGTTAAAATGTGTAGCTTGTATAGGCCTAGAGTAGTTTCCACCAACTAGTTGGAGAATAAAGCCAAGGTGTAACATCCAATCATGATACTAAATATACCTCATAGGTGACGAAATGGATTGTTCAACCAACCAACAATAGAATGTCCCTCCCATAGCACAACCACAAAAGGCAAGAAGACCAAATTGAATTTCTACCCCACACCAATGAGCCAAATGGAGAATTGAATCCTTGGAAGAAATAATGGATGTTTAAAAAAATGGGCATATTATTTTGAGGAAAAAGAAGCAAACATTAGCACATCCCTCTACCTTCTCTTTCAAATCATTTGAATGGTAAGACATGATCAAGGAAACAAAGGCCACAATGTGTGTTCATAAAAAAAAAGATGCAATAATGGTGGCTTTGACATTTGATATGCAAGAATGTGAACTTTCCATAACCTTGTAGCAATTCAAAATGAAAGTAGCAAAACTTACTCAAACTAAACCAATCCCCTTCTAATGGCATTAGTTTAAGCATTAACATTTAGAATTAAATGTTCGACTTGTTGAAGGATTTCAGTTCTATTGGGCATAAGGTTTGATAAGCACAATGTCTACTAAAACTTGCAAACATTATACATTCAACACAAATATAATTAAAATCATATACGGAATTTAGATGAGACAAGAATTCATGCAAGGCACCAATCAAAGGTTAGAGTTTTGGCAAAAATGGGTTCACATCAAATATATAACATGATTCCCAAATCCAAGGAATGGCTGATTGTAAATTGTGTTCTAGATGTAGCAAAAGGTTCCTTGTTAACTTTTTTACATATTCAAGGGTGAGAGGATTAAAGACATATACATCAAGCATTATAAAGTAGGAACATGCATGATGATGTAAAGGAAACATGGATGACTTTTTTTTTATTCAAAAAATTGGATGTGAATTGATTCAAATCTTTCAAAACAACTTTCAAAAAAACAAGGACAATGCAATGATTAAAAACAATCATTACAAACTAAACATATTCACTCTTGCAACTTGGGTAGACAAGGCCTTGGACCAGTCTTTGTTTAAGAAAAACATCAAAATTGTATTGAAAGGTATAAGGATTTGGCCATTCAATGCAAAGGCAATCGATGATAAGATAAGGATTTGGCCACTCAATGCAAAGGCAATGGATGATAAGATAAAGATTTGGCCACTCATTGCAAAGGCAATCGATGATAAGATCAAGCCAAGTGAAGTGTATGCACCAACAATTATAAACATTTTAGATGAAAACACTTAAAGTTTTGATGGAAAATCTAATGATATTCAATGGGGTGAAAATGGAGCTACCAGGAAATTGTTGAACAAAATAATCGCAACTAAAAATGTTGGATTGGAGGATGAGGTCAATATCCAAGAGCAAGAGGACTTACAACATCATGTGGAAATGCCCAATAGTCCCATTCCTACACAAGAAAGAAGTTCAACAAAAGCTATCTATAATCTAGGAGTTGTTCTAAATGAACCTATAAGTGAAATGTAATGTTGCCAAATCTTATAACACAATTCAAAAAACTTTGTCTATTGCAAATCTATTGTCCTTGCCTCATCTACCCTACAAGAAGAATAAAAAACAAACAACCATTAATAAATTATAACAAATCACTTGTAACAACCTAAAATGAATATCCAAATATCTTATGTTAAAAGGCTATGAACAAAAAACCAATTGAAAAAAATGAAAAAATGAAAAGGAAGGAAGAGGATAAGAGGGCTAAGCATGTTGTTGATTTCTTTATCCCAAGTAAGAAAGAAACTCAACAAATAACCCAAAAAAAAAGTGCAAAAGAAAATTTCAATGTAGCTTGCACAACTTAACTTGGCACCTTGTTGATGGGATCTCATGTTGGGTTTGAGAGGTTGATGCTTTCATGAGGACAAAAATACATGGTCAAATTGGGCCCCAAAAGGCACCCACTTTATTAATAACTTTATAATGCACAAAAGGAATGAACCAAATTTGGGCAAAGATCAACCAACAAAATGAACTTGTTTTTTAAAATCTCATTTTGTTTTTGATCAATAGAAAATTGACCAAATATGGTGACTTTTGACTTTTCGTTTCCTCAAATATGGCAGAATTTTTCACCTTTCTTTTCAAAAAACCCTTTCAACATTTCTCACATTAGTAGAAAACCCCCCCTTTTGTAATTACGTTTTCAACTACTATTCAACTATAAACCAAGTCGAAAACTACACATATAGTTGTAATTTATTTTTTGCAATTGGGAAATATTTTTTGCAACTACTAACTAGTAAGGTCAAAAAGTACAAGTTGAGAGTGAAATTATAGTCGAAAGTGTATGCCACATGTCAACACTACAACAATAGCCACTATGTGCCACTACTTACCAATTTAGTTGAAAATTGTTCTACCAATATAGTCAAAGGATGTTGTTAACTACATTCGACTAATGGATGAACTTCATCTTCTAACTAAGCATGACATTAACCAAAAATATAATTACAATTTCAACTAGGTTGCAACTATGTAAATTGAACATTTCAACTAGGTTGCAATTATGTAAATTGAACATTTCAACTAGGTTGCAACTATGTAAATTAAACATTTCAACTAGGTTGCAACTATGTAAATTGAACATTTCAACTATGTTGCAACTATGGAAATTAAACATTTGGCCAATGGTTTGGTGACACATGGCACATTGACAATGTTAACATGTGGCACATTCATAAAATGTGGGGTCAACACATAGTTAAATGACACGCATCATGCTCACAAATTTTGGGGTCAACAAATAGTTAAATGACACATGGTACATCCACATCAAAAGTTTAGGCCACATGGTGCCTAAAAATAGGTTGGTTCTAAACCTAGGCACCTAGGTTAAACCTAAACATAGGTCATTTAATCTAGGCTTAAATTAGGGCCAGATTTAGGCACCTATGTTAGGCCTAGACCTAAACCACATGGCAATTAATAAATGAAGTTTTATTTCATTTGGTTTAACCTTTATGCTTGTACCTTTTTGATTGGCTCATCCCAAATGGCTATTAGATTTTCATGTTTATTGTGTTTTCCAATAATTTTAGTGCATTCATTTATATAGTTTGGATTCATGGAATGGAAACCAAACAATATGGGATAAAAGTTTTAGTTGTAACCTAGGGAAAACACACCTATCACCAAACACTTAATGATATTGGATCATCATAACTCTCTTGTCCATGGTCTAATCCTTTTGAAACTTAAAACAATTTTGTGATCCTCAACCTAGCATATCCAAATCTGTGAAAAACGCTACAATCTAATGGAAATGAGCAAGATATGCCCTTTTAAAGTGAAAAGGGTTGTGCTTTGGATTTTTTCATAAATGTTCAGTACGATTTTGAAGCTTGAGCTCTTCAACTATTGTTTTTTTTACTTTTCATTTTAAACAAGTTTTATAGATTTTGAAATAGCACATTTGTAGCCTTTGAAATTGTTCAAAATGAATGAGGAATGAACAAGATATAGTTGTTAGAAGTAAAGGGGGTCTAGAGACAAAATTTGAAACAAAATATCACTCTTTTTCTTCCTACGTTTTTTGCTTTGGTCCTTTGATTTTCAGGTTCAAAGAACATTTGTAGCTCTTTGTTTTGTGCTTCCAATGACATAAAAAACATTCAATTTGGTGTTGAAATGAAGGAAAACTTGAAACTATCTGGTGATAAAGTACCATTTGTTGTCTACCCTAGTTGTAACCTAGTTGCAACTTAATTACAACTCAAATAGTTGTAATCTAGTTATACAAGTTAGTCTAAGCTTGGTTAGGCCTAGACCTAGACTAATAATCTACTTAGCCTAAGTCTAGATACTAACCTTAATTACTTATAGTAATTAATCATCAACTATCTTTAACTATATAATTGTATAATTAAACAATTAAACATATTATCAAAATTTATTAAATAATATGACGATTAGTTTTTTTTTTGAAAAACCAGCAATTAAATGTATTTATTTATTAGTTAAATATCACTGATTTTTTTTTAAATTCGAGATTCGTTATAAATTTTTATTAACATTTCATAAAACAAAAAATTAACCCAAATATAAATATTCAATAATAAATTTTATATGATATTGTAATTAAAATAATCATTATAATGTTGTGATAATTAATAATTGATTACAATTACAACAATAACATTAATAATAATATTGTAGCTAGTAATTAGGCTAGGGTAGTTATTTAATTTTTTTAATTTGTATTTTATCTAACTTATTGGAATTATTAAATGACCTAGTATAATAAATATTAAATAAGAAAAAATATTTTATAGTATAGTAATGTTAAATAAAAATAATTCTGAAATTATATGATAATTTATTAAATATATTTACTAATTATTATAAAAAGTATTATAATTTAATCATAAATAATAATAAAAGTAAGTAATTTTAATAGATGAAAAAATTACATGTGTATTGAACATACACATTATTAAGTTGAATTATATTTCAAATTATATTTAAAATTCATTTTCAAATTAAAGTGTAATATTTATATGCACAAAAAAATTCATCATACATGTAATCATTCATGGATACAAAAAACATTTACGTGTACCTTAATAATTAATGAATCTTTATTGCAATTTTAAAAATATTTTAAGACATCATACATAAAAATGAATAAACATTAAAGTTCCAAAAAATTATGAATTATGTATCATTATTTGATTTGTTGTAAATTAACATTTGATTTACAAAAAATAATAAATTACATATATTGAACTTACATTATTACAAACTCATATTTCAAAATTTCCTTAAATTTTATCTTGAAATTAAATTTTAATATTTATATGCACAAAAAAAAATTTGCATCATACATAAGCATTCATTTCCACAAATAGAATTTACATGTACTTTAATGTTTAATGAATTTTTATTGCAATTAAAGAAAATATTTAAATATCATGTCTATAAAGATTAATAAACATTAAAGTTCCACAAAAAATATTAATTATGTGTCATTATTTGATATGTTGTAAAGTAAAATCCACTTTACATATAAATAATAATTAGGTGTATTGAACATGCACATTATTACAAATTTATATTTCAGAATTTTTAAAAATTTCCTTCAATCAAATTTTATTATTTGTATGCACAAAAAATATTTGCATCATACATAACCATTCATTTTATACAAAGATAATTTACACATAATTTAATCTATTAATAAAAGTAGATAATTTGTTTTGTTTTATTATATAATGTTGAAATTTCCTAAATTAATTTACTTCATATAATGCTATTGATATCTTTGAAAACCTAACAATGAATAGGGGTGCACTAACTTGGGTTGAAATGTTTTGGTGCTACAATGCAAAGGTTAATGATTACTGAACCATTTTTTTAATAAACTTTAGTAAAATCATAAATAGAACTTTTACTCGAATCCAAAGGTGTACTTAGTGTTGTTGAAAAATAATCACTAAGTTAGATTTAATGAAATTTATTTAATAATTTTCATATTTAAGGTGTGGAAAATATTGAATTTTGGATGAATTTTGTTGTTGAAAATTCAAACAAATTACAACAAATTGGGTTTAGAAGGGAAAATGAGTTGAGTGTGTTCACATTTGGGGCAAACAACACATGTTACCTTATTTATCCATGAAGGAAGGTAGTTTGTTTTGTTTTGTCATAATGATATTTCCCAAACCGTGGTGTTTTAAGTTATGCTATGGAACTTGTCATCAAAAAGTTCTCAATGAATAGGGGTGCAACGACTTGGTTTAGAATGTTTGGAAGCACAATGTGGAATCTATTGATTATTGAACCATTTTTTCATTGAATTTTTTGAAAAATTGAGAATGAAAACTATATTGGAACTTGGGGGCCTTCTTGGTATTATTGGAAAGCCTTCACCAAGTTCAATTTAATAAAGTTGATTTCGTAATTTTGAGACCTAAAATGTGAACAATATTATTGAATTTTTGGTGGGTATATATTGTTGTTGGAAATTCAAACAAATTGCAAAAAAGGTTTTGGAAGGAAAATTTAGTTGAATGCATTCAAACTTGGGCCAATGACATAAGGTAAATTAGTGTTTAATGAGTTTTTATCATAATTTTATACAAATATTAAAATATAATATGTATAAAAATGAATAAACATTAGTACTAACATATTTTTAAAAAATTCTTAAACTTTATTTTGAAATTATAGTTTAATATTTATATACACAAAAAAAAACCATTCATTTATACAAATTAAATTTACATGTAATTTAATGTTATCATAATTTTAAATAAATATTAAAATATTATATGTATAAAATTAAAGTTGCTTATTAATTGTTTAATGTAGTTGAAAGAGAAAGTTGCAAACAAGACTATATTTCATCCATCCTTTAGTACATTTTATCATCCATTTTCTAATACATTTTATTATCCAAAATAGTTGAACAATAGTTAATGTCTTGACTGTGTGCCAACTAAAGAACCTTAGATTCCAAGAATATTTCAAAAATGACCCCTTAGTTGAAATATGCTTCACATTGTTTACCAACATAGTTGGAAGTTCAGCTTCGAAACATTGTTGATGTCGGAAATATTTGGCAAATGATCACACAATTGAAAAATGCTTTCAACTATATACCAATATAGTAAACGAAACAACTTAATTGGTAATTGCCATAATTCTATTTAAATTTTTTAAAAATCCAGTTGAAACATAGTTGCAAATGTCATGTAGTTGAAAACTTTTGGTTAAAAAAGGGGGGTTTTTTACTAGTGTCACTAGATTATTTTTTGTTGCAATAGTGTGAAAATACCAAATCCAAAAAAAATTGATTCCCATGATCATCTAATCAATGTTTATATATATAATTTTTTATGTTGCTCAAGTGGCAATAGTCCATAATTATATTTAGCCAAATTTGGCAATATTCAAATTATGAAAGTATAAAAATTTGAGTATCCTTTCATATTGTAGGCAATTTGCGGTGAATGTTTTCAGCCAAATTTTTTTGTTAATTGAAGAATGTTTTTTTTAAACAAGGAATTTGCAACAGAAAATTAATTTATTGAAAATATTTTTCACAAAATGGAAAAAGAAATTTCACTATAACAAAATCATTGGATCCAACTAGCAATTAACCATATGTAAAAGGTTAATATGATCAACATTAGCAAGATTCAACTTATTTTGATAGCCAATTTTTAAATTAAAAAATTTATAACTGACAATTGGTGGGTTGCCCACTATTCTAGTGAATGGGGGAGCTATCCACCACAATACTATATCCAATAAAATAATGTTATTTATTTATTTTTAAAAGTGGGTTGGTGAACTCATTATTTCCATGACAACCCCCACTATTTGCATAGCCATTAGTGAAATAGTGGGTGGGTGGAGCATTGTGCCAATGCACCACAATATGGCTTCAAAGATTATTCATCCTTTTAGGGTGACCATAATAGAAGGGCTAACCATGTCACCTTTGAGCCATCAACAATTTCTATGAAAAAATTATACCTATCAAAGTTACAAAGCAAGGTTCAAACCAATGTTGGGCAAATATCACAAATCCCCCTAGGCCTTAGAGTTTGAACCCTTCAAGGTATCACATTAAGTGATACCTGGACTGAAAACCAGATCATTAGTTCTGACTTGTATGAGAACCGGATGGTGAAAACCGTTAAGTTTTAAAAAAATAAAAATAGAGAGACCTAGTTAAGGTTTGACCCTTAACCCAGGTAAAAGTCTCAGGAGAATCCTATGTGAAAATTTTTGGGTTAAGTGGAAGCGTTGCATTCCAATGGCCACTTTTAGAAAACCCTAATTATTTTTATAAAATGCATTTTTCTACCCTAGTTCTTCCTCTTGCATATTTTTAACTTGTGTTCACAAAGGTTGGGCATTATGCATGTTGTGTTCCCTAGTGTTTTGTGTTGTTTAGATTTTGGAGTTTGGAGTTTGGATCATATAATTAAAATTTTCTCCTTTTTCTTTATTTTTTTTTTTGCTTTTCTTCACTTTCATTTTTTTTTT
>Ga0116231_10011963_pt1 | contig 13035 bp, 10 predicted proteins | sample S1TSphgellanicum_2_FD_89695 | JGI IMG/M metagenome (GOLD analysis project Ga0116231, IMG submission 89695) | Host-associated microbial communities from peat moss isolated from Minnesota, USA - S1T2_Fd - Sphagnum magellanicum MG | ecosystem: Host-associated > Plants > Peat moss > Unclassified... | reverse complement strand
CACGGTTTTAATTTCGGGTTTTGGATCTAACAAAAAAAAAGTTCCAAATTCCAATTCTTTTGCAAGCCCCAACACACACACCCAAAAAAAAAAAAAAAAGAAGAAAAAGATGTGAGCTTAACTCTGAGTCACATAAACTTGACCCTAAACCCTCAATTTTAACATTGCAAATTGTATACCCTTCACAACACTAGAGATTATTATGAGTGGGACAAACCTTACTTATGACATTCCTCCCACTCCTCAAGACATAGGCATATAGAAAAGAGGATAGTCATGGGGATAATGTGCCCTCCAAATACAATTAGGAAATTTCTTTGAGTGTTTTAACATGCAATATAATACCCTTATGAATTGAGCATCCTTCTCAACTGGAATTTGGTGCTTACTAATTGGGACAAGAACTTTGTGGTTAACCCACCATTGGGTTTCGGTCCTTGTTATTTTTATAAACATGTATCTTGGTTTTGGGTTCCAATTCCACCGAGAAATAGAAGCCAACAATTTGGTTCCAATTTTAATTTTTCAAAACAATAAATTTTAATCCCAATTCCAAATCAATCTTAATTTGAATTCAATTCTCATTAACTAAAATTCAAACTGATGATTCTTACCTACCAAAGTGGGTACACACACAACATTGGTTTGAACTTGTCATGCAAGGTACAACCATTATGTAATCAGTTGTTCATCATCATAATAATTTCAACAATGAGACTTTAAGCAATCGAAAAGCCTTTCCATGAAGCAAGTCTTCCCACTTGTACAAAAGGAAATTACGAAAACATAATTTTATTATGTATATGTAGAAGGGCTCACCTCATTTATTACAAGGGTTAAAACACCAAGAGCAAGGCACTTGAAGGTGGAGCTTGAGGTTCACAATGTGAATGCCTTACTACCAAGGTTATACTTTACACTTTACATAATTTTTATAAAAAAAAGAATATCTAATATCTCACCAAGTTCACAAATGAATAAATTAAATTAAAGGCTCAAACTTGTGACGCACCATACATTAGTTCATTATGAACCTTTCTACCTCCATCCCCATTATATAGGTAGTTCCTTATGTAATTGGGTAAAAGACCCTTCACATGTAATGTTAAGTGTGTGTTTATTTGGAGTTAAAAACTCAAAATCATATAAAAAATGTTATGTAACAATCTCATCGACATGGATCCTATTTAGAAGATGATGTTATTTCAATGTTACACCAATAGTCATGTAACTTCACATCTTTCAAAATCCTAGATTTTAGGTGAAAAATTCAACATCATGTAAAATGTTTAAAAATGAGCTTCTAAGCTTATGCTAGCAATGTTAAAAAGAAACAAATTTCAATTTGGTCATTGTGAATGCCATTGCCATTGCCACAAAGTTCATCCTCACCATCATCAAAGTCCATTTCCCTAAACCATCATTGTTGTAGATGTGTTTGTCATCAAATTGCATTCGCAACAAAACCAACTCCCTATGCCGTAGAAGTTGTATTGGTCACACAAGAAACATCAGCACACAAGGAGTGTAAAATAAGAACATGGACATTTTTAGTTCAACAATCTCAAGTTTTGACTATTCGAGTGATGCACATGATAAGGTTCTTTCAAGAAACTTTGTAGCAAGAAACTTTGTAACCAATTTGCATAGATTGAAATGTGTTTTCATTTGCAAAGAAATCTTAACCCACATAATATCAATTCACAATCCAATTATATGTAATAATAATTGTATTTCAACGCATATTCAAAGAATCCCAAAGGTCCATTTCATGTGCTTAAAAACTCCCAAGGTATTTTGAAACCAATATGCATGATTAAAATGTGTTTTAATTTGCAAATAAACTTTAATTCACAAAGTATGAATTCATTATGCAATTCAAATGTTTTTCTATATCAATGTTTGTAACTCAATGCAAATATATTTATCATTAACGAGGGATGTTTAGCAAAACAAAATGCAATGACAAAAGGAAAGTTATTAATGCAAGTTTCAATGCAACACTCAAAATTCATCAAAAAAACCACAACCACCAAATTGGGAGGAGGGGGTAACAATAATTTTCATCACATCCAAGAAATATAAAAACCTTAAACCAAAGTTGGCATGTGAAATTAGTTTTAGACTATTGTTGCCAATTGGAAAAAAATTCCTATTATTGTGATGTTTGTAGATTGTTTTCAACATTTGAAAAGTGGACTTGCATGCATAAATAAATGGACCTCAATCTTGAGTGAATTAAAAAAAATTGATTACATATATAAGATTGTACATAAATTACAACAAGGATTATTGGTCAACACTAATAAAACCCCTCCCCCTTTCCCAACTATGTTTACAACTGAGGTTCAACTATAATTAAAGTTGAAAATCACCCTTCCAACTACAATTTATTTTTTCCAATTGCTAATCACAAGAGTTGACATGTACAAGTCAAAAATGAAATTGCAGTCAAAAGTGATAACCACGTGTCAACACCACAAAATAGCCACTTCTAACCATTTTAGTTAGAATTGTATTCCACCATTATAATCAAATTTGTTTCTGATTATAATTTCCCACTAAATGAATTTCATCCACTAATGAATCATGACATCATTAAACAAGTTGAATTTTCAACTAGGCCATCAAATTGTAATTTCAATTATGTTAAAACTAGGCCATGCAAAAGAACCCCCCCCCCCCCCAATAGTTTGTTGACACGTGTCCCTACTTAGAGTTATGTTTAGGTTTAAGTAGGTATATAGGTTCACCTAGAAATAAGTAGGTAGGTAGGTAAGCCTAGGTAAATAAATAGATTGTACTTAAGCTTAAGGTAAATAAATAGGCTTAAGATAATCCTTTTTTTGCCACATGGCCTTTAAGGTCAAATCTTTATTATTGGTTTGTCCTATGTGCCAACTTCACATTTTGAAAATGATTTGTGCACCAACTTCATTATATGATTTCAAACTTGGAAACTATGACAAACAATATGGGATAAAAATTATAGCTGCACTCTAGATGCATTCTAAGTTGCAACTTAATTTCAACTAAGGTAAACATGTTCACCACATACACTTAAGATTTCAAATGAGGGCAACTCCTTACACATTGTTTATTCGTTTTTGTTTCTAAAAAAAAATTTGTAGCCTTCCATTTAATGTTTCCAATGCTATAAAAAAATGATCAATTTGGTCCAACAAAGAAAAAGATATGAGTTATTTTTAGAAGGTTCATGTTTGGTGATAAACATGTTAAAACAATTTCAGAAAATAATATCAAAAACTTTTTTCATTGTTTTGTTGCATTTGGAGTTCAAAAAGATCTTGTAAACCCTAATTGGTGCACCTTTACATTTTTAAATCATTCAAAATGGACTAAAAATGAAAAAGATATGGGGTTTGAAACTAAAAAGGGATTTTAAAAAATTCTTCAAAACATTTAAAACAAAATATCACAATTTTGGATTTGAAGATTAAATTCTTTCGTCATTGTTTTGTTGTAGTTAAAGTAGGAAGAGGTCTTGTAGATCCTTCGTTGACAAACCCATAGGTTTATAGATCATTCAAAATGGATTAAAAATGAAAAAGACATGGGGTTTAAAACTAAACATGGTTTAGAGATTTTTTTTCAAAACATTTCAAACAAAATATCACAGTTTTGAATGTTGAGATTAAATTCTTTTGTCGTTGTTTTGTTGCATTTGAAGGATAATAAAATCTTGTAAATCCTTAGTTGGCACACCCATAGGTTTTGAATCATTCAAAATGGACTACAAGTGAAAAAGATATGGGGTTTAAAATTGAAAAGGATTTAACGTTTTTTCTTCCAAACATTTGAGATGAGATATCACTTATCCTCTTCCTCCTTTCCATGTTTTTTTCTTTGCTCCTTTGTTTATATTGTTTAAAGAAAATTTGTATTCCTTCAATTTGCCCTTTTAATGACATAAAGATTGTTTGTTGATTTGGTTCAAGAACGAAAAGAATATTTAAAATTTCAATGGTATGTAGGCTTTTGTTTTGTGTTGGGTGGTTTTAAGTACCTAGTACCCAATTCCTAACTAAACTAGAACAAAAACTACCTATAATAATTAATTGGCTTGTTATTATAGATAATATTAAGTAATAGGGAATGATATTCATAAAAATATTTAATTTATAGCAATGAAATTAATAAGAATAATTTAATTTAATTTAATAGCATTAACTATTTAAATATTACATTAACTATAAAGATTTAGACAAATATATACATTAATAATAAATTTTTATTATCAAATGTCATTATAATTAGTGTTAAACCATATTATTTACATTATTATAATTATAATAATTAATAATATTACGAATAATTAATAGCTAGCTTCTAAATTAATATAACATACATAGTGCTTAAGTTTGGCTAAACTACGGCTAACCACCTAAGGTTAATTAAGTGTTTAATGTGGCATCTAAAGTACATATAAGGTTAAGCCTAAACCATGAAACACCTAAGTTAGATTGTCTAAGCCACACCTACACCTACGGTGCATGCCATGTGTGATACATATGCAACCTTAGACATAGGCCAAGTGACATCTAAATTGGGTCAAGATTTAGCTTTTTAAGTGATATGGTGCCTAGGTTAAATGTAAAACTAGACCACATGGGACCTAGGTCTAGTTCAATTGTACCAAATCTCTTATTAACCTATTAGATTGTATTGAAGCTTGGTATCATGTGCCTTGTATTAAAATTTCAAAACAATTATAAACTATATACTTAAATGACCATGTTATTATGTAGGTATGTTATCAATCCTAAAACACAAAACATTTTTACAACAAAAAGACAAAAATAAAATTAATTACATAGAAATTCAAAAATTCAAAAGAATTGGGATGTGTGTTTTATGATGGTAGAAAAATATCAACAATTGAAATTTAATGAAATTTTCTTTATAAGTTTTGTAGTTAAACAACACCAACATCAATTAGTGTTGAATCTTGTAGACTACCAAAGCCATGTGATAGGAGGCACCCCATGGTGATATCTCTTCAATCAATGGGAGGAACTTTGAATGGTTACATCTCATGTTCAAGGATGACTAGTGGTTATTCTGAACTTCATTAGCTTAGGTAGGATAAAAAAAGATCTAAATACCTAGGTTTGATTTGGGGACAACTCATTCTTTTTAACTACTTCTAACCACATGCATGTGTCAATGGAAAGGTTTCCAACTTGTAACCATTTTTTATCTACCTAGTTGGAGTTGCCTTTTGGTTTCATTCTCAGCAATCCATCACAATCATTGTGTAATTAGTGAACTTTGTTGGTTTTTACAACCTAAATAAAAAAAATTCATTTAAAGCAATAACCATACATCTCCAACTTATGTAGAGTCTAAGGCACATTGGATTTAGTTGTTGTCATGTTTATTGTGTAGCATTTTGCATGAGGTGTTGACATAGGAAAAATGCATAATTTGCATTTTTTACAAGGTTGACTTGTAGTTGTATATTATAGTTGAGAAACTGTTGAGCCAAAGTTGCAACAAAGACATTAGTCCTTTGAACTACATTTCATCCATCTAACCAGTATTTATCATCCATCTCTATGTCTTGTGACTCTTAAAGTAGTTGAACACAATACTCATGAAGTTGACATACCACCTTGGGAAGCACAACTATAAGCTATGTCCTTTTCCAAATTGATGTCTCAACTATAATTCAACTATAAAACCTATAGGTGCCAAGAATATTTCATGAATGACCCCAATTTTTTTTTAATATTTAAAAAATTGTACTTGAAAATGTAGTAAAAAAAACATGTAGTTGAAAGTGGGTTGGTTGGAAAATGGGGTTTTCTATTACTACAATTAGCTCACAAGACAAAGCTACCCTTCATTTGCTTTTTGGGTTCTTTAATAGGGTAATCTACAACATGATTCATGAACTATCAAAAAACAAGCCCATATTCACCCCATGTCACTTATGAATGATTACAACACCATCTTCAATCCCACTAACTTACATCTAGAGAAACCAATTGATAACAATGGATTAAGAAGGAAAAACATTGACCTAATTGTTGAAGATCTCTCAAAACTTGTTATGGGTGGGCATTCATGAACTTTGGTGGGTAGACATCTTTCACACCTTTTTTTTGTTTAAATTTTTCATCCAAACTTTAGTCGTGATGAAGCCATTGACTACAATTTCGATGCATAATCCAATCCACAACCTAAGGTTTACATCTATCATTGAAATTGTAATTATGATTGAACTTTCAATAGATCCTGTGATTACAACCACAATGCATAATCCAATCAACACCCCAAGCCTTAGACCTTGTTGGATGAGTTTAAAGTGTAGATGATGTATTTTAGACTCTTGGTAGCACATGTGTCAAAAGAACCTACTCTTTTGCACATGAAAACATTGTTGAAACCCCACAAAAGGGAGTTAGATGCTTGATTCAATTAACAAACTGCTTGAAACAAGTTTGCTTGTTGAAGAAAAGTGCACAAAAACACACATGAACATATTTCAAAAGTAGCTAAACCATTTTAAATGCAAAGGCAAGCTTATCAATGAAATCTAAATGAACATGGTGAAAGCTAGTGTTCAAAACATGTCATGAACATGGTATTTTTGAAGGACACAATGGATGGAAATTTTAGAAACACTAACCTTGAAGAACAAGATCCTTTTAATCAATTTAATGTGGCAACAAAAGATTCAATTTACAAAGGGGATTTTGTAGATCATAGTAGCTAAAAAAAACGACAAAATAATTCATTCAAGCTAAGATCAACCTTTGATGTAATAGAAATGTCCAACTTTGTGAACTAATAAAATGATAGTTTTTTTGTTATCCAAGGAAATTGTATAACTCCTTATACATTGTTTATCCAAATATGTTTTCCCCTTCAATTGAATGGATTGGTTGTTTTCAATGTCTACATTAAATTTATGTGCCAAGTTTGTTTTTTGAATCACTTTTGCATCATTCAATTCAATAGTTTTCATTAGCATTTGAATGTTGGATTATATTTGAGAATGAAGGAGTTTTGTAATGGACCATAGCAAGTAAAAACATCCAACACGGAGGACACATGCAAGTCATATTTTCTTAGTAAATGTCAATTAAAATTTAATAATGCCAAGGTATTTTCCATAATCTAATGGACTCTTTTGTATTTCTTGTTCTGTAATAGTTCTAATATATAATGTTGCCCTTCTTTTTGAATGGTGACACAATTCAAGAAATCAATGTGTACTTCTCATCACCCAAAAGATAAAGTGCAAACCCATTTTGCCAAGCTTACACAACCCACTATATTAAACATTTTTATGCAACCATATCTACATAACATTCATGAATTATTAATATTACTTGGAAGACCCACAAAAACATTAGTGATTTTTTTATTGTAATTAACAATTTGTGCCAATATGTTGAAGCCATTGATTTTATGATAGTGGTAGTCTTTAGAAAAAAAAACACCTTAAGGTTTTATAATAGAAATGTGGATTTTGCCTATGGCACCTTGCATAACAAGAAGTTTGTATTATTTTTTGAACTTTTCCATGATAACTACTATTGTTATACATTGAGGCCAAGATATTAAACCTCTATATACACAATTTTGAAAGCATGGACAAACTCATTTAGGTGGAGGGATAATGTGAACTTTTCCATTGCAAGAAGTTCAATTACAAGTCATAAAATTTTCACCTTGAAGTAATTTGTAAATTTGAGATAATTGAACAACAAACTTGAATTTGAATTTTATTTTATTTTATTTTATTTATTTATTTATTTATTTTTTAGTATTTGGTGTTTTATCTTTTAATGATGAGTCTTAATTTTTTTACAATGCTAAACAATGTTGTTTTAATCATTCAAAAGTTTTCAGCTCAACAATCTTCATCAAACTTAATTAGAAGAAACTTTGAAAGCTAAATAATATTTTTGCGCTTCACCCAATGACCCAAATCATGAAACAACCAACTCAAAACACAAATAACTTTATATTCATGCAAAGCAAGAAATTGGATAACAAACTTGGATTCTAAAGTTTGTTGTGCACTTATAATGTTGTCCAATTTTCAAGAAATGTAAAGTTCATTGAATTTGCTTCAACATTTGTTTTTAACATCAAATCAATTAATATTCTATTGGCAAGAAAGAAAGAACCTTCAAGGTGTAAAACCTTCAACACAAGCATATATCTTTCAATGGTTTTGAATTTTTTTGAGCACAAAGTATGGAATGGAAAGAGTTTCCAAGAAGAAAGGAGATGCATGAAGGTAATGAGTAAACAAAATAAAGACACTAAACTTCACACAACCTAGTGTAGGAAAATTACAAACACCTTTCATTGGGTTTGAATACAAGGCATGCCACACCATGAGTGGTTTTAGTTTTAGAAGTTCCAAATTTTTAACATAGATGTAAATAGTCATAAGTGATTTTGGAACCTTCTAAGCAATAAAATGCCATTTCCATAATGACTGAAAGTTGAAAACAACATTCAATAATTTTAATGGCTACCTAGTTAACCTAATTATTTTTAGTATGTATGTAGGTAGATCTATAAGTAGTTATGTTGTAAGTAAATAGGTAAATAACCCTTAAGTAGGTTTATATTGTTGTCCTTAAGTAGGCCTTAGGGAGCGTATGTAGCCTACATAACCCTCAAGTAGTCTTAAGAAGCTTACATAGCCCCTAGGGGTGTGTGCACTCTAAGGTGGCTCATTTTTAGTGAATGTTTCACTCCCTAAAAGTCCATATTGTAATGTTAAAGTGCTAGTCTATTTTGATATCATTAATCTAATGAGAATTACCTAGTGGTTAATGAACAAAAAAGCCCATATGAAGAATCACCATTCTAAACAATTCTTTAATGTACATGTTAAGAGAATAAAAATTAAAATCCACCCAAAAATGATTATGATATGGACTTATGAAAATATGACTCATTTTAGGCCATTCAAAAGTCCATAACTTGTTTTGGCTAAATTTTTTCTAACAATTTTTTTGCATATATGTTTTTAAAAAAAAACCATATCATATATTGAGTCCCTATAATATATCCCAAATAAAATTCATACGCAAAAATACATGTATATAAAAGCACAAACAATAAACCAGTCCATATTTTTCAATTTCAAAAGTCCATTACTATATATTTGGTGTATATATGTTATATTTTTTTATAGATGTTTTCTTCTTTGAGTTGAAAATTTAACTTTAGCCACAAATTTGAAAATTTATTGTTTTTATGTCATGTTAATACATGTAAATGCATGTCACTATGCAAAAAATTGGATTGCAATGCAAAAAGTGAACCACCCTACCTTGCAACCATTCCTAGGTCAGCATTGGGTAGGCTACATACCCCCTAAGTAACCTACATACCCCTAGGTAGGCCTTAGGTAGATTACATAACCCTATAGCACCTATGATAACCCTTAAGTAGGTTAATGTTGTCCCTAAGTAGGCCTTAAATAGTTCATTTGACCATTTATAATTTAGTTTTATTTTTTCCTTAAGCCTTAAGTAGCTTGCATAGTCCCTCCTTAAGATAGCCTATGGTAGTTGCCTTTAGGTACATTATAAAACTCTTAGGGTAGCCTACAATAGTCCCTAGGGTAGCTTACAATAAATTTTAAGTAACCTACATAGCTTTTAAGGTAGTTTATGATAGTCTTTAGGTAATTTAAATAGCCATTAGATAAATCCACATAACCCCTATATCTAAGTAGGTATAAATAACCCCTAGGTAAAATACATGGCGTCTAGGTAGGCATATGGAACCTCTAGGTAGTTTACACAACCCCCTAAGCAACCAAGATAATCCCTAGGGTAACCTACATAACCCTTAGGTAACTTACATAACTACATAACCCCTAAGGTAGCTTACATTAGTCCTAAGGTAGCTTACATAGTCCCAAGGGTAACCTATGATAACTTTTGATTATCCTATGGTAACTTCTATAAGTAGCTTACATAATTTTAAAATAAATTACATAGTTGTTAAAAAAAACTTACATAGCTTTTAATGTGGTTTACAACAATTGCTACTTAACATACATAACCCCTAGATAACCTATATGACTTATAGGATAGCTTAGACAACTCCTATGGTAACCCCTAAGTAAGCTTAAGTAATTTTTGTAAACCCTAATAAAATAGTTCTTAGGTAAACCTAGGTAGGCTGTGTAAATCCTAAGCTAACGTAACTTATCTAAGCTTATGTAGGTTGGGGTAAATTAACTAGCCTAAATTCATTAGGCTACTTAAGTAGAATAGAAAAAATATTTATTAAAATGACAAATTATTTAACATAAAAAAAAATTGGTGCAATGATAAAAAAATTATTTTTCAAAAGTGAAAGACAAAGGATCAAATCTTAAGTCTTGCAACTTAATTTAGGTTAAGTAGTCTTAAGTGCTTAGCTTAGGTAGGTCACCTAGGTTCCTAGTTTAGATTGCTTAGGGCCCATCTTTTAGCCAAAATGTATTAATAGCTTAACCTAGGCTCCTAGCTAATCTAAAAAAAAGGACTAACTTAATGAATTTGACTAATTATTAATGAATTCATTATGTTTATAATAAGTGATTTGTATTGACTCAATGATTGATCACTTTCATCATGGTAATTTTTCAAATTCATTTAAAATCTATTGAAAACATAGTGAACTCATCACATATTGTGGTAGTGTTGATGGCTATCAAATTGTTAATATTATTGCCTTGTCTTGAGGGGAGGACTTGTATTCTTGCACGAACCAAAACACCACATCCCTCACTTGCCACCAAACCCTAATTATAGTCCTAACTAGAACCCTATGGGTATGCTATTGTGAGACTAATGGTTGAGATCGAGAATAATGGCAATATCTACAATGATCATGAGAATGAATGTCTCAAACATCACATTTCATGGTCTCATAGGGCTAGAAAAGACAATTTGCTATGTTCATTTTGTTTTGGGGGGGGGGAGGGAGGGGGTGATAAAGGGTGGGAACTTTTTCAAAAGCATTATACCCAATGTCGCCATATTCTTCACCCAACTTAAAGGAACACAAACAATTTATATAACTAGACACGCTTGCAATCTATTGCTGAGGGTTAGGTACATTCACCCATGGGCAAAGTCTACTAAAATTGATTCCAAAGGGATTACCATGTCCATATTCCAAAGGGGAATATCATGTTGTCAAAGTGGCCTTTGAATATTATTTTTTTTGTCCTTTCATGCATCATACAAGAGTTTTCTTACTCCATTGTCATAGATTACCTATACAAAAGAGTGGTGCTAAATTTTGCTTCCAATAATTTATGCCCACATTGCCCAAAAACACACTCTATTGTAATAGGACTACAAAAAGTGGTGCTAAATTTGATCCCAATAAGTGAGTCCCACAATACCCAACTCAAGACAGCACCGACCTTATGGAGCTGCTGCAAAAGTGCATATACAGTTAGTTGCAATTTCATTTTGCATGTCCAACCTCCTTCTTGCATGATGAATTTTAGGGTTTCATAGTAAACCATTATGAATTTTAGGGTTTCATAATGACCTCCTTCGTGCTTAGTTAGAAACCCTAAAATTCATAAAAAACTAAGGTCCGACATAAAAACTAATTAGTATTGGGAAACTAATCCCAATAAATTCATAAATTCTAACCTTAGTTTTTATGAATTTTAGGGTTTCATAGTAAACCTTAGGAGTTTTTATTTCCATGTCCGAACTCCTTTTTTGCACCCATTTCAGGGTTTCCATACTAACCTTAGGAGTTTTATGAATTTTAGGGTTTCCATAGTAACCTTAGGAGTTTTTATTTTCCAGGTCCAAACTCCATTTTTGCACCCATTGTAAGGGTTTCCGTACTAACCTTAGTTATATGCATTAGAGGGTTACCATAGTAACCCTAGGAGTTTTATGAATTGGGTTGTGAGCCATAGAAGAAGACCAGGCACACACAATCTCATGAAGTGAACAAAAAGAGGAAGATATCCATGAGCTACCACCAAAGCAGCAACTTCTCTCACCTAAAGCACCACAAGTACCACCAAGTCCAAAGACAACTATAGGAAAAGGGAAAGGAGACATCTGTGCTTCCCCTTTTCTTGTGTTACCTACCTAATCAAAGGGGAAATGCAAAGAAGCTTACATAGTAGTGAAAGGAAAGGAAAGGAAAGGAAACAAAGGGACCACTTTACACCCATTTCAATGTATTGATGTGAGCATTTGGGTTTATCTACAATAAGATAATGCGGTTTTTTTGTCCTCCTTAACTTAGGACAAATAGGCCTTTGGTTCATGACACATGTGTGAAGTAAAGTAAACTTTGTGATTTCAACCATTTCAATGAAGAATACGGAGTGTGCAATATTTGTCATATTTTTGACACTTGTGTGTATAATATGTGTCATCACACTTTGGGTGCCAATCTATAATAATAGGGGCCCAAGTGACAAATTTGGACCCCTTTTTTAACCAACCAACCAACCAAGGAGTGCCACCTCTTTACTCCTAAGGTTAAGGTGATGGTGGTGGTGGTGGTGGACCTTCTTCTTTCATCCAAAAGTAGTTCCCATGGGGCCAAACCTGAATTTGCCTCGTATTTTCTTGGGAAAAACAAAAGGTGGGCAAAGAGGAGGACTACTTTTTTTTTTTTCAGAATCCTTCAACCAATCAGGGCGTGCCACACCTCATGGTTTTTTTTGGGGTCAAGTGTCAATAAATGAAGAGTGTGAATGCGCCACACATCAATCCTTTCTCAACACGTCTTTCACCGAAAGATCAAATATATGCCACGCAGGCCTAGAGCCAGTCATGGCCAGCACACCCCAAGGGAATGGGCTGGCGTGTTTGGACAAGATCAAACGGCCGGACTACTTAATTATTTTAACTTGGCCTGTCAGTTTTATTGACTCACGCACCCCCAAATTAACACTACCAGCTGGCCCAAGTTTCCCACGTGTCAGTCAACACTATTAAAGACCATAACCCTAATTAATTGCCACCACTCCAGAGTTTTGTTTCAACTTTTTTT
>Ga0116231_10011959_pt1 | contig 13038 bp, 8 predicted proteins | sample S1TSphgellanicum_2_FD_89695 | JGI IMG/M metagenome (GOLD analysis project Ga0116231, IMG submission 89695) | Host-associated microbial communities from peat moss isolated from Minnesota, USA - S1T2_Fd - Sphagnum magellanicum MG | ecosystem: Host-associated > Plants > Peat moss > Unclassified... | reverse complement strand
TCTGTGCCAAGCGTGCAAACGTTTGATGTGGAGATGAACCCCATAGAAACAAATTGCCCACTACAGGCCATGGCCATGGTCCTGGAGGCAAGTGCCGAAATCTTCTATAAAAGACAAAGTGCACAACAAGAGCCAAAAGGGTAAGCAATAGAGCTATAAAAAGTCCATCTTTCTCTTGCAAACTCTCAAGACGTCTTCCTGTTGGTGGATGTTCTAGTTCTAATCCAGCCATCATTGTATGAACTTCCTTCTACGAAAACCAATTGAGTTAGCTATGTTGTGAGAGTACATATGTTCTCCTTTAGTAAACCAAAAGATAGAAAATTGGGTCTCTATGTCCCTTATCCTAAATTTTGGTGAAAGATATTGTGGACCATGAGGGTGATGCACTAAAGTACATTGGGCTATGGACGACAGATAACACTATATATGATATATATATATATGGGTAGTATGTTGTTTATATTATTAATTAGTTGTTGGGACCCCCAAAGATTCAATTTTTTTTGCTTTTGTGATGGGAATCTTTGATTGATTCATCCAAAAGTTTAATAATAATTAAGCTTTTGGACAGTCACAAAAAAATCCATATGTTGTAATCTCCTCCTTTTGGGTTCCAAGAGTGGAACTCAAGGCAAAGGATGTGGGATAAAGTGAGGAGGTAACATGTTGAGAACACACTGGGAACTTGAGGAACGTGTTGGGAACTCAATGGGAACTTCATGGATAGATAGTGAGAACTTTCATGAGAACATTGAGGACAACAAAAATCCAAACACCCTCACCCTCCCCCAAAAGAAAACAAGAGGTGTGTGACACATTTTGTGGGAAAATATTAAACAGGCCAAAGGAAATGAATGCAGCCAGTACAAAAATACTCTTACAATTTTTTCCTCCAATCTGCCCATTTGCCGCATCCATATTTTCTCAAGTGACACCAAGGCATGTTTTGCACTCATAACCTCATATAATACGGCATGTTTTGCACTTGTCACCTCACATAACATGCCAAGGAGTGTGTTACATACCCCTTTATATCCCTAGATATACCCCTCTATCTACCTCTTTGTACTGACTGCATTCATTTCCTTTGGCCTGTTTAATATTTTTCCCCTTGAGTGCATGCTATCTCATCTCATTCATTAGCTCAAAGAATTTTTTTGCATACTTGTATTCTTTGCCATTTCTGGCCGAGCCTAATGGCAGGGACAAGATCTATGGGTATATATCGGTGTTGGGCGGGTATCATAATTTTGTGATACCCTTTGGGTCCGGTTTTCATAAAGTAATTTACAAAAGTGTTTGGTTCTCACCTCAAATTTCTTTTAAAAAAAATTTACACCAGGAAAGGATATCAACTTTTTTTTAAAAAATTGACATTGCTTCTCACAATGTCAGTTCTTGAAATTTTGAGAATAGCTGGTTATCCTTTGCCGGTTCTCACAAAGCAAATATTGCTTCTTCTTCTTTTTTAATTAATTTTTTTTAAAACTAAGATTCAATAATTATTGATTTGATTTCTTTTTTTAACAACTGCTTTGGCTTTTTCAAAAAATTCAGATTCAAAGGACCTCTCGTTCAAGGTTTTTGAAAGATTTTCAAAATAAATTCATGTTTTGGGTTTTTGAAAATTTTCAAAGAACCTGACTGGTTTTATGGAAGAACTGGTAAAAGAACCAAAACTTTGAGGGCTAAGTTCTTTGACCAATTCTCTTGGTTTTTTGAGATCTACAGTTATGAGTGAAAAATCAGTCCTTTGATTTTCTGAAAATTGTTGTTCAGGGGTCCATAATACCCAGACCTTCTCATCAGTTCTTTCTTCGAAAAAGAAAGAAGATAGAACAGTGTTTTGTTATGGCAAATGCTTTTTTTCAAAATGGCAAAAATTCAAGTTTGCAATTTTTTTAATATTTAAATTTTTTAGAATTTGCCAAAATTCTATCCTAAGTTCCAATAGTTCTATTTTTTTGAATTGCTTGTTTTTTTATTGTCATATATAGCTAAATAGTCGCCTCAATCGCAGCACAAAATTGAAAAGAAAAACATTCACTTAAAAGTTGAAAGAACAGCCCAATAATAATGTTAGTTCTCCAAACATCATTACCCTCTCACCCAACCTACCATTAATAAGTACCTACCATGAAATACTATACTAGCATTTCCTTGGATCTCTCATCTTCCAAGGCAAATTAAACCTAACAAGCAAATTTTGATATGAGTCTAGTGATGAAGGTCATTTAGCCCTAATTGAAGTAAGATGACATCGTACCTCACCTCCAAGCAATGAGAAAGAAACAAGGGACCCTTATAACTTCTTTCTCATTGCTTGTACTAACTTTTCGTGATGATTAAACCTTGAGACCCTGACCTTAAGACTCAACTTTTTTTTCTTTCTTTAAAAATCAGTTTTCACATCCAATTCTTACGCATGTGAGAACTATGCGTGAGAACTGGTAGTTCGGTTTTCAGTCAAGGCATCATTTGTAATGATACCCTAAGGGGATCAAATTGGGATGCCCAAGTGATATTTGGGTGATGCTCAGGGATATTTTTGATAATCACCCAACACTAGTATATATTGGCTCCAATTCAATGGGCAACAAGGCTAGTTGACAAAGGATATTAAACACTAAGAGACAATAACCCAACCCCCCCCCCCACACTATTTGGGCTTATTTATCACATGGTTCTATTTGTTTTGTGCAGTTTGTCTCCCAACCAATGGTGACCAGTTTTTTTTTTTTTGAATATCCAACAGGCCAATTATTTATAAAATTTAATTTTTGACTTACACACATGGTATTGAAAAAAAAAACCAAATTTTTGAAACCCATTGAGTATTAATATTGTGGCCAAGTCAATCAATCTGGTTATCAATATTACTTAATTTTGTGGGAGCAAGAATCGCCTGGTATGTATAAGGGTTGATTCTTGCAATAACCAGTTTGAGAATCGGCCAATATTGGAATTGGCCAATATCTGGGTAGGTTATTAAGCTGGAAACTTTACATCATTTTTATTTGTTTCATTTGATGTGCAAAGTGAACTAGGATACTTTACATAGAAAGAAAAATGTGAAGACTCAAAACAAACTATAGCACACTGAGTCAAAGCAACAAATAAAATTTTTTATTCCTACACCACAATTTTGGATTAACATGATAGATTAGATTATCATATTGTTTACCCCAAATTGTGAACTTCCTTTAAGCTAGGATGTCGCCTTGATAATTTGCCATGTACAAATTCGTCACATTTAGCTCAAGATTTTATGAAATGCTCCAGTTCCTCTCTATACATATAACTCAAATTTCTCTCTCTAAACATAACTCATTAGTTGCTAATGTTCCATCTAATAGCCAAATTTTTTATTTTTCTCAATTCTAAGATATCACATACATCACCTTAATATTTGCCATGTATAAATTTCTCACTTCAAATCAAGATAATGTCAAAATAGTTCTAGTTCCTTTCTCTAAACATAACTTGCCAATTGCAAATGCTACTTCAATGAAATATAATTTTCACTTTTCTCAACCCTAAGATATTGAATACATCACCTTCATATTTGCCATGTAAAAATTGCTTATTGAAAAATTCAAGATTATGTTAGTTCTAATTCCTCGAAGGTGAAGTCACAATCAAATGAGTCAAAAAACACATCGGGAAATCGCCAAAACTCAATAAAAATTATAATCTTGTTAGATATATTTTTGTGGTGCCAATCTAATGTCATGTTAATCATGGAATGTTGTGCTAAATGACTAATATGAATGTTGAAAAATTCAAAAAAATTATTTTGGGTTTTGGTTTTAGTAAAGGACATTTGAACTTGAATAACAGTTGCATCAAAAGCAATTAATTTTGTAAATTACTAAGGTAAAGGCTTTCTTTATAAAGGAATTTTGATGAGAAAAAATTGAAATGATGTTAATTGATTATCCACACTCAATAAGCACTCACAATTTGAAAGTTATGAAATTTTTAAATTTTTAAAAATTAAAAATCTATTGAACAAAATTTTAAAATTTCAAAAGTCCTTTACCACATGTAAATGGGTTGTAATGTACATGGCATCTAAAACAAAGTTGTATTTATGAAACAATAAACTAAAGAATTAAAGAATTAACATATTTTCATATAATTTGAAATTTAAATAGTTTTTCAAAACAAAACGCATAATTTGGTAAAATTTGTACATTTTTTTAAAATTCTTAGTTATTCATGAAAACTTAATACAAAAAATGTGATGTATTGAAAAATTATATGTATTTTTAATAACATATTGCAAAAGATTTCATCCCAAAAGTCTTTTCTATGAAAAAGTGAAAATGACCACAAAAGGGAATGTAGTCCTTGGTCCTTTGTCACCATTGGCTCATTTGATTGTGATTGAACCCTCTTTCTAAACATAAGTTTTTTCCATTTTTTCTTAGTTTGTTTCCATCTCAGAGAAACTTGTTGTCCCATTCCAAACCTAAAAACCTAGCAACTCTAAAGCTCTAAAATCCAACTTCTATCATCATATCCTATGTCAATCATTATCTATTGGAGCTAGGAGTGAGGAATGCTTGTGGTGACATGTAGTTAATTATGCCACTTGCAAAATACACATGTTTCCTTGTAAATAGGAGTAGAAGCTGCTAGCATTGGTCTACGGAATGACCTCACATTGTAATCACAAGAGGTAAATGATCCAAAATGAATGATGTACTTAAAATTCTTGCACAATGTTGGTTGTATCATTTTGGATTGTTTTCGCAATACTGAAGTTCATGAACTTAAGTTCACCTTTGATTAACAAGAAGTTGGCAAGCTTTAAATCTGAATACACAATCCATTTTTCATGGATGGTCTCTAAAGGCTACAATACATGTAATAACAAACCACATAAATGCTTGAAATCCTATTATGAGAAGCAAACATTTACTATGTACAACAATAACAATGTCACAAAGTAAGTTCATATAAAAAATTACAAAGATTAAATTGCAAGCGTAAATATTCATATACCATTTAGTACAATCGACGATAAATTAAACTCCAATTAGATTTTCTACATCTAGTTTCATTTTCTAGTGCCTTATTGCTTGCATTACAAAAAACATGTTTGCCAAGTGAATTTCCCCATACTCCAACACTATAAAGATGAAGGCATCTTCTTTGATGCACCTTCCCTAGTAATTCCTTCTATTAAGACCTTGTTCGTAACTTGTAACCTACATATGTTGGGATCCTAGATTTCTTGACACATGATCAAAACAAAAAGCTAATTAAGATGAGAATTCTTGAAATGCCAGAGATGTTCTATTTGTAAACAAGGAACTAATTATATTTCAAATAGTATTATAAAGCAAAATGTAAAGCCCACCTCAAAATCAATAAGTTGTATGATGTGCAATTGGCCTATAAACACCAGAGGTACTTATTGTCTTCACAAAATCCCCAAACGGAAGTGAAATCTCTACATTTCAATGAGGTACACTTTGGAGCATAGATTGTGTAATCAGAGGTAATGCCTTTGAATGCCTCATTTTTGCCCACCTTTGCTAATTTTCCCAATCTTGTCATACCTCCTATTAGTGACCCACACAATGTTTGTTATTTATGTCCATAATTTTTGCTATACAATTGTGGGATGGACATGGCTTCCTTTAAACTTTTCACAACTTTCCACTTTCTCTTTAATGGTTATATAATTTGAGTTTAAACAAAATCCATATATAATCAACTGGGATTTCAGTATTGGTTCAAGATTCTTACCTCAAATTTATGTTGAATATGAGGATTAATTAGTTTAAGGCCTTTATGATTGCAACCCCAATTTGTTATAGGTACAAGCCTTTGTTGAAAATCAACACTTTGCATAGTTATTGCAATAATTTTTAAGCTTCAAGTTTGTCCATTCAAAATGCTCCCTGCACAAAACACACAAACTTGTAGAAGATTTAATAATGCCAAGATTCACAACTACCGAAGTGGGTAACAATGAACTAAAAATCAAAAAGGTAAATGATATGAGAAAAATCAATGCACAAACTGGTTGTTCCCAACTTTTTTAGTTCTGTAGGCAACAATGCATGAATTTGATGAATCACTTGCACTCAATAAAAAGTCTAGATTGTGAAATTGGATTTTATAAACCCCAATATACATCTAAAATAATTCTATAATAAATTTTTTTAAACTAAGAGGTTCCAAGAATTTCAAAACCAAAATGCTCTAGTAATTTGAACATAGAACCAACAACATATCAAGTTTCAAAACACAATGTAGGGTAGATTACATCAAAAAAAGTTTGGTCCTTGCAATTGAAGAAGGAAAAAACAGTAATTACAACTGACATTGTTGGAATCCTACTCATGGCAAAGTTGCCTCCCTTCATAATCTAAAATAAAATGTTCATGAACAATATTATTTTTCATTCTAGCTTGTCACCATTACAATAACCAACTACATCCAAAATGATGTTATTATCATCAATGATATTGGCCTTGTCTACTAAGAGATCATCCAAGGACTTCCTTTTGCACATGCAATTTGCCTTTGCATCAAAAGACCAATTCTTCATGATAATGACAAGCGTATCTAGATTCTCCATTCCTAGTTTACAATGACATAGACTTGTCAAAACTCCAACAATATTGAATATTCTTAGGAATCCCAAAAATCTGCCTTACAACAAAGGATATGTTGGGAAACTGCCATTCATGGGACTTCCAACAAGTTAAGGGCAATAAGTAATGTTCAAGTTTCACATGCAAGTGGTGGAATAAAGATAGTTCATTCTTTAATAACCTTTGCAAAGTGGCTTTGTTTGAAGTCATTGGGCCAAAAATGGAATCTTCATTGGCAACCACCAATGCATCAATAAGGTTGATAGAACTTGGATTTTGGAGGTGAAAGGTTACCACCACTAGTGGCATCAAAGACTTAATTTCATACTCTGCCACCATCTCCGTAACTTTTCCCCATTGCACAAAAGTTTTAACCACATCCAAGAATTTGAAACACAAGTCCAACATCAATGCAAGCATGTTATGTGCCTTGTTAGGAGTGCAAGTAGTGGCAAATGGCCAAAAAAGGACTAGGATTGCCATCATTTTTGCCATCATATGCAATTGTAGTGCTTGAAACTCATATTCAAAGCCCCCCCTAATAAAATTGCTAGAGGTGGTTTCAAATTGTTGAATCTCCATTTGCATACTCACACTAATTGAAAATGTAGCATGTAAAGTGTTAAAGATTAACCAATAGCCACATGTTTGGTTCAAAATACATTTCTTCACAATAGGAAGCATAATTTTAGTGAGTGTTTTACAAACTGCCCACATATAGGCATCTGGTACACATCCCTGTAACTCCAAAGTTTCATGCCTACCATGGCATAGATTTATGGCATCCCCATACTCCAAGGTCTCTTGGAACAAAATAACCTTGTTGGCGAACTTAGTCTTCACCAGGGTTTTCAATTTTTTATGGCGGAGGCCTGCATCAAAGCATGCCCTCTTCCATTCACTCTAACCTTTGCTAGACTTCTTCGTCCACGTTATTGTTTTTTGCAAGGCTTATTGTGTGGTTTTCAAGTTGACCTCCTGAAAGCCAACACATTGTTGCATCATTGCAAGTATATTGACATGTTTTGCTAAAAGCATAGCCAAAACAAAAACCTTGCCAAAGACCTACAAGTTTCAAAGGAGCTACAAGTTTCAAAGGAACACAACTAACCACATAACTTAAAGCTCTTGCAATGGTGGATAGATTGCCCCTTTTGTCTTTCACATATGCAATTAATTTGTCCAATAAATTGTAAGACGACAATAGCTCCTTCACTTGTGTAACCATTACAACTCCATATGTATCAATAGTTTCAAAAAGGCCCATTATCACATAGCAAGGCACCCGAAGTGAGTTTATGAAATTAATTACAAGAGCAAATGTGTCTTGTCCAGATCTGGACATCCACAAATCAAAAGAAGTTGTTGTGATACAAGATTATAAAATTGGCATCACAAATTTTTCCATGGTTTTGGCAACCAATTTTGGAATGAAATGTTGAACCACTTGCTTTCGATTTGGAAACATAATTCAAGGATTTTGATGCAAGACCATGTGCCTTAGCCATTGATTTTCAACAACAAAAATAGGCATGTAGCCTTTGGCAACAAACAAAAGCAAGTCTTCCATGAAATTCTTTTGCCCCAAATCCTTCACATTCTCCCACCTTGCCCATGCAACTCCATGCTCAAATGTCACATGTTTCTTCATTGATGTAATCCCATGTTGTTGGCTCTAGGTGATTAGCCCCTTCCTTTTATTTGTATTGTTGTCATAACTATATGCTTAGGAAGTATAGTGGCATATAGTGCAATGCATGGTTTGAAAGAAAGTAGGATTACGTTTATTATCATCATTGACCACAAAAAAATGCCAAGGGAGAAAGGTCCTACTGTGAAGGATCCCAACCTTCTTATTCATGTTCAATTGAGCCTTCAATAATTCCCATCTAGCTTTTGCTTCTAGATTTGAAGTGCTTGGGGTTGCAATACTTTCAAAAGGGGTTGGTGCACTAGGTCTAGAGATTGAACCAACCACTAACCTTGAAACTTCATTTGAACCCAATGCCATTTCATTAACACCATCATCATCAAAATCATTGCCATTAGATCCACATTTACATTCAAAACCTCAATGTTTACCATTTTTTATTTGAGTTTGGATTACAGACAGATGAAAAATTGTTACATACAGAATGCAACTCAATGAATTTACAAATTAAGGTTGTGAAACACAATAGCTTTTCAACATAAACCAACAATAGGGTTTTAAAAACACAATGAGCTCCTAAAACTTTAAACTTAGCTTGGATAGATTGTTTCAAGATTAATATGCAAGATGCAACTTGAAGAACCCCAGAATTGAAGGTTGTGAAAACAATTCAATGGCAAATAAAAGCTTTGAAACATAAAAACTTCGACAACAAAAACCAACAACAAGGTTTAAGAAACACAAGGAACTCTTGAAACCTTAAACCCAACTTGGACATCTTGCTTCAAGATTCACATGCAAAATGCAACTTGAAGAACCCTAGAATTGAAGGTTGTGAAAACAATTCAATGGCAAATAAAAGCTTTGAAACATAAAAACTTCAACAAAAACTAGCAATAGGGTTTAAAAAACATAAGGAGTTCTTAAAACCCTAAACCCAACCTAGACAAATTGCTTCAAGATCTATATGCAAAATGCAACTTAAAAAGAAAACCCAGAACTTTGGGTTGTGAAAGGAATTCAATGGTAGATAGAGGCTTTGAAACATAATATTTTCAACAAAAACTAACAACAAGGTTTAAGAAACACATGGAGCTCCTAAAACCCTAAACCCAACTTAGATACACTACTTCAAAATCCATATGTAAAATGCGAAAATCTAGAACTCAAGGTATTGTGAAAGCAATTTAGTGACAAACATGGGCTTTGAAACATAAGAACAAGGACCTATTAGGGAGCATGGAACAAGAAACCTTAAATCTCAAGTGCATTAGGGTTGTGAAAGACTATTTGAAGCAGCAAGCAACCATGAAATGCAAAGGCAGAAATGAAAAAGAGTGCACACACATTTACAATATAAAAAAAAACATTTCTTGCAAAGCTTGATGAATTAATTGTTGAGAACAGTTGAATTTGTTCCAAGTTCCAACACAAATCCCACCTTTGCATGCTCCTCAATCTTGAATTCTAGATTTGTACTCATAACATTGAAAGTAAATCCTAATGCTTCAAACTCACAACATTGAAGAAAAATAACATTGTTGAAGATGGCAACCATTCATTCATAAATCATTGTGCTACAAGATGTGAATGCTACAAAATGTCATTGTTGAAAGACAAAGTTGTTGAGCAAACAAGCTTGTGAATGATAGTTTTGCCATTTTAGGTTTAGGGTTTAAACCAAAAAGACAAAACCTAAATGGACGAAACTTTCTAGATGAACATATATACATGGATGAAAATTGGATGAATAACTGACCCATGTGTTTTTCACTTAAACCCATAAAGGTATAAGTTAGGTGTTACTTTTTTCAAAGTAATACCTTATCAACAAGGTATTAATGGGTATTGAAAAGTTCATATTGAGTTGGGTAGGTTCCTACCTAGGTATTTTTAAATCTTAGACTTGGCAGGTTATTTGGTACACAAATTCGTACCTAGGTTGATAACCGAGTCAAAAAGCAATAATGGCCAACACCAATCCCAACCCACTTTATTAAAAAAATTAAAATTGTTATGATAAAATATTTATTTATTTTCTTAATTTGTTTTATTACTTGAATTTGAACCAAGGACTCTAAGAAAACCATTAATTGTAGTGGTAACTTACTTTGAAAAGGAGCTCCTACTACAACTTTTTCTTTATTTACTTCTTTCTTTTTGAAAACATAAATCAAAGCTTATGCATTGATAGGACAACAATGTGAAAATTTATATCTTAGATTCATAACTCTAAATATACATGTAAGAAATACCCATACCAAAGTTTGATATGTTTCAATATGCAAGTATTTTTTTTTTTTTAATTTTTTAAAAAGTATAACTTAAACCTTAAACTTTGTTTAACATTTTATTAATTAAATGGGGTACCTCCCAAGTTTTTACAATTAACCAATTTGATTGACCCATCATCATAAACAGAAAATAAAAACAAAACTATAATTTTAGAAGCTTTTCAAAATATATTTTTCTATGGGGAAATGTAGAGCCATCCCTTTGGGCCAAGTATATAGGCGAGAAGGTGAAAACTTTGGGCAAATCATTTGAAATAAAATTTAGAATGGTTAACATGTGATAAAAGTACACATGTTAGGAGTGTTAAGTATGTGGTAAATAAATTCAAATGGAAGCCCCCTTCCTTTGGAGGTTCAATATGACTTTCACATCATTTAACAAGATTAAATTATTAAAAAAATTAGCAGAGCACCCAAAGATGAACTGCAAATTATTTTTAGATTCCATCATCGATTAAATGTTGACCATGACATCATTGTTTTTCAATACATTTAATGTTCACTTGTAGGCATGTTTGATTCTTGCATTTTGACATTGGATTTGACATTCATAAATTGTTTAAAAAATTTCAAAATGATTTTTAAAAAAAAAAATTTAAATAAATGAATATGTACCCTTTTTTTACCCCAAAAGGTGTATATGACACTATTACAAAATGTGGGTATAGTTTATTAGTCCTTGTTCATTAGACCAGTGAATTCACTCAAAATCCAATGAAATCACTTAGTGTACATGGACACCTTTTGTTGTGGTGTGATAAAAAAATACAAATATCTTACCCATCTACAAAATTGCTAATTTGTGTATGCCCAAAATTTAATCTAATGAAAATTCAAAATTGTTAATATACCCTTGTGCAATGGGTATATATATATATATATATATGGCCTTATTCAAAGGTATGTAAATCACAAGCAGGTTTAGAACCAAAACTATGTATGTTTATTATATAGCTGTGAAAATCTATGTTTTCGTTTGTATAAATATTTTTTCACCTTTTTATTGTTTATGTATAACTAGTATGTCACACCATTTTATCACCATGGACTTCTCATAAATTATACTGAAACTTTTTTAAATTAAAATTTTAATTTCTTTCACAATTTAATTTCATGAAACTTTATATTCATACAATAATTTATTTCTATCAAGTGAAGGTGTTTCCAAAGGTCACAAACACTCACTTATATACCAACAAAAAAAAAACTAAACAAATTTTTTTCTAAAATTTACACATCCCCATGGTTCCCTATGTGATTTCACATGCATAATAAAGTGACAAAAACTTTTCACATGAATTATCATATGAAAATCAAGCACATTGATTCAAACTATGACCAAATCATAATGAAACTATGAAATCCAATTAACAAATAAATCGTCAAACTTAATCATTAAATAATTACATAGGTAATAGTCTAATTACATCAAGTTATAAGTACATCAAAATTCAATACCTCCTCTACCTTTAAGTCTAAAAATTAAAGAATTGCCTCCAAGAAAACCCTCTTGTGGAAGGCTTTCCAACAATACAAATACCAAAAGATTACCCCAATTTCCCTTAAAAAAATTGTTTTGATTTGTTGAATTTTATTTGTAAAATTTATTCAATATTCAATATATTGTCTACCATATGTCCAAGCATTACAAAATCACCTCAATGCACCCCTTATTCATTAAGGGATTTTCAGCAACACCAAGGGCATGGTGGGGGGTACCATGGTTTGGGAGATCTCAACATCACAAACAAAATAAACAAACTACCCTTCTTAGAGATAGATTGATGTGAACCTTACATCTTCTAAACTTAAAAAAAAATTCTGACCTTCCAACTTAAAAAATTCCTTGTGTTGGGAAAGAAGACTTGTTAATACCATATCCCACACCCTAATTCCAAATTCCATTCTTAAGACTTTACTCACATTTCTCACTTCCATATAAAACAACAAACAAATATGGACGAGGTCGGTTGATTGGGCACCTTTATGTAAAGAAGAAAGAAGAAATTCTATGGGATCCAAAATTTCTCTTGGGCAGCCTATTGATACAAGAAATGTCAATGAGAAAAAGAACTTGTCCAACAAATTACAAATTCAAAGAAATGCAAAGTACTAGTCCATCAAGGAAACTTAGGACAATATTTTAAACCATCTCCACAGTCCACTCCTATTCATTTAGGTGAACTTTTCTTAAAGGAGGAAAGAATTGATTACAACCCGATTCCCCATCTAGTTCTAACAAGAAGTTGGTTGCAATTTTTGTTCTAGTAGAACTTTAAACCTTTGAAAGCTCTTGAGAAGAACCTTCGACCTCTTGTAGGAGAGATCATTGGTTAGGATTAGTTCTTTTCTTCACCCCAAGTTACATTCTCAATCTTATATATTAAAATTACATGTCTGTCTGTCTGTCCGGGCAGTTTTTGGGCATTGCCCGAACCTTTGTTTGTTTGTTTGTTTTTTTTTTTTTTTTTTTTGG
>Ga0116231_10011958_pt1 | contig 13041 bp, 11 predicted proteins | sample S1TSphgellanicum_2_FD_89695 | JGI IMG/M metagenome (GOLD analysis project Ga0116231, IMG submission 89695) | Host-associated microbial communities from peat moss isolated from Minnesota, USA - S1T2_Fd - Sphagnum magellanicum MG | ecosystem: Host-associated > Plants > Peat moss > Unclassified... | reverse complement strand
CTCCATCTTTTGAGCCACTGCCCTTATCCCACCAAATCAGTTTGAATCTGGCCACCTTTTCATAACTTCGTCCAGAAGAAAGTCCCTGTGAAACAACCACCCCAGACTAATTATTTCCAAAACTGATGTAACAAAGTTTTATTGTTTTCCTGGAAAACCAACCTCCAAAGTCATTGGTTCCAAACGTACAGCTCCTAGCTCATCCTTGCCACTCACAAGTATTTCTATATTGATGTGTAAAATGTCCAACTCAAGGAAACTGGTCTCAATCAAAACAACCAACAACAACAAATAGATGTGGAATCTATTTGCAATTGGCTGCTGGAACATTTTTATCTTCAAACAAGTGCTGAAAAGATTACATAATGAATGAAGAGATGAGAGAGACAGAGAGAGATTGATCTTTACTTGGTGCTGTGACTACATCTGGCCATGATGTTGATGGGCTTCATCAGTGACAAATCTATCTTGAGAGAGGGTTGTCCTTCAATCTCCGACTGTGTGAAGAGCTTGTCCACATCTGTCACCCAATCCTTCAGTTTCACCAACACTTGGAACTCTGAATCTTGCAACATACCATTAGAACTTTGGTAACCACAGATGGGGTATCTTGTGCCTTGACACATGTACAGCTGGGTGGTACAAGCAGGCACATAAGGATCAATGCCTCTGGTCGTGCAACAAAATTGTGCATGCCAAGTTTTTCTTTGACTTTGTGTGGAATGCATCGCAGGATCTTCAAGGCCTGCACATCAAGTAGCATCTGAAAACAAGTCATGTTGCACTAAGTGTTTGAGGTATTCCTGACAGCTATGCAAGTCATGCAAGGACTCTAGCCAAACTTGCAGCAGCACACTGTAACTAATCTAACAAGGTCATTACAGCTGTCAAAGTCAACATTTCAGATCACCAAGTATTGGATGTAAAACAAGAACTGTTGTAAGAGGGCCATAAGACAGAGCCACTATGCAATCAGCTTGATGCCAATAACATCTCTGCAGTTAGAATTTCAGAAATCCACTCTGTGGACTCCATGCAACAGAACACATAAAATCTCTTCCAACATTCTTGAAAGATTGAGTCCTCCACCAGCCAAATATCTCAGGCGACACTATTTCAACTTTGAATGTTTCTTACTCCACAATACTTGCAGCCATCTTCAATGGCCTCAGATGATTTCATTGTGGCACAGGAATCCAAATGGTGAAATCATTAGAATTGCTAAAGGGATTACCTGGGGCAACACAGTACATGCTATCTCCTCAAGTAGATCAATAGGAGATGAATTAAACTGAGCCAACATATGGAGTAGCTGCTGAAGTAGATCCGCCTGCCATGTCAGCAAGATATGCTCAACAATTAAGTTGATCAACTTCTGTGTTTATGAGAAAAAACTACTTGAAAAGCACCTGGGGGAAAACTAACAAAGCTCTGAGACTTGTCAGATGTCACAAACATCATTTGCTTATGAAATTGCCACCTTCAAAGTTGCCTGGTTCATATGAGAATAGATATAACACACTTTGCTTTTCCAAGGTTCTTGTGCATCTATAAATGGGGCAATCTATTGCACAACAATGGAGGTTCTTATTGGTTTTTTGCTAATCCTCACAATCATCAATCTTCTGCAGAGGCTGAACCATTGGAAACATTATCCCAAGAGTAAAGAAAGGACAGACCATACAAACAAAAGGGACTGGCTCATGAAGCAATTTGTCATTGGTGAACAATCAAGCATCACTTGCAACTGGTTCAGCAAAGTAGTCACTTAGAATCTAACAAAAAGAACCTGAATGAAGCTATTCAACTGCTGAGTCAAGATGCCTCTTTCGGACTAGGAAACACGGGCTGCAATCTCTTTAGAATATCACATCCAGCCATGCATCCCAAGCCTGAGTGTGCTTTGGGGGCACGGGCAGCAACCATCCATGGGGCCAGCTTGCGGGCTGGTTGGTCCAGGCATGTATCCAGCTTCATATGGAGATCCTGAAGAATGTAGAGATGAAGAGGCAGCTGATGAAACACAAACCACAGAGTCCAGAGTTAGACTTTACTTGTTTCGGCTTGAAAAGACTGAGTTTAGTTTGAACGGATGATTAAAAGTAAAAGACGTGTGTCAGCCAACGGAGAGAGTGAATCAGTTGACCAGATGGAAGGGATGGTACACTGGCATTGGTAGCACAATATGTCCAAAATGTCCTACATCAACATTTTCAGACACAGTTTTTCCAGTTTCTTTAGGAAAAAAAACACTAAAGAAACAAAAGCTCAGACTTCTGTCATTCCATGAAGAAAATACAGGAGATATTCAAACACAAGCAACGAAAATCCTCCGATTAGCAAATGGATGATTAAAAGTAAAAGACGGATATGCAAGTACACGCGTTGAACAAAACACCATGTTTGCTCGCATACCATCGCAGGTGTCTTTCGTGAACGCACCGCAGCTGCTACACGGACTACCGTCCCCCGTCAAAAAAACCACTCCAAGACAGGAATCGCAGAGAGTCTTCGGCTCAATAATGTTCTGGTTCTTCTCGAACACGGACATTGCAAGCTGTATTCAATGTCAAAACTTCATCAGCAACAACAGCAGTAGCAGCTAAAATAATCCACGGCACAAACTATCTCAACATTGGTGGATGGAAAAATCTCAAAAAGAATGTCACTCCCCGTCACGATCGCACTCCCTCACCGCATACATTTTGACCACTCCGACGAAGACGTGCACAAAAGACACAAGAAGCATACCGAAAAAAATAAGAAACGCATTCCACAACACAACAAATGACCAAATTTTCTCGGACAAACGTCACCAACGGCGCAAAATACAAAACCGAAGCATGGAAAAGATACCAAGCTATTAAAACCAGAAAAAAAGAAGAGCAAGAAGAAGCAACTGATGGAGCTTGCAACTTACAGTGTGTGTACAGCGCCCCCAACCAGGCCAAATTAATAGTGTTGCAATTGTTGATTGTTAAAAGATCCCCTGAGAAGTTGTTGTATGATAGGTCAAGTATGGAAACTGACACCCCAATAGTTGATGAAAATTGTTGGAAATCCAAAGTTGCATGGAGTTGATTTGGACTCAGATTTCTGCATCAATCAAACCAAGGCATGCACTTGAATCCAAGTCTTTGGTACAGTACAACTTCCTCATGTGCAGACTTAAATACTATAGTCTGTCAACTATGGAAGTTACACATATAAGTTGACATTTGCATTGGCTATAATTCTCATTTGCAAGACTAATTTCAGATGACATGAATGTGATTTTGAATTCTTCCAAGACCAATGTTTTGGAATTGTAAATGTGTACAGGATTGAACCACTTACAATTGCTGCATAAGCAGGAACCTTTCGCAGGTAGTTGGAATTTCGAAGACACCCGTGAATCGATTTGAGGACAAATCCAAAGTCTGAAGTTCTGTCTCTACTTTGTTGATCCTGGCGTAGCTACCTACCTAGATTTTGGAAAACATCTGCGACTTGTCCTGTGAGTGCATTGCCATGCAAGAGCCTGATATAATACCACAAAACAATAACCCAAAATAAAGATAAAGAAACTTTGCTGGAACTGTATCGAAAGAACACATGATGGTCATATATAATGTCATTGAATTGTCTGCAAACACTCCAACCATAGCCCAACTGTCAATATAGAGATTGATGATTGGGTAGCTCACAATTCATTCAAATATGTTAATCTGGAGAAAACTGGTATAGTCCCATTCAAAGAGTTAGTATGAAGATCCCTGTCACATGTAGTTCAGAATGTAAGAGAATAACAAGCAGCAAAAGCAATGTAACTGGTCACTAAAATCTTTGTGTAGTCCAAACAAGACATAAAATTCTAGGGAGCAGGCCAAATCCTTCACCCTATAAATTCAGGCTACTTGCAGAATATTTGGGGGACATGTAACGAGGAATCAATTGAAGTTGGAGAATTGTTCTTACAGTGATACCAAGTTTTTGAGCTGTCCAATTGTGGATGGGAGTGGTCCAACAAGTCCTGGATCATTTGATATGGTTCTGCACATTATTTCAGGAGTGTGACCAAGCATGATGAACAATGACCAGTTTGGTTAGTGGGAAAAAGTCCATATGCATGGGACTTATCAATCAGTTGCTTTCCAAATCACAAGTTTACATAAAGAAATTTTTCCTTTTGAACTATTGGAATCCAATGTTTTTTTCCTCTGTTAGATACACATAGATCTAAATTGCAATTTAGAAGAATACTTTTACAACATCTCTCTGTCTGAAAGATGGAATGATAGCACTTACAGTAGGACAAGCTGGCTTAGGTTTCCAATTGCTGGATCCAAAGTGCCCTGCAGATTCCGGTCAATGAGCTCCCTGCAAGACCCGCACATTTTTTAACCAATTGAGCCCTGCACATTTCCGTGAATAAATTCTTCATACTTTCTAAAGAACACAACACCCAGAGAACTGCACATCTGCTGGTACAAAAGAAGGGTCTGAAAGCAGACCTTCTCCAGCATGAAGAACCGGCTAGTTTGTTTTTGAAAACTGGTACCTTACAAAGTTGTAAGATCCGGTCCTGTTGATGAATTGACTGGCATCTTACAAGGTTGTAAGGTCCAACACAAAATTATGCCTGAGGAGTCACCAAAATATACAAAGGAAAAAACTGGCTAGTTCTGCACGACTACAAAATCAGTAAATTTACTGGCAGGCCTAACTCTGAAATGATGTATCTAGAACTTTACCCCCATTTTTGGAGGAAATTTTAGAAACTGGGAGATAGATCCTACTGTACCTGAATTGCAACAGAGTGGTACACAAGCTAGCCCAAGCATTGAAAGATGTAACAAACATTCATATCACATATTCACATCGCATATATCTAGCTAGTAACACAACAAACATTTAATGCAATTGAAGCTGATCTACCAAAACATTCAACAAAGAGAAACTAGCTTCATCTGAAAAACGTTAAAAATATTTCATAATTGCATAGCATACTCACAAGATCAGAAATAGTATCAAATTTAGCTTTCTTAACATATTTTGATTCAGAATTTCAATACGTAATTCAAAGTATGGGTGAGGTAATGTTAAGGGAATAATTATTCATAATAATAGTTAGTTAATATATTTTTATTTACTTAGTTACTATTTTTAAAATTACTAGCTAAATTACATAATTTTTGTCATCATTTGAATTTAAATAGATCATAGGATTGTTTTTTTTCTGGAGATAGTTATATCTTGGAAGAAGAAGAGATCTTGGATCTACATTGAGTTTTGAGGAAATATGAAACACGAGCATTTTGTTTTTTGAAAAAGTTTTATTTTATTGTCAGATTTGTTGTTTTAATGTTTTTCTCATACTTTTATGATTGGAATTTAATTCTGAAACTATATATGAATAGGTTTAAATGAGCAAATTTTATTAGTATTAATTTTATGATATGTTTTTATCCAAATTTAATCAGGATAAGAATTCTGTATTTACCATCAACAATGAAATTTTTTTTCAAGTGCAATTGAAGAACTCTCTTCCCTTTCTTCTCAAGAAATCACATGTCCAAACTCCTAAAACCCATCAAATAAACCCTGAGGATTTAGAACCCCAAGAATCATCATGTCTTCACCAGTGTGGTTGTATCATGTAGATGAATTACTCTAAAATTAACCCTAGTTTAAGGCAACATGTGACCTTGACAGGATTCAATGAAAGAGCTTGGTTTGTGAGGTTTGAATTTAAGGCCACGAAATGTTTTTGATGGCCTTGGACCACTGCACATGCATGTATTTTAAAGGACCTAGCTAACTAGAGAAAAAAAAATTCCTCTAGTTCTTCATTGAGATTGCACATCCACCTCAAATTACTAAACGGGCACGGAAAGGATGGTGCTAGATGTGTGTCCTTCTCCTCTTCTTTTGCTTAATCATCTATCTAGAAATTTTGGAAGTTTAAGAAACATTGGGTATGCAATTTGCCTTCCTAAAGAACTTGACCCTATGTTCAAAAATGTTTTTTCCAAGGTTTTGGTTTCAATTTTGGATCTAGCAAAAGATTAGTTGTATAGTTTGGTTCTTGTCCCAATTCCAACAAGGGGTGTGTCACACTGTGGCCTTGCCAGTTACATTTAAAAGTATCTTAACGCAAAAGAAGAATTATGAAAAGTCAAATATTTCACCATGCTAATATAAAATCCTCAAAAAATTGCTCTAAAGAAACCAAAATCCTTCAAGACATTAGAACTTTATAACTAATCTCAAGTTTCAACACAAGCCAAAATATCATCTTTCAAAAAATCCCCCTATACAAATAAACCTACTACCTAGGGGCAAAAATCCCTTAAACTATTATACTCAATAATGAATATAAACACAATATCCTTGCCTTGGTAAGCAAGGCCAACAAAAAGGTGCCAATTTCAAATTTAAATCGAAAGAACCCAAACCCTTGGATTTAACACTGTGAAAGTTCAATACCTTCACAACCCTTTGAAGTATGGTCCTAGATCCACAGCGACCTATGTACTACCGATTACCAGAACCTTGCACTCGGGGTGGCAACTCTCACCGGATGTTCAAACTTTTTATTATGATTTCTAATGCTTATGAAACCTTTAAATTTTTTTATGATGTAATTTTTAATGACACCTTTAAAAAAAACTTTTTGATGATGTTGGACCATTGCACATGCATGTATCTTAAAGGTCCTAGCTAAACTGAAAAGAAAATTTTCCTCCAATTATCCGTTGAGATTGCACATCCACCTCAAATTACCAAATAGACATGCAGAGGATAGTGCCAGATGTGTGTCCTTCTCCTCTTTTGACTAATCATCTATTTTTAAAAAAATTGAAATTTGAAAAACAATGGGTATGCAACTTGCCTACCTAAAGAACTTGACCTTATGTTTAAAAGTGTTTTTTCCATGGTTCTGGTTTCAATCTTGGATTTAGCAAAAGATTAATTATATAGTCTGATTCTTGTCCCAATTCCAAAAGGGGTTGTGTCACACTGTGGCCTTGCCATTTACATTAAAAAATATCTTAAAGCAAAAGAAGAATTATGAAAATTCAAATATTTCACCATGCTAATATATAATCCTCAAAAAAAATCCTCTAAAAGACATCAAAATCCTTCAAGTTATTAGAACTCTATAACTAATCACAAGTTTCAACACAAGCCAAAATATCATTTTTCAAAAATCGTCCTATAAAAATAGACCTACTACCTAGAGGCCAAAATCCCTTAAGCTATTATACTCTATAATGAATCTAAACACAATATCCTTGCCTTGGTAGGCTAAGCCAACAAAAGGGTGCTAATTGAAGTTTAAATTACAAGAACTCAAACCTTTGGATCTAACACTACCTTAAGAGCAAGTATGTAGATAGGAGCCAACGGGATTACTTTTTAAAAAATTGGGAATTTTTTTTAGTATTTTAAAAAAATTTCATATGAAATTTTTTTTGAATGAATTTTTTGGCAACTTGTTATGAAAAATACATATAATTGTCCCAATAGATCACATGTTTTGTGATAATCATTATTGAATAAATATGAATTTTTCAAAGTGTGTAAAGTTTATGAGATTCTATATTTCATTTCAAAGATTTATTATAATTTTAAATCATTCAAAAAATGCTAACTTTTAAATTATTGTTTTTTATATCATCAATTATAACTTTGTTTTGTATGTCATGCACATTACACCCCATTTACATGTGGTAAAAGATTTTTAAAAATTAAAAAATTTGAAACATATTTTGAATTTTAAAAAAAAATTAATTTCATATTTTAAAATTGTGAGTGCTTTTTGAACTTGGATAGTAAGTTACTATATGTAAATTTTCTATTATCAAAATTATGTTATTACAATAATCTTTTACTTAGTCCTTTATAAAATTAAATACAATTTAAAACAACACCTATTCAAATTCAAACATCCTTTTATAAAGTCAAAACCTAAATTTTAATCTACTAAAATTTTAAATTTAAATTTTTCACATTCATATTAATCATTTAACACAACTTGAAATGATTAGCATAACTTTAAAGTGCCAAAAAAATATAATAAATTCATAAATTTCATCATTATCCAACATGATTTTTGGCTTCTATCTGTATACTTACACCCAACTCAATACCCTCACAAACCCTTGAGGTATCCTCAGAGATCGATAGCTATGTGTGGTTTACCAGAGCCCTACTTTGCTGTAGTTGAAGCAAATCCAATTCCATGCCTGGTGTTGGGCTGAAAGGCATAGATGGCGGAAACCAGCAATCCCACCAACAAAGGCACCGTTTTCACGATGGATACGGCGATGTGGGGATAAAAGCAAGTGGTAACAGGAGGCGTCAAGAGCGTGAGAGTGGCAAGGGCAGCTACAGAGACACCAGCGTTCACGAAATCCCTATTACACCGCCGGTAAATATCGTTTGGCCCTAGGTAATAAGCGCCTTGATTCTGGTGGGCAGCTATGAAAGCCGGATCCTGGAAAGTCGGATTCCACAATCCTCCGCTAGTCACAAACCCGGGATGCAACACCCGGTTCTGATCTCTATAGCTATCCGTGAAGCAAGAAATGAAACAGAGGGCGCTAAGGACGATGAGGGCGACACTAGTCAGCACTTTCTCAGTCACTCCGCAGTCTCCGTTGTTGGTTGCCAAGGGTGCTAGCACTTGGAACGCCATGAAGGTGCCCGTGGGAAGCACATTCGACAAGTTGGCCAGAACATCTCCACCAGCTTGCATCTTGAAAGACAACAGCAATTTACAGCAATGACTATGTGATCTAGGCAGCTGCCGACAATACCACAGATCGATATTCCGCCAGAAACTCAGATTGAGGAGGACAATGACACTGATTCCGCATGAACTCCTGACTCGTGATTCTTTCTGCTTCTAGTGATGAGCAGCTGAATCAATAACATCACTAGGGGAAAGTCCAAGAGAGACATATGCAGAGAGAGCTAGAGAGACACAGAGAAAAAGAGAGAAGAAGAAGAAGCAGCAGCTCAGATGTCTAAGCGCACAAGAACAGGGTCTAGAAGAGTCTGATCGTGTGGGAACAGATTCAGGGAAGGAGAAAATTGCAAAAAAGGTTTTGACAAAAAAACAGAAACCCAAATTAGTTCTTGTGGAATATTATGTTTCTGATGGCCAATTTGCCTGCTACAGAAACGCCAGAGAAAAGGGGGAAAACCCAAAGAAGCTCTTAACTTTAGACAACTTGCAGCAAAAGCATCCCATATTCCGGGAAACAAAACCAATAAAATAAAAGGGGGAAAAAAAAATCAAAAACTGAAAGGCAAAGGATCCATGCCATGTAACTCCGAATTTTACTGTTTCAAAAGTTTCTGAAAACTCGGCTCTGGATTGTCTATCTATGTCCTTCCTTCTTGCAGCTTTTGTCTAATCTGCATATATTTCTAATATGCACCAAGTATTTCAGTATACCATAGTACCTTATAAACCATTCTGACAATAATTAAATTCTTTTCAGTAGAATTTACTGTTTTGTTTCAAAATTAGTTGTCCATAGACTTGCTGAAAGTTTTAGAAATGTTATTGTTGTCTACTGTACATGGTTATTTCCAGTGTTGTGTGGTTCTTTGACTTCTATAAGAACTGCCTGTTCCGGATTTCTTAAAAATTGGAGTTTCTAAGAATTATTTGGTTCTGGTTATTTAAAATTTTCCATTTCAGAGAAGCGGCTGGTTCCGAGGGTCTAACAGTGAAACATCAGGTTCTTTGGGGTTGGTTTTCAGACAGAAAATCGATTGGTTTTGAGACGGTTCTCATTGATACACCCACCTGTTTATGCCAATCTCGTTGTCAAGGCAATTTTTTACTTTTACCCCGGTTTTTAATCCGGTTCACAGTTGGTTTTCTAAGATGACATATTCCTTGGAAAGCTCATGAAAAAAACCAATTTTTTTGCATGTTTCAAGTTTCAAAAATCAAATTATGTCTCAAGCTTCAAGGTTTGAAGTTTGAATCTTCAACAACAGCACTAAGAAGTAACAAATGCAATTCAAAGACTTCTCCTTTGCCAAACCTACATACACCTTACAACTATGGCAGCCATAATCCAAGGTAAGTGATAAAAACACAATATGATAAAAAAACTCATAGCCCAAAATAGAAGACGAAAAATTTCCATGGTATGCGGGTCCAACTTGGAACAAGGAACACTCAAAGCAACAAATTGGAAATCAATTGGGGAAATCACAAAGATTCAGGAATTCTTCCCACTCCATCTCCTCCTCAAACTCTACATCAAGCTCTTTCAACAAATTTGATTTTGCTTTGCATGCACCTACAAGGTTAGAAGACCTAACACCCAACCCTTGGATCAATGGGCCAATATGGGTCAAGAAATTGTTTCCCCAATCTTGGATGGCCAAAGTGATGTATTTTTGTGCAAAATGTGATCATTTGTAATGTTATACATATTTATAATATGATTATTTTTCATGTGCCTTGAATTTTTGAATGATGAATTACAATTTATAATGTGATTAGGACATTCATAATTGCACAAATATTCTATTACATCCTTACAATAGTTCAAACATATAGCAAAATTATGATGAACACCAAAGTCCAAAATCAAATGGATGCGAATTTATTTACATAAAAACATACAATCTAAACAAAAGATGTACATACCCTCTTATGGAGATGCATATTAAATAATTTGTGTGTATTGTTTAATGCAAAATGGTTAGGCTCCCTTAAATAATGCGAGATTGTGATGCCTTAGTGATTTTAGACATGGAAAGACAACCAATTGCAAGGTCAATATTTTGGGGTTGTGGTTTGTGGTAAGCATTGTCATTTGGGTGCTTTCCACCATTCATCATTAATGTTGATGTCATTGTCATCATCTCCATTGTGACACTCCTCTGCTTTTGAAATGTCTGTCCCACGCAAGGTCATGATGCTATTTTGCTTTAAGCATTTTGTCACAATCCATTTGGTAGCGTGTTGTCCCTCAATATCTATAATGCCGTCATCGGTATGTGGTTGATCATAATCTTGTTCACTTATGAAAGCCATTGTTGTTTGAACCAATTGCCTTTTCCCTTGAATGACTTGTTGTGTGGATGAATTTCAGATAGGGGCACTCGGATGGCTCATGGAAGTTACCATTGCAACCATTCTTGATTGGACTTAAGGTTGTGGATGTGTTTGACATCATAGGATTTGGTCAATCGATGTGTGGTCAAAATTTGAATCATGTTGGGCCAATTGTGTTGTAGCTTCAAGAGTGAGATTATGTTGACGATTGACTAGCTTGAAGTTCAACAATGTTAATGTTTGTCTTTGGGTTCATTCGTGGGTTCAATATCATTACCACCATGGCTTCAACTACATGATTTGTAAGATGAATGAAAGGGCCAAATTGTGAGGCCGATATGTTTATTAATGCATCTTGGTTAATTGGGTTTAAAATGGTGATCCTTGGGCCCATTGTGTGCACCATTGTCACTATTTGTGTGTTCATGATTTAGGGGAGTACAAAGTTAGTGGAAGATATCAATTATACATGTGGTTATTGATCATTGACCATTGTGGCATATACATCTATGGGGGATGCATTGGGGGTTTCAATTTCATGCTCAATGGATGTATTCAATGTGGGGAGAATTATGAGGTCCATCTATTGCAATGCATTGTTGGGTGGTGTAATGGTGTTCATATCCCCATTATTGGATGGTATTTGTTTCCAAATGCTAGCATTAGACAACAATCTTGAAAATGAAAAATCTTCTCATGGGTCATTAGTTGGGAATTCAAAAATGTCATGTTTGTTTTCTTCTTCATTTGACAGTAAGGGGTCATCTTTTAATGTGCTACCTCTGTCTAAACTTAAGAGGACATTGAACATAGAATTTTCAAACAACATATTTTTATTATACCATGTTGTGGGGTTGGCACCATTCGTTTTCCCTATTTTGCTATTAATCAATTTCGTACTTTATTATGGAAGAATGAGTGTGAACTCCAATCCCATTCACACGATGTGATGGAACAAATTTGCAACAAAATGGGATAGGCAATGGGCGCAAATATATATCCATTTTGATAACTTTGGAATGGTGACTAAAAAGTTTTGGTCGCCACAAGTTTGATGACCAAAAACGTTTTGATCAAATTGCAACATCAATGGCAAAAGTCAATCCACCATTGATCGAACAAATCAAAGTCTATTTCAATCATTGCAAACTAAATGGGTGTTAATTGTTGAATCTTCAATGACAAAAAATTTCATCACTAAAATTGTGGCAACTAAAAAACAATTGGTCATCAAAGTTATGGTGACCAAAAAGTTTTAATCGAAAATATGGCATTCAAATCTATTTTCAGTTGTAAGGCATCCAAGGGGAACAAATTGTATGAAAATAAATGTTTGCATCTAACTTTATGAATGAAACTAAAACATTCAAACCATTGCCAACCTAACAATGAATGCAAAATGGGCACATCATCACATTTTTTGACGCGCTCCCAAGTTCCTTGTAGACCCACTTGAGGGTCCAAGTATGCGGCGATGCGGAAGCGGTTGGAACTTGGAGCACGATCCCGACTTCTAGCACTAGAGGGGGTGAGAGGGGCGTGCTAGAAGCCCCGGGAATGACTAGGAAGAGTGGATAAGCTTGACTCGCTCACACGGACCTTTCATGAACCACTCCAAGTGGTTAATCCAAAGTTGTAGCACCTTTGGTGCTAGGAAGAGCCACGGCCCGAACCTTGGGGAAACCATCACCTTCCCCTTTAGAACTCATCATGGAACCTTTTTGGTGTTGGGAGAAGCCACGGGTGAACTCGGACTCACTTTGAACACACACACACTCCGGGCTCGGGAGTAAGCCACCATCTCACTCCCTTGGTGGGGAAGCCAACATCTTCCCCCCTTGGGCAAGCTAACCACTTCCCCCTTATAGTATACTCTGTGACTCGTCGCGGGGGTGGCATCCAAATGGCCATTTTGTCCCGGGACTCCCGGGACTCCCGCGTGGGAGTCCCGAAATCGCGCATTTTCG
>Ga0116231_10011957_pt1 | contig 13042 bp, 12 predicted proteins | sample S1TSphgellanicum_2_FD_89695 | JGI IMG/M metagenome (GOLD analysis project Ga0116231, IMG submission 89695) | Host-associated microbial communities from peat moss isolated from Minnesota, USA - S1T2_Fd - Sphagnum magellanicum MG | ecosystem: Host-associated > Plants > Peat moss > Unclassified... | reverse complement strand
TCCAGTCATGCAACCTGTGATAGTTCCACAGAACCTCTACAAGGGAACCCACAAGAGGCAAACGAAGGGGCCCTTTTTTCCCCCTCTGCCTCCACAAATCCAGCACCACCCAACACACCGCTGTTATCACTGCCGTGTACGCCACCAATTCCCACCACCACATACCGTGACCAATGAACCGCAAAATTCCCTCCTCCCCTTGTATGTCACTGAAATCCATCCCCGGATCCTCGACATGGATAGTAGTACCCATTCTTTGTACTCCCGAGCCCTCTCTCTCTCTCTCTCTCTCTCTCTCAAAGTGAAAATCGATCCCAGCTGCTTTCAGCACCGATTCCTGGAATGAACGAAACAAGAATTTCAATTCCAGTTAAGTCCCGATTTCCAGCAACAAAATCGAAGGAAGTAGAGAGAAAGAGATCAGAGCAGAGCAACGCAGGGCAGGGCAGGGCAAGGCTGAGCAGAGAGAGAACAGGGCAGGGAGGGCAGGGAGGAAATGAAAATTTTGGGAGTGTCTTTCGACATACAAGGTGCTCCCTGCAGAATGCCGTCCGTGGCCCATCAATGGATTTGTCAGAACCCTGGGGACAACTTGATGATGGAACCTAACCTTGTGACATGGCTTGGAATGATCATTTAAATGCGAGATGATCAAATTTCGACAACAGGACAACAAGGATCTTTTAAGGATTTTTTTGGTGATGTTGCCAAAGTGTGAAGAACAGGGCGTGTTTGAGTTTGAAATGATGAAGGTAAGGTGAAAAGCTGGTTGTGGAGCAAAAAAGTAACAAATTCACAAAAAGCATACAGCAAAACAAAAAGAATGAAGACTTTGCAATAGAAACCTTCCAGTAATGTTGAGGATAAATGAGCTTGCTATAGGCGTCGTAATGAAGGAAATAGAGAGAGATTGCGGATGAGAAAAGAACAAAATGATTGTGGAGGAGGGAGAAAAGGAAACCCCATATATGACAATACGAGTCGCTTCACGATCTGATGAGGTTGAGAAAAAAAAAGGAGAAAAAAGGCCACAGTGAACCAGCACACACCAGCAATCCATCCACTGGATGATTCTTATTACTCAGTTGTGGATGAACCTCAGCTGAGTTAATATTTGGTTTCACCTTGGTAACCAATAGTGTAAGAAATAGGTCTTATATATATATGTGTGTGTGTGTAGGAAAACAGGTAACCACTAGGTAAGTAGATGGTTTATACATAGGTAAAGGGTTGCTTTTTACAACCTACCTACTAAGAACCTGCTAGTGGGTTGTTAGTAAGTAGGTAGGTAGAAAAAAATTGCAACTGAGCTAACCACCATGGTTATCCAGGGAACTGGAACCCAACAGAAAATTGTTTCCTGATCACTTACCATCCATCCTTCATAGTGCACTGGTGGCCAAGAAAAAGGTTGGGTACCTTTCAACTCAATTGTGGCCAAAACTAGTGAAAAGACCCCCTTCCTTGGGAAAGCATTGTTGGTAATGTCCTAAGTGTGGACGGACATAAAGTAAAAATTACGTTCGTATCTAGTATGTAGCCAAATTTGGGTAAATTATTTTTTGTATGATCACCACATAATCATCTATGTTCACCATTTGCATGCTCATCATCTATGCTCGTCATTTGTGTTTTATTCATGTATGTTCTCATTTCTTCTTCTTTTTCATCTTTCCAACTTCACATTGTTTTTTTTCAACCTCTTTTGGCATTTTTTTTCCATGTTCTTGGTTTTTTTCTTTTTAGCTCATTTTTTTTATTAAAGTTATTTGTTCTACAAAGCTTTGTGCTTCAATCAAATGTTTGCAACTCACCATGGATACTAGAGAGTTGATAGTTGCATTGGGGTCAATCATCATCCTCATTGAAATTGTACAACATTTCTAGGAAAAAGATGATACATCTTCACCATTTCTTCCATCAATGTTGGTAGTGATTTTGCTATTATGCTTATAAACATTGCCTTACACAATTTGCAGTTAACACCAACTCGATTGTAATTGGGTTTGATTTAAAGTATTGGGTGAAGCCACAAAGTACAACATGGTTATTTGTGTTTTTGTTAATAGAATATGATGATGATCGGTGGATTTAGAACTTTACGATTGTTCAAGATAGCCAACTAGCTAAGGCCATTGATTGCAAAGGACACAAGGTATTGTCTTGCAATCCCTATGGAGGTTCAGGTGGCTTGTGTGATTTACAAGCTATCACATGGCTCAAACTTGTTAACCTACATTGAATTGTTTATGATAGGCGAATTGATGTTGGGTTAGTTATCAAAGAAGTTGTTAGGGTTGTCAACATGGTGTTCAAAAATCTGATTTCATGGCTAATAACACAAAATATGGAGGTTGTAATGATGGAGTTTAAAGATTGGTGTGGGTTGCCAAATGTGCATGGTGTTGAGGACAATACACACATTTCCATGTCCAAACCCAACATTCCATCTGTAGAGGACTACTCTTATTATAAGACTAGAGGTTATTCAATTGTGACATTTGAAAAGTTGTGGATGTTAGGAGGTGGTTTATTGATGTCCATGTTGGTTTACTTAGAAGTGTTAATGATTCTCTAATCTTTTGAAAATCTAGATTATAAGAACAAGTTCACCAAAAGGGGCTTTTCAACTCAATGAAAGGTGGTGAAGAAGGTTTTCCTCTTTATCTTCATGATGACAAATGATACTTATGACCCCACTCTCAAAATTTTCAGTCCCCATCATCCCATCTAGTTCATGTGTTAGAATAGAAAATCAATGTCGAAATGAAAGATCAATGTTTAATCAATGTTTTAATTGTTTGAGTGTAGGATTTCGGTTGACTCATCTCCATTCCCATGTGTAATTTAATTAATTTACAACAGCTCCACTTCCATTAGCTCCAAGTACATGATTAGTTACAACAACCCCATATCCAATAGCTCCATATGCATGATCAATTCCAACAACTCCAAATCCATAAGCTCCATGTGCATCATTAACTACATTAGCTCCATATCTAATAGTTCCATTTGCAAAATCAGTGCCAAATCCAAATTTAGTAGCTCCATGTGCATGATCAATTCCAACTTTTTATCCAATAACTCCATGTGCACAATCAATTGTAATAACTAAGGTGCATGATTAGTTCCTCCAACTCCATATCATGTAGTTCCATGTGCATGACTAATTCCTCCAACTCCATATCTAGTAGTTCCAAGTGCAAGATCATACATTTGCAATAGCTCCATGAATAGGATAAATAATAACAACTGCATGGGTAGGATGATTGGCAGATTATTTGTCCATGTGACCATGACTAAGGGGTGTTGTAAGTACTTGCTAGTTGATCTTTGTCAACAAAACTTGACCCACCATTTGTTTCAACCCTATAATTGCCTTCAACATACCCATTTGAATATAGTACAAATGTTCATCACAATGTGTGAAGTTCTGCAACTAATTTTCAAAAATTTGTACATGTTTCCCCCATGGGTGTGGTCTATGGATTCAACCAAGGCTTTAAAACCCTTTTATATTACTTACACCAAGTTTTGATGGGCAATAATTTTTTTTTTACAAATACTAGCAATGCTAATATGTTGACCATGTCCTATAATTGATCATGTAGAATATTCAAATGGCATTGAAACTTCTACTTCTACACAAACTCCATTATTTGCTCTAGGTGGTCAAAATCCTTTAAATTGCATTCTAGGCTTCCATTGGACTTGCTGCAAAGGTGTTATTGTTGCTTTCTCTATTTTTAGCTTATCTACTCTTACATTCTTAATTGTTGGTATATTTATTCTTGCCTTCTTTGTTGTTCGTTTATATGTTCTTGCCTTATCTATTGATGCAATAGTGATTAGCTGAAGAGTCATAGGGCTTTGAGGTACTAGATCATCGTGTTGTAAATCATTTTAATTTGTGGGAATTATAAGTGTTGCAAGGCTACTTTTTGTTGTGCAATGGTCTCAACATTGAACACCATGTACCATGGTTCTAGACTATTATACATGAATGGATTGAAGTTAATATGAATGAAATCATCTTACATGCAAGAGTCTTAATCATGTGCAATAGCTTTAGATTCTTAATAAGCAAACTTGAGGGTGTAGATGTTGTCATTTGGGTCCTGAAATCTGAGGAATGTGATGGTTCATAAATGGGACTACTATTCATAAAATGAATTGATCATCTTGAATATCACATTGTTGAATTAGCCAAGTGGCAAATTCAATGCCACTCTATATGTTATAAGGATGTTCCAAAAATCTTCATTATGACATGTGCCCCTAAATCCTTTTGTAATCACCATAAATAGTGGCCCATTTCTCCTTATAGGCAAGGTAATTCTTCATATGTTTGCTCTAGCCAAATCCCATCATAGTTGTAGATGCATAGTAAGTACTATAGCCCCAATCATTTTTTTTCACTTGATGGTTGCGCTCTCAAAATAATCCTTGGAATTTACAATGTCCAATGAAGGTATATGCTCAAATCTCTTTTCGCCTAAACAAAATATACAACTTCATTATGCTCCCAATTAGGCTACTCAAGTTTCTTGATTATTTTCACCTCATTTGTGATATCGTCAGAGCCTTGCACTTTCCTTTTTCCTTTTTTTGATCTTGTTACTTTCTTATTGTTAGCATGCTTAAATTGAATTATCACTTTTGATTTCAATAATGCCTATAATGGTTGCAAACTATCATGTTTACTAATCATTTTCTTTTGAACATTGTTTGCATGCATAATGAGACTTTATGAATCAATGAAGTGGTATTGAAATTCTCTTCAAATTCACATGGCATTCTCAAAATGCTGGTCATCATCACCAAATGTTGCTTCATCACCCATTTCCATGTTGTTTTGATGGTGTTGTTGTGATTTTTCTATGCAAATTGTTAATGTGACTTCAATAAATTGTAGTGTAGGTGGTTCTAACAAATTACAATGAAGGTTTTGTTATTGCAATGCCTACAATGGAGATGATCATGTTTCTTGTTACAACAAACTTGGTGAACACTTTATGATGACATGTTTATCGTTGTTGGAAATGCAATGAGAAGATTACAACAATGATGAGATGAAGGTCATGATGGCCTTCTTTTTGTGGAAAAACATCATTTAAATGTTTCTTCACGTTCATGTAAAATGCTTGAGATTTTTATAAATTGTTCAAAATTGTAACACTATGAGAAAAATGGGGGTTTTGCAACTAGGCTTGCAATTTTGTTTTTTTGTTACAATGACCACTTGCAACTCATTGTAAAAATAAATCACTAGTTGCATCAAACAAGTTCCATTAGTTGCAACAACGCAATTCATCGTATATGGTCATTGTATGCGATAAAAAAAACATGTGCAACTTAATGCAATTGCTTTGCAACTAGAACATCAAAGTGGACAATTCATTGCCACATGTTAAATAAGAAAACAAACATTATGGCACATAATAAGTTTGCCAATTTTCATTCATCTAACGTGGATGAAAATAATTCAACTAAAATGGAACTATCGAGTGCAAATAGGATAACGTAAGTCGCACCTGCTTGCTTCTCGAACTACTTTTGAAAAAATATTCCTTATAATATTCTTTAAAAAGTCTTCCAAAAAAAATAATTTAAAAAAATTATTTATATTATTATGTCAAGTTTTATGTAAAAGATTTCAAAATATATATGCAATTTAAAAAAAATTGAAGTCTATTTATAAATCATTTTAGTGCTAAAACACACGCATTATAATGTTTAATGAGTGTTTTTGAAAGCTTTTTGTTCATCAGTTATTTTTCAAATTAATTCACATGTTCTAGTGATATATTATGAACCTTATTATATATATATATATAATTTATACTTTCAACACAAAATTAAATTACCACTTCTAAATGTGAAAATTTAAGCACACATTACATTTGTTGTGTCTCTTATACTACACCCTACTTTATAATTAATGTAAGGATTTGGTGACAAAAAAACAACTCATTGGCAACTCATTGGTAATTGACATTTTTTTTACTATTTTTTCATAATTACATCTTCATAGTTAAATATTGTTTTGCAACTAAAAGTTTGGTTATTGGGTCTAAAACAATCCTTTGACAATTGATTTGAATAATATGGTGCAACTACTAATAGTTGTATAAACATTGTTTTGTGACCTTGTAAGGCTTCACATGTTGGACTATGTTGTGACAACCATTGTTTTATTGTGCAATTACAAAGGATTTGAAATATCATTGTGCGAAAATTGTAATAATGCCATTAACTTGCTATTATGTGAGTTTTTTATAGTGGCGTTATTCAATTAAATGAATATATAAATTTGATTTTGTGATTATAAGGGGTAACAATGTCATCATATTGCAATTGTTAATTCAATATGCTTAATATTAAGGAGCAATTGATTGCATTTAACAAATTTTTGAATTATAATTGTTGGAATTCATTACATGGTGCTAGTTTACAACCAAGGGATGGAATGTTAACTTGCAACTAATAAAAATGGTTGTGGAACATGCTTACAACTATGTTGCAAGCAAATGATCCCATGTTGCAACTAACATAGATCATATTGTAATTATCACATAATTAACATCATCACTAATGATGTACACTAAATCATAATCTTAGTGCCCAAAGGTGTCATGTCATGTTTGGTTTCCAATGCCATCATCCTATTGCACATGAAGCGTGCACCCACTTATTCACCCATCCTTTTTATGAAGTTGCATTACCATGAGCAAATGTGACTAAATTAGAACTAACACAAGCATGTGGAATTGTTCACTTGTATTAATCAACAAGGATTCAATTCACACATGTTTTGACCTAAGTATTGTTCAACTAGCATATCACAAATAGGTGCCAACATGAATTACATGCCACAATTCTAGGTTCATCACATTATGCACCTCACAATTTGCAATGTTTGTATTGGTATGCAAATACAAACCAACTAAAAATCAATTAGCTTCCCACCTATGCAACTTGCATACCTTTTGTGCAAAACAATAAAACTTAGCATGTAGTAACTAAATGAAAATAAGTGACAAGTAAGGAGGTTACTCAACACATTCAAGTCAAATAACTCATTGAAGGCCATGTTTACCAATTAAAGTGACCATTATTTTTCTTCCATCCACACAAGTTCAACACCAAGTTAATTTTTAGTCATTTCTTAATAAATTTTATTAGAATGAAACCAACCATTATAAGGATGCATACCAGTTTACCAAGCAACCTACATATAACAATAACAAGAAAAAAATATCAATGATAGTAAAACCTTAAAAAAAAGTAGAAAATAATGATCTTTCATATATATATATTATTTTTACACAATAATTTGCTAATAGTTGTGGTTAATGACAAAGACTTCAATCATCATTTAGGCTTTTACTTGTTTTGTCAACAATGGACACCACATATGTTGTACTTTTAGAATTGGGAACAACATTCCTTTTCATCTAAGACTTTAATGTCTTGAAGGTTGCTAACTTTTTTGCACAAAGAAATATGAACAAACTAAGAAGCAAAACAAAGCTAGGATCCAAAGAATTGTAATAGTTGAATGTGTTCTTCCACTATGATTTCAACATCTACTTAATTGAAAAGAAAAAATGAATTTCAAAAAAAATTTGATGTGATATATGGAAACTTCTAATGGAAGCACCTAATGGAAACTTCTTGTAAAAGCTTCTCATGGAAGTTTATAAGGTTATAATGGTACAAATTTCAAACTCCATTGCACATTAGGATTCATTAACTTGTAATTGGATTGACATTCTTGAGGTTACAAAAGATTTCAAAGCATATAGAAATGGTGGATCCTGAGGAAGGTGTTCAACCTATAATTGCCTTGAAATTGAATTGAAAAATCAAATGCCATCATAAATTAGTTGATTTTTTATTGCACTATAATTATGTTATAGTTGTAAGATAGTTGCATATGGGGTCATTGCAAAAACCACATCAATGATGTGACAATGCCTACATGGATGATGATGCACCAAGGCTAAATAACTCTTTGACAATGTCACACAAACCCCAAAGCCTAAATCTTGTATGTGCTATGAAATTATTAACAAAGGAATCAATTTTTATGAATGAAACAATTCGAAGAGGACTAGAAGACATTGAGGTAAACAAAGAACATCTTAGATTATGTACTTGAACTACATTGATAATTTACATTCATATCTAAATTCCATTGTGCTACTAAGCTATTATGTAGGTGGTTAGTGGATGAAACATTGATGTATTATGATTGGCATTTAGTCATGTTGGAATCAAGGAATATAGCCATGCTACTTGGAGGTGTGAGTAAAAAACTAGCTAGTTAGAAATTAAAATTTATATTACAAAGCCATGCATATGGCATGGCAATGTTGATGCCACTTGGCATTTCCCAAATTGGATGTGTTCATATGGGGAAGGAATGTGCAACGCACATCATTGCATTTGGGTGCATGAGTTGAATAATTAACGTTATAATGCAACTAAAACGCAAAGTCAATGCACATTGACCATAATTGTATAGTCAACCAAACTATGCTCAAAATATTTCATACACTTGGAGTTTCCTTAGAACTCATGTGCAACTAATCATTTTCTAATGTTGCAACTTAGGTGGAATGTAGTTGATATGGACGTGTAATTGTAAATTAGTGCGGTCTCCATGGATGTAATTTTCTCATAATGCAAAATAATTTATTGATGACTTAAATGGACATTTTTTAAAGATTTTAATGAAGGCTAGGTTTTTTTTCCGAAATCTACATATTTGTAGATTATATGATAATTCTATGGTAGCTACTTTGGCTCCTACCTTTGAATTACCACTACTTGCCACATAAGCATCCACGTTATAATTTATGCTACCAAACATTGCAAGTGTGACCATGAGATTAAATCCATGATTCGTATTTTGAGTTACCACTAAGTGTGGCTGCCTTATAAGTCTAATTGTTCATGGATATCTAGCCTTGGGTCATTGAAAATTTGCAAAGCATACATGTACTTGTATCACACACATCAAAAGCTTGGGCCCAAGGCCAAGAGGCCTAGACTCCAGTTTACAAACTTTACCAAGTAGGTTTTTGCAAAAAGATGTCTAGAAAACCAAAAATGATTTTCATTACAAATCTTTTTGTTTGCGATTTTTGTGGAGGCATGGCATCTCGAACTTTGGCCCACTCTTTTAACATTTGTTTTACTAGTATGTGTGGGATTCACAAAATTTATGCATGAATAAATATGATGGTTATATATGCATGGATAATTAGACCCAAGTTCTATTGGGGCAATTGATAAACCCCATGTGTGTGAATAATCACATGTAAATAAAAATAAAATTGAGCCCACCTAGTGTTTTTTTTTTGGTTTAAAGTTTGTTTTCTTGAGATGCTAGATTCTTATTGGATGAACATGATTGGGCCAAGACTTAACACAAGCATGGCCTTTTTTTAATTTCATACACTTGCTCCCTAGGACCTCCCCTAATTTGACGGCCATAGCCTCAAAGATAATAGCCTCGAGTGCGGAGACCTGTGGTAACAAGCCTTCCCAAGGGTAAAAGCATGAAAGCTTTTCTATTCAAATTGCAAGAGATTTGTATGTGATCAACCATAGGATCCTTCAAATAAAGAACAAATCTTTCATGCAAAGGCATGCTTTCAAATACAAAGAGAAGAACCTTGGAATTTCTTTTCCTTGAAGCGAGATTTCATTCATTTCATGGTAGGTAAAGCCTAAGGCTAGATGTTTTATTGCTTTTCAAGGGCCCTTATAAGGGTCTCACCTTGTGTAGTCCCTTATTTTGATAAAGCCTATCATCGAAGGTTCTATTACACATAAAACCTTACATCAATTTTCTTTATCATGATATTCACCAGGTATCACAAGAAAAAGAAATTGGACATTTTTTTAAAACACCCCCTATAAGCAGAATATGGAACTATAACTACTGTAGGCTTTGTGGAATGGGAATTTTATCTTTTGAAATTCCCCTCAAAAATGGAAGAACAAATATGTTGGGTAACATGCCCTTTAGATACATTAAAGAAATCCTAGTATGGTTTTATTTTACAATGAATGTTCATATACGAATGATGTTATTGTAGTCTCAGAAGGGTTTGGGTTTATGAGGGTTAATTTTGAATTAAGTCCCTATTGTCACATAAGGAGGTTGCACAATTAAAATCACACCATCCAAAAGACTTGAAGAATACAAGAAATGAAACCTACATATTGTTGAACTAGGACCCATGTGCCTAAAACTTGATCTTTAGGCGAGCTACACTCACTAAGGAGTTCATCACACATATCTAAAAACTTTGTTTTACAAGGATTACTCACCAAAAAATGTACATTTGTTCTTGTGAACAATTTCATAATCAAAAGGGCACATAGATTTATTATGCAATAGGTATTTTACACAAAATAAATAAATCCAACTTTTAACACAAAATAATAACATGAAATTATGAAAAGAGAAATATGAGCCTAAAATTTCACCCACAATCCTTTATATATTTAAAAGAAGAAATGGACAGATTACTATCCTCATTCATCTACATGTAACGATTCATTCACGAATTACAAACCACTAATATTATGCCACATGTTATCTTTCTAAGACTATCATTTTTTTAATCAATAAGTCATTCAATTATTTAGAGTCTTCTTCACTAGGATTTAATCAAGTTCATATAATTGATTTTCAACTATGTTTAAAGCCAAATAATTATCAAAATTAAAAACCATGAGTTCAAACTTATGCCTCTAGTCAAAGATTCTCAAGATGAATTCATAAATTGAATTATTTATTTTCATATATACCTATCCTTCTACCCCTAGGTCACATTAATATTTGTTTATAATTTTTATCCTACTAACCCATCTAGGTATTGCAATACTTTCACATTTGTGAGAGACTCCTCATGAAAGGCATACTTAACTATTCAACCCAAGAAATGTTAAATATGGACTCAAAGACCTTGATTTTAGTCTTTGATAGATGAGATATTCAAAAACATGGTGGTACCACACTGGCCTTGGGTGAACCAGCACCCACATCGGTACCATGGTTAAAACCCCATTTAAATTGCTTTTGCATATTACAAATATCCCATGATTAGTCTAAACCTGGGTCTTGGAGTCCAAGAAATTCCCTAGTATGGTGTTTGGAGGGCACCGCTTATATTCCTGAATATCCCTCCTAGAAATTGTACACCTACCCCTTGAGGGTGTGAAACAAATTATGTTGACCTACTCCTTAAAAGTACAAACTAGGGTAAATACACCTATCATCGAACACTAACCTATCATCAAAAACTTTTGCAGATCTTTCTCAATTCTTCTCCATTTTAGGGTTTAGGTGGGCAATTAATTGCGAATTCTATTGACAATTAATTTCTCAATTCTATAGATTTAAAATGTTATAGGAGCACCTTCTCAAGCTTTACAAATCATCTTTCCCAAAAAAAAAAAAGCAGTAAAAAACAAAAGTTTTTTCGAATTGCAAAACTCGTTTTTTTTTTTCATTTTTCTTTGTTTTGACACCTCTTACTTCATCAATGCATAATTTTCTCGATTTTTCTTCAAATTGAGCAATTTAAACTGCTCTGAAATCGCCATCTTAAGCTCTACAAATCATCTTGTAACTCTAAAGGCAACAGAGTAATATTTAAGGATTTTTGAGGGGTTCAAAAATAAGATATGACCTGTTCGATCAAGAACTTTTTGTAAAAATGACCACTCCCCCTACTTCATGGGGCCGTAACTTTCTGGCCTCTAATCCATTTTTGTCAATTTTTAGTGCGACAGATGCACCAGAAGGAGAGCTCCTTCTACTCTTTGGACACCACAAACAATGGCCCCTCCTGCAAAAATGGTGAGCAAACCCTACCTTAAGTGTTCGGACACCAGCCTGCCTACCCTACTTGAGAACAGGAAGGAAATTATGCTTACTCATCGCTGTTGCATAAGCACTCCAAGGTTTTTTTCTTGGATTTGAAAGCACCTCCTGGCACAAAAGATTCCCTTGTCAGTTGAAGGACCGTTTCAGTGATCAACTGCAAACCTACAGCCATTTGAAAAAAAAAATGTTCAATGATATTCAATGACAACAATCCTATGAAATTGCAAAGAGAACTCCATAGAAAACATGTTGAAAAGAATCATTATGAACTTGTTGCAACAACAACCAAATCCAGTACAACAAGAATGAGTGCAACCATTGCCATAGGAGTCGCAATTATTAGACTCAAAAATCATTCTAGAATTGAATAGTTACCAGTGGTGGCCAAGGCTCCTCCTCACCTTTTCTTTTGCGAAGTTTCACGAGTTTGCGATTCTTTTTTTAAAAGGAATATTTTGTTGTAACAGTCCTGTTTTTTCAAAACAAAAGTCAACGAAAAAGGAATAAGTTTTGTCACATTTGTATTACTGACCACAGGAGCTTGTAGGACAACGGAAGCAGTGAATTTTTTTGTGACGAAAATCCACCATTTGCCCAAGAAAAAGAAAACATGTCCACCAACATGGTCAAGGAAACTTTTGGAAAATTTTCCAATGAAATAGTCACATTTGGAGGAAAAAATGAATGGGTTCGTCAACATTTTTGGAGAAGTTGAACAGATTTATAGCTTTCTTATTTTGAAATCTCCATATTTAGTTCATATGTTCTACTGATTTGCCAACATGGAGTAGGAAATCTAAATTTTCTACCTGTTTTGTAACACATTTAGCCAAATCTACTTGTTGCTGATCACCACTTTTGGTGCGACATGAAAAATTTGAGAAGAAAAAAAAAAAAAAAAAAACACTGGATGGAAGGATTTTGTCAGGTCCTAAAAGCTGGTTGTCATTTAATGCTACACTAGTGTGAACCCCATGCCTAATGCACAGGTGTGTGTGTATTTGACGTTACATATTACAAAATTACAACTACAAACTACATTTCCAAAACCTCTCTATATACCACATTGCTAGGTTCTTTTTGGGGGAATTTATTTTCATTGTTTCAACCTGAAATTTATTTTTTCTACAC
>Ga0116231_10011954_pt1 | contig 13044 bp, 10 predicted proteins | sample S1TSphgellanicum_2_FD_89695 | JGI IMG/M metagenome (GOLD analysis project Ga0116231, IMG submission 89695) | Host-associated microbial communities from peat moss isolated from Minnesota, USA - S1T2_Fd - Sphagnum magellanicum MG | ecosystem: Host-associated > Plants > Peat moss > Unclassified... | reverse complement strand
AACATACTCCCCAACCATGGCATCGTGTGGGAGGCCATAGAACGACCTAGGAGGTCCCTCCCATGATCCTGAACCTTGTACAGGTTGGGCATGACTAGCTGGTTGGGAGGACTTGCCTTTTAGATTAGCAAGTTGGGCCTTCAATGATTCGAGTTCATTTTGTAGAGTCTAAACTTGAATTGCATGGGCTTGAAGTACCTCCCTCTTGTTAGCATTGTGCTCCTTCTTCTTAGCAGTCTTAATGGAATTACCCTTGGTGGGCAAAGCCTGAGTGGAAGGTTGAGGTGCCTTGGCTTTTGGTTGAGGGACAACGGAAGATGCTGGTAGATTTTACCGTGGTAATCAGAGTTGTTTCCGTTTCGGAAACTTGGCAAAACAAACAAATTCCTAATGTCCCTCTTTTCCACAATAATCACAAAAGAGATCCTCGGAATGAAGGTTGCATTCGTTAGCTTTGTGGGTAGGATTGCCATAATAGTTGCAAGAAGGTAGGATGGGTGTAGCCGAGTGCACCACTTTAGTCTTTGAAAAAAAATGTGATGATTTAGTTGGCGTAGCTGGTGTAGGCTGAGGCCTTGAACGTGATGGAGGCCTCATAGTACTAGCCTCATAGTGTGCATGAGCCAGTTCCAGCTTTTTGAAAATGTTGTACACATCTAACAAAGTGTATGAATCTCCAAATTCTGCAAAAACCCGTTACAAAACCTGTGCATGGAGTGTTGGAGTACCTTCCAACGAACGAAGATATCGATGGGTAGCTTCTAGGTCTGTGATGCTTTGGGTATCCTCTTTGAGTTTGAGAAGCCTCTTATAGAGCATATTGAGGGTTTCATCTTTCTTCCAAGAGAAGGTGGCGAGCTGCAAATTTTTTTTAGAATTTTTAACTGGAAACGTCAGTTCAAGAACCCGAAATAATTCCCCCATTGGATTAGCAAAAGTTGACGCATCGGTGGTGGGAGGAATGTTTGCAATGGCAACAATGAGTTGTTGAGGAGAAAGGTTTATTGAGGTAGGTACCGGGTCTGGATTATTAGGCACAGTCCCATGATGTGCAATTGTAGCTTGCAATGCAACTTAAGAGGCAGTGGCGATGGCTATGGTGTAAGCTAGATTAGGAATCTGGGTGACGCCCAAAATCCTTGCAGAATGTTGTTCGTAAACATCTAATGCTTCATAGTGCACATAACGTGCCAATTGTTTGAATGCAATTGCCTTGGTGTAATTAGCGCCATACTTGAGCTCCAATTCACAAACCACAGTTGAGAAAGTTGCCTTGAACTCCCTCAAAGAAATAATACCTGGCCTTTCGCTAAACTTCTCAATTCTCCCATAAGAATTGTTGACCTCCATGGTGTATATGGGTGTTGAGGTCATAGCTTGCAACGTAATATACGGTGATGGTGTGAAAGTAGGTCTGACAACAGGCGTACCCCACTAATGAGCCCTTCCAAATGGACTCTGATGTACCGTTGATGTAGTGTAACATGAACCTGAATTCCTGGTAGGAGTTGTACTGGATGACGGTGGTGCTGTAGACATTTAATGGTACCATCATGAAGATCGTAAGCTTAAAGAAATCGGCTCAAAGGATTGTGTGTTACTTTGTAGCTGATACATGGGCTTTGGCTAAGCGATAGTGCTTTCATCATTCGAGGACATGGTGTTGTCCCATGCCCCAAAATTTTGTGATAATACATAACATTAGCTACAAAATTCTAACACAACGTACGGTTTGAAGAATACAATGCGTCGTTGGAAATGATTCGTGATAGCCAGACGTTGCACGGAGGTCAATCGAACGTCCAACGAAGGTTGAACGAAGGTCAGACGAAGTCAAACAAATGTCGGATGAAAAGGTCGGACGATAAAATGATAGGACGTAGGACAACATAATGTAGGACGACAGTGCGCAGGATGGCAAGACCGTAGTCTAACAAAAGTCCGGCAATCGTCCCTAGACGGACAAAGGTCCAACGGATGAAAGTCTGACGAACGTCCTTGGACGGACGAAAGTTTGACTAATGTCCTTAGACGGATGAACGTCCTTGGACGGACGAAAATCAACAACGTGACGTCGGAGGTCACAGTGCCACAGAACGCTCATGAGTTCCACAGCGATGGCCGATGGAAACGTAGTGTTGCAACACTACTACAAGCGTTGCAAGCTTGCAGCAAGCTCCTGGCGTTGCAAGCTTGTAGTGCTGCAGCTTGCGGTGCTGTAAGCGTTGCAAGCTCCCACACTGCAAACTCGCAAAGTTGCAGGCTCACGACTCTACAGGTAGCAAGGTTGTAACTTGCAACGTTATAGGTTCGCGGCGCTGCAAGTTCTCGGCGCTACAACGTGTGGTGCTACAGCTTACGACGCTATAGGTTTAAACTTGCAAGGCTGCAGCTAGCGGTGTTACAGCTTGCAACGTTGCAAGTTTGTAATGCTGCAGTTCGCGATGCTGCAGGCTTGTAACGTTGAAGCTAGCGGTGCTGCAGCTTGTAGCGTTGTAGGTTCGCGACATTACAACTTGCAGCGCTACAGGTTTGCGACGTTGCAACTTGTAGCGCTGCAGCTTGTGGCGGCGCTACAAGCTCGCGTTATTGCAACTCGCAGTGACGCTACTCAAAAGCGATGGCGGGTAGTGCTGTGAGAGCTAAATTTTTTATTGTTTTTAAAATTTTTAGACAATAGTTTCAACTTTGTGTCTCTATGCAGGAGAAAGAGAAAGAAAAAAGGAAAGGGGAGGAGGTTTGAAACCTACTCTATTGGTTGTAGAAAATGTAATAAAGCTCGCTCTAATAACACCAGCAGCAACATTAGTAGCATGTTCCCTTTGGCAACAACAACACCAGTAGTAACAACTCGAAAACTCAAAGGCACAAAAAATTTGTTGCTTTCAACATGAAGCAACAAAAACTAAAGTTTTTCTAGAATTGAATGAAAGAAAGAGTTGAAGTGCAAAGAAGGAAGAAGATGTAATGTATGTAGATGGTGGCCGTGTAATGGCCGTTATGAGCATCTAGAAATCCTATCTGATTATGGAAGAAACTCTCCTAATAAAGGAATTCTAAAAAAAATAAAGAGAGAAAGGAAGGGTTTGGCCTTTTATACCACCACCAACAAACTGAAACCCTAAGTACCTAATAACGTACAGTTGCCTAAGATCGTACATTAACCCTAAAAGCGCACATGGGCATGCCCGTAACTGGCCATCATGTATGAGGCCATGTACGGGCATGACATGGTGTTTTCGCATGTGGAATCTCCAAAATGATTCTTTCAAGCACCCCTCAATTCTAAGGAGAAAATCCTTTTTTCCTGGTTGCAAGCTCTATTGCTCTAGCTCAGGACACAAAGATGTTATAGTTTGATCAATGAGTCTACTAATTATTTGTTGTTGAAATCACTTATAAATTTGATGAAACCATGAAGAAAATAACAAATTTATGATAAAAGAATTGAACTAACGTCAATTTTCAACTAAATTAATGCAACTGGTGTTGGCTATCTTCCACAATAAATGAGCATTGCTGCACAACTATTATTGCTACAATGAGGAGAAAACTTGCAAGAAGCCTAAATAAACTTTACCTAGGAGATTGGTATGTGGTACTAGTTGTTTGAATTCTAAGGAAATAAATTGTTTTGGGGTCTTTTTCTTGTCTCCCTTTAACCTTGTTGTTAAGGTTTCCTTATGCTTAGTTTGAAATCTTTTTACCCATATTTTCATATTAGATTATTATTGAGGTTGATGGTGTTAATAGTGGAGTTTTTTTAGGAAAATGTGTTGGTAGAGTCATGGGTGATGATTCTAAACTATAGAAAGTGGTTGGAAAGGGCTTCAACAATGCTACAAGTAGTTGTGGTGAAACTCTCCACCTTCATGTTTAATATATATATATATATATATATGCAAAAAGCATGTATCAACATTCATTAGCTGGATTGATTCATATGGTTGTGATTTAACACACTTAAAATTAGTGAGACTTGTAAACCTTGGGGCATTTGATAAATATGAAATAATTTGATAGAATCCCCACATTTCAACTTCAAAATATGTTCATATCAACAAAATTTGCCAAGAAAAAATCTCAAGGTGATTATTAGACTCTTTGGCAATATGATGTAGGCAACATGCCTTAATGTTGATCAAAGAAATGTATATTGAGTTTTCTCATAATACCTATCACATATTGCTCACATGATTTTTGCCGAATTGTGGCATCAAATGGTTGATTGTTGTGAATACAAGTGGAGGCCAAAAATGATGCAATTATCCTAGACATTAAATATCTTATAGCTGCAAATGAATGCATTGCTAAAGTCAAGCCATTGTTTGCATAACTTAGATACTAGACATTGTTTAAACAATGCATGTCTTATATCACAAACCAATGAATGCATTGTCTTTTCTGTTGTCTCAAATTAAAGTTATATGTGGAACTTTGTTCGATAAGCAAAAACAAAAGCAAGTGATTTAGTGTTTCCACATTCTACACAAATCCAAAATTTTAGATTCAAACCATTTGGTTAAGTTTTCACTTTATTAAGTTGGCGAGTATTTGGTGTAAGTAGCCCTTATGTAGGTGGGACTTTTTTTGGCCTAAATTGAATACATTGCAATTTAACAAGATCAAATGATTACCATATTTTAGTAATCAACTTGTCAACATGGTTAAATTGTTTCTTCATAAGCATTATCTTGAAGAATAGAGGGGAACCCCAAAAGCATGCATCATTCCCAAACTAATTTTTTTTTCTATACTAGGTTATATTATCAATGGACAAGAGGAAAGGAAGATGCCATCGATGAATGTTTAATTACAGACAATGAAGATGAATCAAGTGTAAGGGACAAAAGCCCCAAGTATGTAGACATCAACAATAATGCCACAAAGAAAGCCATTTCTTATGATGCTACATGCAACATGATGCATTCCCTTCATTTTCACATTTACTATTCACATAATTTATTAGCCAAAAAATGAATGTGGTTATGGTTTTTTAGCTGCTTGTATTACTTTCCATTGCGTATAGTAGTGACCTATATTTAAGCAAAAAATAAATGATAACCACTTGACCCTAAAACATTCATTGACTTTTCGCCACCCTATTATGAACAAGGACTTTTCCATGTAGCAACTTCTTGAGTTAAATAAAATTTGGGTAACCAATTGAAATCATTGGCCCAAAAACAAATATGCCACCTTGGCATACCAATAAAAGCACATTGTCGCCATCCACCTTACTTGGAATTTTTTTTAAAAAAAAATCATGCTTAAAGTAGGATTTAGGGGGCGGGAAGGCCCCTTATTCCATGGTTCTTTCTCCCTTTGTTTTGTTTTGGTTTTTTGGTTTGGAGTGTTTTTTTTTCTTTCATCTTTGCTTCTTGTGTCCCTTTGTTGATTTTCTTCTTCTAACTATAACACTATTTTTTCTTTGTTGTTTTTTTCTTTAAAAAAATGGTTATGTTGAATTTGGAATAGAAGAAAAGAAGGGATAGTAGTCCTTGGATGTACTTGACTAGGATCAAGAAAGTAATAAACCAAAGTTTTTGTGCAAAACCTTTCTTTTCTTTTAATTTATTTTGAAATTTTTTTCACTATTCTAGTAGGATAATAAGAAGGTGGGGCAAACAATAGGAGAGAGGCAAAATATAGGCATTATGGGGACAAATTTGTTTACCTCTAAAACTTATATTTTCATCAAAAGATCCCTCTCTTGATTGATTGTAAATGTTGTTACCCTATGGCCATACTATTGTTACAGGGTATTGTCCCCTTGTTTATTAACCAAGTTATGGTCATTTCTCTTGATGTATTTAACTTGTTAACTCATTAGGATTATTCACTCAAGGAATGGAAGTGAAGATGAGAATGTAGGATCTTCCCTTCTTCATATAAAACTTGTTATTCTTATGTGGGTAGTTGTAAAAAGTTAGTAAATTAACGTTGTGAATGTGCAATACATTATTTTACCTTGGTATTATTTTCAAGTTGATGATTATCAAGGACCCAATTGGGCATTATTTACAAATGATTACCCAAAATTACTAAGATGACTAAAATACTATTTGACATGGTATTATTATTTCATTTAAAATTCAAATAATATATTTATATATAATAATAATAATAATAATAATAATAATAATAATAATAATATAAATTTAAACTTATTTAATTTAATTATTGATAAGTCCAAAATGCAAGACTTAAATTTGAAAGTTTAATACCCAAATTTATTTATTTATGGTTTAATGCTAAAGTTCATTGAAAATTAGTGATAAATTTTGATGATGATGCCATGATCACAACATTTCTAACGTGAAATTTGAACTCTCACCCTCTTAGTCCAAGGCCTTTACCTTCCAACCACTATTTCATGTGATGACAAAAATTATTATCACAAAACATATAAATTAATTTTATGAGTATTTCACATTATAATCTTATTGAGTAATTTCATAATGAAAATGATTGCATGTTTACATATTTAATATCATTAATTTAATTTATTTCATAATTTCACCAAAGTTTATAATTTCTAAATGCTCAAAATGTAAAATGTATTAGGTTAATTTAAAATATCTTGTTTGGGCAAAAAATTGAATACATATTTTCTATTAATGTTTAAGTATAAGATCGCAATGAATTGAATTTCACTTTCAAAATTACATAATTAAAATTCACATATTTTAAGTTTATGAATTTGGTTACATATTATTTTCAATGTCAAGTTTAAAGATATTACAGTAGTTCAAATCTCACATCTAATTAATTATGTTTTTACATTATTCAATAATTAAAAAAAAATTTATTCATTATTTCCATTTTTTCACATGTCATTTTGTTATATTTCAAATTTTTGCCCCTTACTTTATTTTTATGTAAAACATTACAAATATAAATGAAAACATGAAATTAATCATATTTAATTCATATTTTATTAATGTTTTAGTATTGTCACATCATGAAAATCAACATTATAATCACAATTATTCATTTTAATGACTAATTTTAGCAACATTAGTCACATTATTGAAGTTAAACAATTCCATGTGAATGTCAAATATGTCATGTGTTTATTAACCTTTTTTTTGATTAAATAACCAGTTTTTTTAAAGTAAAAAAATTAAAAAATAGTTGTGATTTTAATCAAATTGGACATGGTCAATTATTTCAAACAAATGAAATTTAAAATAATTTTAGTCACAATACCATTAGCTCATAATTCTCACATGTTGATTTTTATTTTAAAGCTTTCAAAATAAATATTATCATATGAAAGTGATTTGAACCATTTTATTGAATGTTTTCGTAATCAAGAGACGAATTGTTAATTCTTTTATTCCTAACAATACATTTGGCCATGCAACTTATGTTTCAAATCTCCAAATGGGGAATGTGATTTCATTTTAAATATTTATTCTTTTAAACCTTCTCAATGATATAAAGAGGATCCAATGAACACAAAACCTTGTTCCAAAGTTTCAAAACATTCCAAATTCTAACTTCCAAAGTGGAAATCATTTTGAGAGTGTTGGGATTCATTTTTTTGCATTTTTTCACATTTGTGTTGAAGTCTCAAAACATATTCTTAACTTGCTTCCTTTGTCATGCTTTAACTTTAGTTGTGAACTCAAAATTGCAATCATGAATATTATAATTTAAATATTAGAAAAAAGGATTGGGTAAACACAAATGGACTACCCAAGGAACTTGTCAATAGAAAGCTATTGATTTTCAAAATGGTATCTAATGGATGTGAAGGAAATGTTTTTCTTTTTTCCAATGTTGGTTTGAAAATATTTATTTGTTTCCTATTATTTGGTTTTTTGCACATGATATCTTAAACATTGTGTGATCACATATTTAGATTTTAAAAAATAATTGCAATACTTATTAATTTAAATAAATTTTGCATATAATCAACCAACTTATAAAACTTAATATTTGTGAGTAAAATTGGGCCTAAGGATATTAAAGTTAATTAAAGTTCCTTTTCTAACTAAAGAAATAATTAATCAAACCAAAAGTATACTATTTTTTTAAAAAATTAAAAATTGAAGGTTCATTTGAACCAAATGAAGTTCTAGAAATATGAATGATTTGTTTTGGGTATTTTGAGCAAAATAATCAATAATTAAAAAATACCTTTTATGGCCATTTTTTTTTTCTTTAGTTTGTTGTAGTTTTATGACTGTAAAGGAAATCTTCAATTTCATTTATTAAAAATTTTGATTTTGAGAAACAATTGTGATAACTATTCACAAATACAAAATTGTTAGTAAATTCTTGAGAACTAGCTCTTTGAGAATCAACTTAAAAATAAATAAAACTTATACCTTGGTTGAATATTTGAAAATTGAACAAGAAAAAACCATCGTTGGTCACTTGCATCATAATTTTCTGATATTTGCCAAATCTAGTTTTCACAAAATAACTTACAAAATGTTTCAGCTAATTCTTTTTAATTTAAGAAAATTATACATTGGGGCAGGGTAGGGTTTTCACAATGTCTATTTTCATAAATTTGAGAACAACCAATTATCATTCGATGGTTTTCACAAATTAGTTTTAAACTTTATTTTCAAATTAAAAAAATCATAAACAATTGAATTACCCATAAAATAAGGAAAACACAACACATGAACCTTGAATTTGGTCATACATGGGGTGAAATTCAAAAAAAGTTTGCAAATAGAATACATTAGCATTAAACTCATAAAGCCATCCAATTTTGTGGTAAACTAAATTTTGTTCTATCTTTTAAAAAAAAAATGTTTCCACTACTACTACATATGTTTTCACATGTTTTCACTATTTCGAGCCATGCAAGTACTATAATTAGTTTGAATTTTGAGCGTTAACCTTTGAACCTTGTGCATTAAAAGTTGTACATTGTACCTAAGAACCTGGCCTAGGTGAAAAGGTTTTACTTAACCTAGGTCTCAACATTTAATTTTTTAAAAATTCGGTTCTACTCATCTCATTCTCATTTATGTGACAATTGATGATGAGGTTTTCAATCAAGGTATCACTCAAAGTGATGCCTTGAGGGGTTCAAATCAAGATACCTGAATGATATCCAATTTTTTTTTTTGATACTTAACCAACATTGGAAAAAAACATTCCTTAGTGAGTTTTCACATCTAAAGATAGGAACTAGAGCCAATGGTTTCCATAGAAAGTGATAACCATGCAACGATGTTTTTTTTCAAAAGACCCTTTATGTCTCATGCCATAAAATAATATTATATTTTTAATGATGTTATCACATTCAAAGCAATGGGTTGATTTATTTTTATTTATTTCAATAATGAAAACCCCCTTAGGATGTAATTATCAAAATTAAAAAAATTAAAAAATTTATTATGGACATTGAATGACGATGGATGAATTTCATGCATTGGATGAAAAAGAAGATTGATGAACTTATCCATGATGGACACAAAATCAACGAATGTTCATGGATTGTGGAACCATGAAACTATGGCATGTGCATGATAATGAATGAAAACCAATACCAAGATTGAACTTATCATTAATTCAAGACATGGATAATTATCAAACAATGATGAATCTTATGGTTTTAATATACAATGGTTTCGCCTTAAAGCTTTTCAAATATATGACACCTCAAATGTCTCAACCAACAATAACCAATAATTCCTTGTTGGGAATTTCATATATAATTTACATTAAAAAAATCTTATGAAAATGAAAATCAACAAGATGAAAATAGATTATTACTTTTGACAATTAAATACAATCTGTTTTGTATTCAAGCCCATGGGTGATTAATTGAGATCAATTATCCTAGCCTACGTGCTCCATTTTTCATTAACAATAGTTTCAACAACCCTTTGGATGAAGTAAATATTTGTTCATCCTTGGAAGGTTTTAGTTTTGTCAGTATGTTTGTAACTAACACATTAGTCAAATGATATTTTATTTTATTTTGATATATTCAATAAAAAAGTTGTAAATTATCCAAAAAATTACTAACAATATATATCGCATTCAGGAGGTGCACCTATGTATGAAGTGGGGGTAAAAGGTTAAACTAGATTTTTAATGCAATTTCTTTCTAACATCAAGTTTTGAAATCGTCCAAAGATTAGATGACATGTCATATATCATAATGGAGATTTGATGTGAAAATTGGACTTGTGTAGGTTTTAATTTAATATGCCAAATGGTTACAAATCCATACACAAGGGGGGCACATTATTTTTTGAAATTGAAATCTAAAAGAGTAAAATTATGGGGTCATGTAGATTGGTTGATGTTTTAAAATTAAAATTTAATTATTATTATATGATTATACTTATTTTCAAAAGTCAAATGTAACTAACATAGGGTATGCATTAATAATAGGTATTACAAATTAAAGAAATTAATATCATATATGTACATGGATGGAGAGGGTGCAATTATTATTAGAAAGATCTAGAATAAAGGAAATGACATTAATGATGTGATAGTTACGTGTTAAAACAGTTGATGAACTTTTAGATGCAACAAGTTCGTGGTCCACTTACTTGGGTTGTAACACACACCATGTTCATTTTGATTTTAGAATTCAAAAACCTTTTTTTTTCTTTGTATTTTTCCCTCATGGAAACAAACCAAATGTGCATCAAATTTGTAATTCACATGTGTTAAACATGGTTTTCATCATTTGAATGCGATTTGATATTGAATTGTTTGTTGGTATGGTTAAAACTAATTTCCACATTTCATGTCTAATGCTTTTTTAGTCATGCACAAGCTCAACCATCTTTCATGCCTTTTCACAGTTACAACTAAAGTTTTAAAATTCAAACAAATATATGGTGACAAATTCAATACAAACATAAAATTTAACTTGAATTTAAGGTGGTTTCAACATGTGGATAATAGAAATTTAGATAATAATGGGTTGAGAAAAATTAAGGATTTGTTCCACAATACTCCTCAAACAATAACCTTTTCAACGCACATGGTGAAAAAAGTTTAACACATAATTATTTTTTTTTGTAAAATATCTTTAACAATGAGCCTAAACCTTGAACTCAAGGTCAAACCAATTTGATGCCCAATCCATGTTTCCCACCTTGTGTGAAAACCAATTTAAATAAGTAGTCTAGGTAAGTAAGTAGCCTAGATGGGTAGATAATTGAAGTTGGTGGCTACAAAGTGAATAAACTAGGTAGCATAGCTAACCTAAAAAGGATAATTGCAAAGTGGAGTTGAAATGGTCAAGTGACTAAGTAAATAGCCTAGGTGGGTAGGCAACCTAGTTAAAAGAAATATGATATTACATATCCAAATAATGTACTATTTTTTATTTTATTTTTTCAATTTTGTGTATTGCTTAAGGAGGATCATCTAGAAGGATATTTAACCAAATTTGGTGATATTTAAGATATGAAAATAGAAAATTCTTAAGCACACTTTCATATTGTAGGCAATTGTGGCAACTTTTGATGAGTTTTTCCCCTTAAAAACAATGAATTTGTGTCAAAGCATTCATTTTTCAAACCTTTTTTTTATTTGGGTGAAATGGAAAAGAGAACAATTTTTGGAATTTGTTTGAAAAGAGCAATATTTCAACGATGTTTTGTTATTGCTCTTTTCATGATTTTGAAAAGTTGCAACAAAAATGAAAAATCATTGGTTTGAAAGCAACTCTAATTAAGAACACCACAAAATATTAGAATTCATGCTCTAAAAAGTAGAAGGAAATATCAGTGCTAAAACCAAAAGCTGCACAATTAAACAAACCACAAGCACGAGGAAAACAAAGAACAAACAAACAGATGAAGATTGAACCAAAGCTGACTTGACTTGAAAGTGCATAGTGTTTATGTACTAGTAGAGAAGGCGCCCTTCTATGGGCGCATTCTGCATCTAGTTCGCCTTCAGATCTCAGCCTATCCACCTCGTCCTAAAAGCTCACTAGGATGCAGAATGCACCCGAGGGGGGGGGGGGCACCTTCACTAGCATAAAGGGATTTCTGAGGGCAGATTCTGCTTAACAAAATGAGCTCTAGTTTCCTCAAAACCAGAACTTCCTTCAAAGTCCACAAAATTTTCAAAAAAGACCCATCTTCTGCAATCTAAGAAAGAAGCCTGAAAAGTGTGAATAATAATGTACTTTGTGGTCTGTGAACTCTTTAGTGTTGAAAGTGTTAGAGAATTTTAGGGCAATTTAGGGCAAGCTTTGCAGCACACATATGTTGACCTAAGTTCTAGTATCAATGGAGCTGAATCCCCCTACCCTTTTTCCCAATTTATTAAAGAGAAGCTAGAAATGGGTTTTCTCCAGCACTCCTATATTGACTTTGACTTTTGGAGTGCACTTGCATGAGTGGAAGCTGAATTGATCCCTTTTTCAATTCTCCGAAGATAATTTAGAGCATCTCCAGCGGTGCTCAGTATGTGACCCTGCGCAAATGTTTTTCACATCCAAGTTTAGTTATGTACTCTTTTGCAACCCCACCCATAAAACTGAAACTGGGACAGCAACAACGACTAATAGCAAATCAGCTGGACGAATCATTATGATGGACCAATCAGAAACACTGAGCAGCAGTTAGATCATATTTATTACACTCCTTTCCACAGGTGCACAGGGCTGCTGCGGTATTTACCAGAGCCATGTCAACTATGCGGAGCCAAAACCCTTTCCTGAGCCAAACCGACATACTTTGGATTTTCTTCATCCAATTTTGCTGTGCAGATCACATACTGAGCACCGCTGGAGATGCTCTTACTACTCTGCATCTGAATCATACTGCAAACTTCAAAGAAAGAGAGAGAGAAAGAAGAGAGAAAGAGAGAAAGAAGGCTCAAATTGTCTTGGAACTTGCAGGCTAAATGCTATGAAAGAACAAAGAACCCCAAAATGCCTTTTGGGTCTTTGTACAACCCAAAAAAAGAAACTCCTCTCCCTCACACTTCCTCCCCCCCCCCCCCCCCCCCCCCTCTTTTTTTTTTTTTTTTTTTTTTTTTCGTATTCTGACGGTGATTTTTTTACCTCCCCTTTTTTTTCCGCCCCCTTTT
>Ga0116231_10011953_pt1 | contig 13045 bp, 14 predicted proteins | sample S1TSphgellanicum_2_FD_89695 | JGI IMG/M metagenome (GOLD analysis project Ga0116231, IMG submission 89695) | Host-associated microbial communities from peat moss isolated from Minnesota, USA - S1T2_Fd - Sphagnum magellanicum MG | ecosystem: Host-associated > Plants > Peat moss > Unclassified... | reverse complement strand
TATGTAGGTGGGTACTACCATATAGATAATATTATTTACATGTCTACAACATACTTGCCCACACTTTCTCAATTCTTATCACGGTTAGTTTCATGTTGCTAATAGCTATTAGGTCAATGGCACTTACATTTATTTTTTCCACCAATTTGCAAAAGCTATCCACATGACCACAACCACCTAGTAATATTTGTTCCTCCATATTTTTATCTTTTTAATTGAGTCTATGATTCTATCTCCATGTTTTGTTATCAAACTTTTTTGTTTCAATGTATCACCTTCTTGTTTGGAAATAATATTTGGTTGTGTTACATATAGTGTAACAAAGTGTATCATTATTGCACAATGTTTAGTGTATTGATTTGACAACTTTTATTGATTTATTTCAAGTTGCAAAGATGTCAAATGTATATTGAATCGATAAATCTTTCCATTATGATTGATGGGAAGGCAATTGATGTCACCTACAAAGGTTGGACTAAAATCCACAACTTGTACAAGAATGCAATGATAATACAAAAAACCTACTTGATGCTTACTTCTTTGAGTGTTGTATTGCCATGCATATTTGTCCAACAAGATTTGATTGAATCACCATCAAGTTATTAAAATCTATAATCAAACCTTGGATGAACAAGGTAACAAGATTGTGTTGAAACCTTGGTGTTCATTCAAAGTGTGCATCCATGGTGTCAAGTTCTCTTGCCAAAATTGTGATGTGATGCAATATGCTATATGAATGCCATTGTGCCATTGGTAAACACCATCATGGTATAAAGGGGGAATTGCCACAATTCACAATAGATCAATGCAAAATGGTATGTTAGTTGAACATTGACAAGAAATATAGTGAATGATCTATTAACATTTACAAATTTCTACATGTATTTTTTTATGTCCATTGATTTGTCCTATCAATGTTTCAATGGCATTAGAATACATATATATTAGTGTATTTGATCACATGTGCATATAATATGTATTAAACATAATGTATCACCTTTTTTTCATTTGCCCCAAAGGTTGCATCAACTGCAATACCCCCTTGGTGCCCATGTTCAATCATCATCTCCCTTTGCCATGGTGTTTGGATGCTTAGGATGAAAGGCATGTTTTCCCAATGAGACCACCATCCACCTCTACCCCAATTTTTTTATAGTAAAAAATTAAATTAATGTTTTTTTGAACCCACATATGCACATATTTTCACATTGTTTTTATGTAGTTAGTATGTTTCTTGAATCAATTTCCCAAACATCACCCTAACATCTTATTCAGTGAGGAACATGTTTATATTTCATTCACATGTCCCTAACATGATGTTCTTCACATGTTGCCTATGTTTTGCTATGATTTGAAACACTATGAGTCCAAGCCTTAATTGTTCCATCACAAAATCCTTGATCCCTTGTGATGAACGAGTAGCAAATGCAAATCTATCACCCATCTTTAAATCCCCATGGACATGTAGACCATTTTGATTAACATGATTTTGTTGAATGAAACATAACTTTGATGCATGTTTAAACAGATACAATGTCTTAATGGTGAATTTAGTTCTACGTCCTTTATTTATAAAACCACCCCATTTTTTCCTAAAATCTTGCGTACCCTTGTGGCAAGTCCTTGATAGGATTACTTTTCCATTGATGTCTATTTTTTTGGGGGTTGCATTGTTGTTTTGTGTAATGTCATTGACAACATTTGTGAGATCATTGGGACCATATTGACATTGCTACCTATGAATAGTCATGTCAACTAATTTAATGCTACCTATGAACATAAATTACATTACTAAACAAATAATTAGTCGCATATTTGATGTTTAAAGAATGATAAAATTAATTCATTAGATGATGAACATCACATCTATACATGTATAATATGTATACAAATCTTGAAATCTAATAGAAGTTAAAATTTGAACCTTGAAAACTCATAAGCATTATTTATTCATGGTTGTTGCAAATCATTGTCAAAATGGATGATGCATTTTTTGCAAAGAAATCGACATCATCCACCATCTTGACCTTCTTTGCCAATTATGAAATCAAACATTCAAATTATGGGGATGAATATAACCTTAACAAGGCGAAGGCCTTGTTGCATCCCAATGTGTCAATTGACAACTTCTCACAACAAATCTTCATGATCAAAAAGCCCATATGGTGGTGTTTGAACTACATTTTCTAATGCCTACAATTCAACTTGATGGCCATGTTCGGCAACAACCTCCCCTCTATGCTTGTAAAAACTATTGTAGAAGATATTAGTTTTTATGCACCTTACATTCAAATTTGTGATAATCAACATAAATGTTAAAAACATAATAAATCTTTCATTTACATTAAATTAGGTCACAATGACATGTGAAAAATTTGTAAAAATGTCAAAAATGTGTTCCAAAACACCCTTGGAATAACACAATAAAATCATGTGAAGAGGAAATTCATGTCATTTGATATGCAAAAGCTTGACAAATGTGACCCAAGACCCTAATTTGTAAAATAATCTTCATTGAAAGTTCAACAAATATTTATAATAGACTAAAAAATGCAAACATCAACTAATTAAAATAAAAAAGTGGTTAGAAATGTGTTACACATGTCAATTTCTCCCCATATGAAGAGATTTCTTTCTCAAGTGTCAAATATTAATAATACACTCAATGTATTGCTCACACCACATGTTAGTAGCATAATGGTGCATTTTTAATTAATTAATTAATTAATTCATCCATACACTTCAAAATGTGGCAACCTCTTGTCTGTTTTTTTTGAAAAATTTCCCACCATTTTTATGTTTAGATGAGTTAAAAAATCCTTACTGTACCAAAAGATCTTTAGTGTATCACTAGATCATTAATGTATTAACATATGGTTAATAATAGTTAGTTATAATCAAAACATTAATGGTAAATGCATACTAGTTGTCAAATTTTCATATGTAAGGTTTATTTTTCAAGCGTCAAAATATGTTTGTAATACACTCCATATATTGCTCACATCACATATTGACATTAGATTAATGATTGTTTACTAAATTAACCATTTTTTTAACTTACCCATAAACTTGGAAATGTGGCAACCTCTTGTCCATCTATTTTGAAAAAAATCACGCTCTTTTTAAATTTAAACAAGTTGAAAAAAACCTTAACGTATCAACAAATGATTAATGTGTTAATAAATTTTTTAGTGTATGGTGAATGTTCGTTGGTTATAATCAAAAAATTGATGGTAAATGTATACTAGGTGTCAAATTTTCATATGTAAGGTTTATTTTTCAAATGTGAAAATATGTTTCTAATATATTCAATGTATTCCTCACATCATATCTTGGTCTAGTAGATTAATGGTTTTTTACTAAATTAATTAGTTAGTTATAATCAAAAAATTGATGGTAATGTGTACTAGGTGTCAAATTTTCATATGTAAGGTTTATTTCTCAAATGTGAAAATATGTTTCTAATACATTCAATGTATTCTTCACATCACATCTTGATCTAGTAGATGAATGGTTTTTTATTTAATTAATAGTTGTTTTACCTTACCCATAAACTTGGAAATGTGGCAATCTCTTGTCCATCTATTTAGAAAACTTTCCTACGTTTATGTTTAAATGAATTGAAAAAACCTTAATGTATCAAAAGATCTTTGGTGTATTAATAGATCATTAATGTATCAATAAATTTTCAGTGTATTGATAACATATGGTTATTAATAGTTAGTTATAATAAAAAAAATTAATAGAAAATGTATATTAAGTGTCAAATTTTCATATGTAAGGTTTATTTTTCATGTGAAAATATGTTTATAAAACACTCAATGTATTGTTCACATCACATCTTGAAAGTAGATGAATGGTTTTTTATTATTTTAACAATTGTTTTATTTTACCCATAAACCTGGAAATGTGACAACCTCTTGTCCATCTATTTTGATATTTTTTGTCTATTTTTATATTTAAACAAGTTGAAGAAACTTTAGTGTGTCAAAAGATTTTTAGTGCATCAATAAATCATTAATGTATCAATAAAATTTTAATGTTTCAATAACATATGGTTAATAATAGTTAGGTAAAATTAAAAAAATGATGGTAAATGTATATTAGGTGTCAAATTTTCATATGTAGGGTTTATTTTTCAAGTGGGAAAATATATTAATAATACATTGAATGTATTGCTCACATCATGTGTTGATAGTAAATTAATGGTTTTTTACTAAATTAACAATTGTTTTACCTTACCTATAAACTTGAAAATGTGGCAAACTCTTGTCCATCTATTTTGAAAAAATTCTTGTCTTTCTATGTTTAGATGGTTTGAAAAATCCTTAATGTTTGAACAAATCCTTAATGTATCAATAAATCCTTGGTGTATAGAAAAGATATGGTAAATTATAGTTAGTTATGATCAAAACATGGTGTTAAATGTATACTAGGTGTCAAAAGTTTTCATATGTAGCCATTTATTTTTCAAGTGTGAAATATTAATAATACATTTAACATATTGTTCACACCATGTGTCATTGGTGGTTTGGTACGAAATTAACAATTATTTTACCTTAACCATAAACTTGGAAATGTGATAATATCTTATCCATGTATTTTGAAATTTTAATGTATTGATATTTTTTGATAAATTACAAATTATAGTATAATAAACAAAAATTTAAATGTTTATCCATAAAGTTTATTATCCATGTAGTCATTTTGAAAATTTCCCCACCTTTCCTTACACAATACATATGTATCATAGGTTTAATGTTGATGATATGCCATGATGCATGATAACATAATCCTGGATCCATCATGGAATATGATGCATTGATACATTGCTATTTTGATACAACAATTTTGAAAAAAAAATCAGTATTCTTTGCAATATTTACTGTTAGGTAAAAAATGATTTTACTAACAAACACCCTGTTTTCATTCACATGCACACATTTTCACTAAGGGTAAGGATGCCCTTAACTTCAAAAAGGTACTAAAGTAGGCACTGGGTAGGCACTTGTCATCAAAACTTGACAATCATTTTATCTAGATTTTGTATTAAGCCTTCCACATTTTGGAAGGTATAATTTTCAAACTTAGTAATTTATCTTTTGCAAATTTGCATCGTTTTTCACATTTTATGAGCTTTTGTCTTTAGCTATATAAGGAAACAAATAGAAAATCAATGTTGGTATTTATGTAAAGGAAGGGTTCCAAATTTTTGACCCATTCTTTTGGCCTACTAGCCTCATGTTGGGATTTCAATTGGGAAGGTTCTATTTTTAGACCCTTTTCCTATACATAAAGCCTTTGGCCAGATTTTTAACATTACATTGAATGGGTTTTATAAAACAAAATTTCCTTCCCATCTGCGAGGAGGGAAGGGAGGTTCCAAATTTTCATCAAGATTATGTTCCTTGTCAAGGATTCCCATTTTCATTGAACCTTCATTGAACTTTCATAGGCCTTCATCAAGCAAGTTTTACACCATGCAATAACACATTTGGGCTATGGTGTTACTTTACACATAAAAATTATAACCAAAAAATCACTAGTAAGAACCATTAATTCTATTTTTGAACTCAGAAAACTTTGATGACGCACCCCCAAACTCCTTGAAAAACTCAAATGCAAGACTCAAAGTGAAAACATTGAAAGAAAAAGGAATTGGGGTTTGTTTTTTAGTTTGCATCATTTTTGGGGCAAGAGGGGCATGTTAAAGCTTTGGGATGGGGATTAGGACGAGTGACAAGCGGGTCAATTATTTATATCGATTTACACAAACCAAACAACAAGTTGGTTAATGCATAGTTAGAGCATTTTTGGTGCACAGAAGAACCATGGGCATACATGGACTTTCAAAACTCACCATAGCCCGAACTTGGGTGAAGTCACACCTCCCCCCTTATAGTATTTGTTATGGCTTGCCACAAGGGCTACACCCAAATGTTATTTTTCTTGGGATTCTTAAATTAGGAATTTTGAAAATTTCAAAATTAAGATTCTTACTATTTTGGATGCTCATAACTTCTTGTGTAGACCTCCAATTGAGATGATGTCTCAAGAAAAATTATAGCCATTTTCGAAAGCTTTCCAAGATATGTGGCGCACTTCCTACACACATGTAATTTAAGGCGATTCTCAACTTTTAATGGTTAGGAGTCAAATTAGCACTTTGACTCCCAGCCCTTTTTTTGGCCATAACTTGTGTCACAAGTATGCAAATGAATAATGTGAGACCATTTTAGACATCTAAGTCTTAAAATCTTTTCAATGATATAAGGAAGTCCTCAATCCAATGAGTTTTAACCTTCCAAATTGTTTTTTGAAAATTTAGGAGTCCATTGGGACTCCAATTCCCAAAATGGGAATCCACTTGGAAGTGTGTGGGCTCATTCCTTCACATTCTCCTGCATTCTTGGGAGTGTGAATGTGATTCTTGGGTTACACTTTAAGCCCACACCTTTCCATGGCCTTGGGTTGGTTGCCAGCCAAATGTTAGGGTTGTGACATTTGAATTTTCTAAATTCAGAGATCTTTAAGTTTTGTTATAAACTTGTAGATGTCACGAATGAATGGGTAAAGAACCATGGGCTTTTGGGTGGTTATTTAGTTCTTTTTGGAAAATGGTGGTTATTTATAGGGCATAATTGCCCATCATCGAATATGTACATATCACTGAACACTTTTCAATATTTCCTTCATTCATTTTACCATATTGATTGATTTTGTGCCATTGGATGTGCAAAGTAAAAGGGCTACAAATTTTTGTTATTTTATGTTAAAGGTAAAATAACAACATAGAAAACACAAGAAGAGGACGTGTGATAATTTACATCAATTCTTTTTGAAAAAATAACTCTAGGCCCCTCTCTAGTTTCAACCCCATATCTTTTTCATTTTTAATCCATTTCAAGAAATTTAAAATCTAATGAATGTACCAATTAGGGTTTTACAAAACTTCTTTATATTCCGAAGGCATAAATGTAACGATCAAAGCTTATAAGTTTGAAATATCAATTTGTTTCAATTCAACCATTGCCAAACACTAAACCTTCAAAAAAAAACATCCCATATCTTCTTCGTTCCTATACTAGATTGAACAATTTTTACATTGTTAAAAATGATAGGTGGAATGCTACATATGTTCTTCGAGCTTCAAAAGTAAAGGAACAATGTGTGAAATTCTGACCTTCTTTGAATTTTTAAGTGTTCGTTCACCAGCTTATCAGGATTTGGTTCTCTTATATTTCAAAAAACAAAGAATTAGAGATCAAAAATCCTCCTTGAAAACCGACGGAGGTTTGGAACCATTTTAGACACCCACATAACATTGGACAAAACTTTTCTTAACCTAATAGCAATATAAACTATTGTTGTCTAGTTGTACAAGGTCAATCGATTATGTATATACATAATTTTTAGTTATGCATAAATGCATATCCTAAAACTGCATAAGTTTCAAAAAAAAATAAATTACACATATTCTTCAAATATAGATTGACCGATGATTTTGAATTATTCATATCCATGGATGGAAGACACTTTAGTTAACTGGATACATATTTGTATTCGGAGATTATCTAGGCATATGTCCAATTATGTACAATGTTTTTAAAAAAAAATTCTCAAGTAGGTGTAGTGGCTAGGATCCCCAACATTAATGAGGAAGAAATGACAATCGTCTTGGAGGGACATTAAATTTTTTGGGAATCTTGCTTAGTTTTGACAACTTACAAGAACACATTGTCTAAATCTGGGGACTTGTAGATTTTTTCCTTTAAGATATGATGAACTTTGTGTGTTAAAAAAAAAATTCCTTTGTTGCATTCACTAGCCCCTTTTTTTGGTTAGGTTTCGAAAATTTGAAAAAAAGAAAACACTATCTATACATAACCAAAATTTTTATACATATCCAAGAGGAAGTTTTAAGGTTTGTGATTTTTTAAGGTTTGGAGGATATGCATTCAGACTCAAAACCTTAAGCCCTAGTCGGGATTCTAAATGAGAAGTGACAAATTGACAATGCATAATCTCTATGCATATACATGGTTTTTTAGCATTCAATATTTATCTATTCATAATCGACAAAGAGAAAAAAATTAAAATTGAATACATAACCATCCATATATGAAAATATGCAAGATTTTAAATATACATCTCCAACTCTTTTTTTGAAAGTAAGAATATTCTTTATCCATATCCAGAGTTTTGTCCAAAAAAATTGGATAACTGGACAACACTGGTAGAGACACGCAGGGGGACTAGAACTGGCGGCTATGGGTGTGTGGGAAGTGGGGGCGGGCAAAGACCAAATCTTCCCCACAAGGTTGCTTTCCCTGAGAGGACAGGGCAAACATCGAATCACCAAACACCAAGTCTACAATCCCACCACCACTTGGCCAGCTGCTGACTTCAGACAACTTGCAAATCACAAGTAAAAACAAAAACTCCAGACTGGAGCAGAGCGTGAAATCCGGATTCCTTTCCTTCTGCAGAGAGCCCCACCACACTTTTTGCCTGTCTAATCAGGGGTAATGTCCATATCCATCCACGTACCATGCTCCAACTACATTTCATGCAACTCTAGAGTAGCTTTCCTACCAAAGGACTTTGATGCTCCAGCTGCATCTCTTGCAATTCTAGAGTAGCTTTCCTACCAAAGGACTTTGATGCTCCAGCTGCATCTCTTGCAATTCTAGGGTAGCTTTCCTACCAAAGGACTTTTGTGCTTGGGATCCCCTGTGGAGCTGATACCAAATGTCAAATACTAGTTTCCTTGAGAAGGTTCTGGACCCTGTGCTGGGAAGAGAGAGGGCCATCATTGCTTGAGAGTCTTGTGCTTACCTTTGCTTTACTCCTGGCTTATGCTTGAGAGTCTTGTGCTTACCTTTCTTTTACTCCTGTATTCCTGGCTTATGCACAACAAATGCATTATCACACTTAAGTACCTACACTGCAAAAGATAAAGATCACCCATACCACTTTGTCTTTTAGAGTGAGGTTCTAGAAAACCTACTTGCAGGTAGCTGACCACTGGCATTCACTAGGTTCTTCTGTACCAGTGAGTGGTCAAAACCCAAATAGGTGGCGGCTGCTGACAAAGCTTATAAACTGGGGAGTCTGGATTGCCTTGGTTTTGATTCAACAACCCTGCTGGAAAAACCCAATAGTCTTATTCCACAATGAATTGGAAGGCATTTACATCAAGAATTCCCAAAACCCAACAGTCCTAATTCTACAAGAATAGTAAGGTAATTTACATCAAGAATTTCCAGTGATGAATTTCATCTGTTGCCTGAGACGAGTATTTCCCTTATCGCCTCTTTTCTATTGGCCATACACAATCTCTGTCCCCAATACTTCAGATTCAGTAAGATGGATTTCCTACCTGCACCTATAATATGGTAACAGCAGTTGACACAACAGCCTGTGATTGCTATGAAGTAGATCTTGGAAACAGACTCTCATATGCCCATGACAACGTGTAGCTCCTGCTGATAATGATTCTTAGCTTGCTGGAGCTGCTCCTTTCGTTCATTGTTCCTCCTTTCACTCCAATACTCCTTGAATCTGTCACCATATGGACCCATTACATCAAAAATTTGACTTTTGCATGTTCTAACTTCACAGTGAGGATTATTCATTTAAAGCAGGAAGTGCCTGTCAGAGCTCTGCAAACAAAGGTTTAACAGTTACAGCTACTATTGAGGAAGAGAGCAGCTGTGCAAGAGCCTATCTCCAATCTGCTCCTACCCACAAAAGGAACTTTGTACACACAATTTATTACCTGTTATGGAGCAGGATGGCTAGCTCATTCAATCTGACAGCATCTACATACACTCCTGCCTGCACTCACCAATACACCTTGCAAATGTGATTAAGAAGACAAGGGCAGTTCATCCCTTCACACGCCTTGTAATTCAGTTCTCCACATTCAAAGCAATTTTCAAGCTGATAATTAGTACAAACAACCAGATATGATCATAAGACTCTCTACCATCTTGTAGTGCCCTAAACCTAAGATATCTTTCAACAAATACAAAAGGAATAAGCTGTGCTAAAGGACACCCGCACATGTACTTTACTCAATTATCAAGGAAAGAAGATCAGTTATAGTAACCTGTCGGCATAGAGGACATTGAGCACTTTTTGTAGCAGCTTTAGGTCCTAGAAAGGGTGCTACAGAAGCAGCTGAGCATGCACAACTGTTGCAGAACAGATGTCCACATCCCAAAGCTACTGGATCAAAGAGTGTATCCTGCAAGAAGACATAGGACAAATGCATGAGTAAGATGCCCAACTTATATCTGCACTTGGATAGATGGTTTTTCACATGGAACTGCTTCTTCTCCCAAAAAGAAACTTCAGAAGTCAATGCATTGGCATTGATGCAGTGCACAAAATGTCACAGCCTGTGAATTTTCTTCTGATAGCTTTTGAGCCTACAGCTTCTCAATCTTACCTAGAGACCTAGTGAACCCCTTGTGCAAAGAATCTCTTGTGCTCTCACATTCTCATGGTGCCACACAATGACAATGAATTAAGACAATAATCACCCATATTCAAAAGCCTGCAGGGGTGCTGCATAAAGCAGGACTAATTTGATACCAAAGAAATCATCAAAATCAAGCAATAAAGGAATTACATAGAAGGCAAAGGGCACTGACCAGGCAGATAGAGCAAGTAAGATTGATGTCCAACTTCATAGAATCCAGCAGTGTACATGACAGGGTAGCTGCTGCATCATCAAAGTCACAGGAAAAATTGCCAATGTCCTCGTTCGGGAGTGGAGAGCTGTTCCTTAATTTACCAAGGTTAAGGTGGAGAGCTGCAAGCTCAATGAGAAATGGTGACTGCATGAGTTCACTACGCTTGGCCAGCAACTGGCCTCTGAAGGCTGACCCTTCATGGGAATGGTGCACCTGCCAAACAAGAACAAATTTGATTTAAGATGTGACAAGTTCTTCATCACAAAAGCCTCAGGGCACATACCACTGATACAAAGCAATCATGCACAAATGGAAAAGAATCCATGTAGTTCCAATCTGGAAAAGGCAACCTGTGATTAGGTAGCATGAAGCCAAATTGATCAGCAGATAAGATCCTCAATCTGCTTTTTCCTAGAGACCTGACCTTCTTCAACATCTACCTGTTAAGTTTTAACATTGTCAAGTTCTGAAAAAAAGCTGCAATGTCCAAAGGGATAAACAATGAGACATCATCATGCTACAAGCTGGCAGATATATGCACCTTATCATATTTTTTCAGGATTTTTCGAACTGCAATAGCATTTACTGATGCATAGTTCACCAAGGTTTGCCCCTCCTGAATCATAGACATGGGGTCTCTTGCCAAACTGGACTTCACACGGATGACATACTTCCAGAGTCCAGAAGCTAAGTGTAACTGCAGCAATTGTTGAGCACGGTTGTTGAAGCATCCTACCACCTGAGCAAGCTCATCTGTGAGCTCCCCGAAGAACTTCCCATCACATCCTGCACCCAAACCGTCGACTGAGATGAGAATTTCTGATGCTCACACTCTTTGCTGCAAAAAGATTCATAATGACATCCTGTGGTTATGAATGAAGCTTGGACGTATATAACCAAATCGACATGTCTGTTTCTAGCTTTAATAAGGACCGGTTTGTTTCTGTACCCTGCACAATCGAGAGAGAGAAGAAGAGAGACGAAAGGATGCAACCGGGACAGAAATAGATATACCGAAGCGTTGCTCACCAGGGCATGACGAATCACATTGAGTTGGAACAGAATCCAAGCATGCGTCCTCTTGTGACCTTCTGCATGTATGTACATCGGAAGAAAGGAGTGTGCAAGGAGAGCCGGTGACGCCGCCTGCCGTGTGCGTGTCGTGGAGGGGACATTTCTTGAGGAGCTTCTTCAGCCGCTTGAATTCGACATAGGAACAACCGGAGAGGCGATTGCGTCCATATTTCTCGATATACTCCGAGTATGTCTTGCCGAACTTCATATCTGCGTCACTCTGTATAAACTGTCGGATACTTGCATGGCACACAAAAGTCTCAAAGCTGACTTCGCGATGAGAACAACACCAAGCCTGGAAAATTAAAGAAAACACGAAAAACACGGGAAAAAAGTCATCGCCAAACCCCAACCAACCACAAAACCCTTCCGAAAGGAAAAACCAGGTCCACAATCATCAAAAAACTAAACGGAGCCCAAACATGACACTTCCAGACAAAAACACAAATCCAAACCCCCCGCCTCCCTTCTTTAATGTATTCCGAGAAACTAACAAAATCAACAGCAAACAAACCATAAAGAAAAAATCACCACAACAACAACAACAGCACAACCGCAACACAAGAAAGATTTCTGCAAAAATAAAAATTGCATACCGGAAACAGAAGGATGTGCGATTCGAACCAACGACCGGTTTCCGTTTGTGAGATGATCTCAAATTACTTCCGCAGCGCTGCGCCGGTGGGATGAAACTCGAAGTTTGTAACAAAAGCGAAAGAAGTTGGAAAGGTGTCCGCGTGGGCGGAAAGGCCAGAGTTAAGTACGTAAGTTAGCCCGAGTTACGTGGAGACTCGAGAGAGCGAGTATTCGCGTCAAAGCGAAAAGGGAGAACAAGAAGAAGAAAGAAGAGAGCCTGGAATCGAACTAAAAACGCATTGCTAAATATGGCGCGTCTTATCAAGAACATCGCCTAAATATGGCGCGTCTTATCAAGAATATCGCCGCTTAGGTATTACTAGAGTATTGCCAGCGTTGTGATACTATATTTGGGGGATAATAATACTAAACTATTATTTTCTTTATTTATCACATCCAAAATTTGAGGGTGTCTTTCCACTAGGTTTTCTCAAGGTGCATTTGCAAGATCCGAAAGTTCCAGATTGGGAATAAAAATATTTTTCATCTGGCCTTTTCCACTGCTTTCCTTTACTTTGAAACGCAACACCAAAGGAGGGATTTTATTTTATTTTATGTTATGTGTTTATTTAATTTTTGGGATTGGGTTAGGGGGGGGGGGGGGGGGGGGGGGGGGGGGGGGGGGGGGGTAG
>Ga0116231_10011952_pt1 | contig 13047 bp, 8 predicted proteins | sample S1TSphgellanicum_2_FD_89695 | JGI IMG/M metagenome (GOLD analysis project Ga0116231, IMG submission 89695) | Host-associated microbial communities from peat moss isolated from Minnesota, USA - S1T2_Fd - Sphagnum magellanicum MG | ecosystem: Host-associated > Plants > Peat moss > Unclassified... | reverse complement strand
TCGAGAACACGGAGCTTGGCAAAATGTGTCCGGTCCGGCAATCTCATCGGCAGCGTCCTGTTGCCATGATAACTTTTGTGGGCACCGCGCTGATGTCCGAGGAAGGTGCGGCAGGCAGACGGCGGCTGATTTCTGTTACACTAAGACGAGCGCGTGCTCCCGCCACGGAAGACCAGGCCGGCGGAAAACGGCACGCGGCTCACCTACTCACGTTCGGGGAGTGGCTCAGCCTGGTAGAGCACCTGGTTCGGGACCAGGGGGTCGGAGGTTCGAATCCTCTCTCCCCGACCAATCCTTTTCCAATTTCATAATTCCTGCGGTCGTTGCGGCGGGACCTGGCTCAGCTTCCTGCCGGCGCTCGCGCATTTGTAAGCTAGCGGCGCGGCCTTCCGCTTGGAACGGCGACCTGAGGTTTGCCTGATTGGTCCGGAGCAAATTGTTCCACGTGGAACAATTTGGGGCGAATGGGAAGGCCTTGGAAAACTTTGTTGCAAGTGGGTTTGTTTTGTGCCGAATACAATTGCCGAAAATTATGGTGTTTTGTGCCTTGTTGCAGCGAATGGGGAATTTTGCGCTGCGAGCAGGAAAAACTGAACCGATTTTTGAGGTGGCGCAATTCGCGCGAATTTCGGGTTGGATTTGAACGCGTAACGTTGCTCGTCGGATCTGCTACGTTGATTGGCGGACCGGTTACACTGCGCGGCGGATGGATTAGACTTGCGGGCGGATAAGCTATATTGGGCGTTGCGCTCGGATTTTTTGGGGAAAAGTTTTGCTCGGGACGGGTGGTTGTGGTGTGGCTGCCGGTGACTCGTGCGCTGGCGTGGGAGGCTTCGGAGACGGGGCCAAACGAGAGGCTGGGCGCGCAGATGGGCGACGCGAAATTTGGTCCCTGATGGGCGCTGGCGGGACGAGCGAAGGCAAGAACAGGGCTGGCCTTTGTGGTCTCCCACCCTAACCAACCGCAGGGTAGGGTGGGGCACCCAGAGTAATGATTGGGACAGAATAAACAAAAGCTTGAGTGACTCACCCGGCTAAATAGTTATCTCGCCAAAAGTTTCCGGGGATGGATGCCCCCAGGTCAGAATTGGGGACCAGAACCCGTCGAAAGCCTGGCAGGCTATGCTGTAGACGTCGCCGTAGGTCAATGCTACGCCATCCGAATTCAGGACCGGCTGGCCCTTTGCGTCGAAGGTGGGTTTGCCCTTCACGTCGGCGGCTGTTTGTGTGAAGTGTTTCTCCAGGTAACTCTGGAGAGCCGCGGGCTGAAATAGGGGGCTAGGGTTTGCACAGCCTGCGGTTAGTGCAGTGTACAGTTCGCCCCAGTTCCGGACGGTTTCAGGGTTGTCCGGTTTGGGTTGATCTGGGTCCGGCTTCGTCGGGTCGCTGGCAAGCGGGTAGAAGGGGGTCGTATCGGGGGTTGTCGAGGTGCTCCGCAGTTTCGGCAGCAGGTAAGGATTGGTGGTTAGAATCAGCCACAGTCGCAGCATTGCCTTTGCTCCTTGATCCTTAGGGGTAGCAGGGTTAGGTTCGGCAGCAGTCTGAGGTTCGGAGGCAGTCTTGGCGGTGACGGCAGTCTCAGTTTCGGCGGCCGTGGTCTCAAGCGTGGTGGTAGTCATAGTTGGGCTCCTTTGCTTGGTCTATCCGAGTTGTGGGTCAAGTTAAGGCTTAGGTCTGGCCTAAGCGCTAGTGCGGCGGAGGAGAGGAGTCGGGTCTTAGTCGGGTGAGAGAGTTGCGTACCCATGCAACCTCTCCATCCTGTTTCTTGAGGCGCCCGGCGATTTCGAGAAATTTTGTCATTTCCTCGGCAAGGAAGCCGGCCGGCGCCCCAAAGTTGATCTTCCACGCCAGGCCCGGGCTCAGCAAGGTTCGGCGGTACGCTGCATAGGCTTCTTGTGTGCGCGAAACCTTTCGCATGGGGTCGGAATCGTGGTCGGCAGCCGTCATCAGGATGAAAGTCCAGTGGGAGCGATCACTAATGGGAGGTTCGAGAGCTTCGGCCTTTCTGGCCTCGGCTAACGCGGCTTCCCCTCGACCGGAGGCGAGCAGAGACTCTGCGTGGAGGCGGAACTTGGCGATCTTCGAATAGTTGCCCAAGTCATTACCGGTGTAGCGACTGTCCAGTTGCGTGAGTTCCTTGCGGATACTCTCGGCGAAGCGAGCCGGGGACTCCTGCAATGATTTACCGAGAAGGAATGCGGCGTTGTCTATCGAGGATGGGTCAGTTTCGAGTCGGAGGGAGGCTTCGATGTCATTGAGCATGGCCGGAATAGCGTTCATCTTCTCTTCCACCTCGGCTCGATCCAGCAACTTCGCGGATTCGCCTTCCTTCGATCCCGATTGCCGATCCTCCATGATCCCTTGAGAAAGCAACTGTGCCGCTTGAGCAAACTGCCCTTGCTCGGCTTTGAGATGGGCCAGGAGCGCGGTACCGAGCATTGGGTCATAGCTGGGCCCGGTTATCTTGGTCTTGACGAACTGTCTTTCGGCTGAAGTGTAGTCACCTTGCAGGAATGCGGAAAGGCCAAGTATGTAAGCTCCAAAGGCGGGGGAGTCGTTGAGTTGAAGCTGATTTGCAATCGATGCAGCTTGCGAGTAGTTGCCCAGGGCAGCTTCAAACATTCCGAGTTGCGCCGTGATGGCAGGCGAGGATGAGTTCAGTTGATAAGAATGCCTTAAGTCGGCGAGGCCTTGGTCGGTTTGGCCCAGCCAGATCAGAGTGTAACCTAAGTAAAACCAACCCAATGGGTCTTGAGAATAGTTAACGGTGTATTGCCGGAAGGCGTCCTCGGCAACTTGTAGATCGCCCGAGTCTGACGCCGCCAATCCGCGGATACGATCACGCTCGCGGGTCGTAAGTCGCTCCATTTCCGCGAGGTCAAGCGCCTTCGCGTAGTAGCGTAGTCCATCCTGGTTCGAACCGTTGGAGAATTCCAAATCTCCAAGGCGACCGTAGGCCAGGGCAAATCCTGGGTCGATTGCTACGGCTTGCTTGAGGTGCTGAACCGCCTCTGAAGTTCGAAGCTGGCGCTGGAGTCGAATTGCTTGATTCAATTCGTCCAAGGCGGCCCAACTGCTCGTCGTAGCGTCTTCCGGTGGGGTGTCGAGGCGGACGATGTCGTTTTGGGATTCGCCTACTTCTTTTCTGATCCAGTCGGTGGCGTTTTGCAAGGTGCTGGTTAGTTCCTGGGGGATGGTGGCGGATTGGGCTGCGTTATTGGTGTTGCTGAGGACTTGCCAGGTGAAGGAGTTGGGCCAGTGGTCGCGGAAGCGGACGGGGGTGCTGTAGTCGGTGCGCTGGATATCGATATTTAGGGAGTAGTGGCCTTGGGAGCCGGTGACGGTTGAGAAGATGACGCGGGCGGCGTTGGCGCGCAGGGCGATTTCTCGGCCGATGGGCTGGGTGATGGGGGTGTCGGCGGGTTTGGTCATGTTTTGCATGATGTCTCCAACGCGGCCCTGGTCGAGAAGGTTGATGTGGGCGGATTGTTCGAGGGAAGCCTCTAGCAATTCGGTGATGTTGTCGAGCGATTTTTCTCCGGTTTCGTTTTTGACCGGGGCGAGGTAGACCAGGGCGCCGGGGGTGACGGCTGGGTTTCCCTTCCACCATGAGTAGCGGAGTCCGACGAGAAAAAGGGACATGGCGACGGGAACGATGGCGGCGAGGATGAGGGATCTGCGGGTGTAGAAGCGCGGGCTGGGCGCGGGTTGAGGGGGGCGCGACGGAAGGACGGTAGCGGCTCGGGTTGGGGTGGGTATCGGGGTTTGGACAGCGCCGGCTGGTTTGGTTCCGGTCAGGCAATCGAGGACGGCCTGGGCGGTTGGGAAGCGGTCCTGGGGGTTGAGGTGGAGGCAGCCCTGGATGGCTTGTTCGATGGACTCGGGGAGGGCGGCGTTCACGAGGCGTGGGCTGGGGCCGGGGCCGGTGAGGCGCTGGGCGATGCCGCTGAGCAGGTTGCTTGATGGGAAGGCGCGCTGGCCGGTGACCATTTCAAAGAGGATGAGGCCGAAGGCGTAGATGTCGGTGGCGGCGGAGACGGGGCGGCCATCCATTTGCTCGGGAGCCATGTAGGCCAGGGTGCCGATGGGTTGGTTGGTATGGCTGCTGTGCTGGGTGATGGACTTTTCGGTGTCTTGGAAGATGGGGTCGAGACGGGCTAAGCCGAAGTCGGTGATGACGACGCGGGCGGCTTGCCGGGAGTTTTCGCCGGGCGGCACGAGCATGATGTTGGCGGGCTTGATGTCGCGGTGGACGACGCCGAGGGCGTGCGCGGCGTCGAGGGCGCCGGCGATTTGGCGGGCGATGGAGAGGATCTCCGCCTGGGTGAGGGGCGGGGTACGTTTGAGGCGCTCGGCGAGGGTTTCGCCGGGGAGGAACTCCATGGTGAGGAAGACGAGGGTGTGGGGCGGGCCGGTGGGGTTGGGGAGGGTGTCGCTGTCGACGTCGTAGGTGCGGCAGACATTGGGGTGGGTGATGCGCCGGGCGAGGCGGACTTCCTGGCGGAAGCGGGCGCGGGCCTGGGGGTTGGCGGCGATTTCGGGGCGGATGAGTTTGAGGGCGACGTTGACGCCGAGTTCGGAGTCGTAGGCCTCGAAGACCTGGCCCATGCCGCCGGAGCCGACGGTGCGGAGGATCTGGAAGCGTTCGCTGAGGATGTGGCCTGGGGGGAGTTGGAGCGCATCGGAGAAGGCCGCGGTGAGGGCGCCGCGAGGCAGCAGGGGGGATTCGAGGTAGTCTTCGTCTTTGGCGTCGGCTTCGAGCAGGCGCTGGACCTCGGACTGGAGATCGGGATCGTTCTGGGATTGGCTGGCGACAAAGCTGGGACGGTCTTCTGGAGGAATCTCCAGGGCGGCGTGGAAGATGCGGTTGATCTGTTGCCAGCGGTCTTTCAGCATGGGACTGGATTAAAAGTACGGGATTCGATGATCTGGATTCAGGCTCTGGATTCGCAATTCGGGTGAATGCAGTTAGCTTAACTTAGGAATGGATAAGTTGGTTATATAGAAATGCTTTGGCGACGCGAAAGTCTCTTTTGACGGTCCGGGAGGAGATACCGAGAGTAAGGCCGATTTCTTCCTCGTTCATACCGACGAAGTAGCGCATTTCGACGATTTTTGCCTGGCGCTCGTCGAGTTTGGCGAGTTCGAGCAGGGCGAGGTCGAGGGCGAGGATCTCAGGGGCGCGGTCGGGGCTGGGCAGGATGGCGTCGTTGAGGCTGACGGTGTCCCAGCCTTGGCCGCGCTTGCCGGCGAGGTTGGCGCGGGCGTGGTCGACGAGGATGCGGCGCATTAAAGTGGCGGAGACGGCGAAGAAGTGAGAGCGAGACTGCCAGTCGATTTTCTCAATGCGGGTAAGGCGAAGGTAGGCCTCGTGGACGAGGGCGGTGGCCTGGAAGGAGTGATTGGGGGATTCGCGGCGCAGATGGATGGCGGCTATGCGGCGGAGTTCGGAATAGACGAGCGGGATAAGCCGCTCTTCCGCCTGCCGGTTGCCTTGCTTTAACTCGACGAGGAGTTGGGTAACATCGCCGGGGTTGCTGTCCAAGATTTCCTCTTCGCAATGGACTGGGTCTTGGTCTCGTTATACCACTGTTGCTGACGATGTTCGGTAATTTGTTCTGGGAGGGGAACCCTCCGCTGAAGCCAGCTTTGTTGGAACTTAGATTCGTTAGTTGACGGTAACGTTGACCTGCGGGATCTGGGCCGCGATACCTGGGGCTGTCGCGGTCACGGTGACGGTGTATGCTCCCGCGGTGGCGCCGGGGTTAAGGAGATGATCGCGGATAGCCTGTGGTTGCGCCGGGAGCGATGGTGAGATTGCCGCTGTTGCTCAAGGCCAGACTTGGATTGGCGGCAACGATCACGTTGACTGTAACCGTGGTGCTGGAGCTGATCTTGCCTGCTAGCTGATCTTGCCTGCTAGCTGATCTTGCCTGTTGCCGCATCCGTGCCAGTCACCTTGATGGTATCGGCGCAGGTAGTGGTGGCGGCATTGAAGTCTTACGCGCGCTGCCTGCGGAGACGCTGCCTGCGATCCTTTTTCTGACCGCGTTCGATGAACATGCGCTGGCCGCGTTTGAGGTGCGGGCTTTGGATTATCTGCTGAAGCCGAACGAGGAGTCTCGCATTTTTGTGGCGCTGGAGCGGGCGCGGCGTCTGATGGAGATGAAGCAGCAGGATGCGCTGTATCAGGAGGCGAGTGCTTCACTCGAAGGGGCTGGTCCGAGCAAGCGTTTTGCGGTTCGGAACGGCAGGGATTTTTAACGCGGCACAGCGGGAGTTGTTAGCGATTGAGCCGAGGGTACAGCCGCCGGCTGCGAGATTCCTTGCGGAATGCCGGGTGAATGGTCGTTTGGCAGAACAGGTCGGGCCTGCGGCACTCTGGAAATGCGGGCAATCCGCTCCTGGGGCTTGTGCCCCAGGCTGGGATCGTGCGGGCCTTTGGCCCTTGATGCAGATTGGGTGCGATCAGCGGCGCTTCTCGATGCTGGTGGAGTTGACGTATTGGGCCGCCGGATACTGGGTTGGGCCGGCGCTGATCTGGGCCGGGGGCTGCTTGGATTCGAACTCGGCCAGGGCTTGCTCGGCCAGGGCATTTTGTTCGGCTTCGCGGATGTGGATGTCGCTGGTGTCAAGGCTGTCGACAGCGACGCGGACACGGCCGGCGGCCTTGTAGCGCTCTTCCGAGACCATGGCTTCGAGGCGGTTGAGGTTGTCGCCGGAGCCGCCCATCTGGGTGACCATGCCGGAGGCGAGCTCGGTAATCTCCGCCATGGCGCGCTTCATCTTGAGGTCGCTGATGCCGGATTTGAGGGCTTCGATCTTGGCGCGGGCGATGTTGAGAGCAACGTCGCGGGCGCGGACCAATTCCTGATAAGTGGTCTCGGCCTGCTCCATCTGCTTGCGGTTTTCGGTGAGTTCGCGCTCGACGGTCTTGAGGCGGATGGCGTACTGGCCGGCGACCTGGCGATTGCCCAGCTTGAGGTTGGCTGCGGTTTTGGCGCGCAGGTCGGTTTCTTCGCCTTCGAGCTTGCGCACCTGGCCGATGAGCCGCTCCACCAAGCCGGCGTGGGAGGCGAGGCCAACGTTGAACTTGCCGACTTGCTTGCGCAGGTTTTCCTGCTCAACTTCGAGGAGAGCCTCGGGGTTGTGGCGTTCGATTCCGGAGACGAAGAGGCCGAAAAAGCCACGAAAGAGATTGCCGATACGACGGAACATATTTGCTCCCTTGAAGGACGAGCAGTTTTGACTGCGATGCGCGCCCAATCTTATTCTTACGCCGGTTTGTTAGCCAAGATCATACTAAACTCAAACTTCAGCGCAGATTCCAGAACTTATAACGTGTTTTCGGCACTCGAAGTTCCCTTGGCTCAGGCGTACTCGCGAATGCGGGGCGCGAGGCCCAGGAAGCAGAGCAGCGCGATAACGATCGCTACGACGAGGGCTTCGACTTCGAGGGCGCTGACGGCCGAGAGCCCTTTGTCGACCGATGCGTCGAAGGCCTTCTGGTTGATGTCAAGGGTTGCCAGCACGGCGCGGTCGAATTGGTCGAATGCCCAGTTGGATTGTCCCGTTGCGTTGCCGAGGCAGAGCTCGATGGCCTGGCGAGTCTGCCCCTGGCGCTGAAGCTGGCGAATCTTTGCGTCTACGTCGAGGTAGGCTTCCCAGGCGGTTAGGCTTTGGATGGCGGCTTCGCGTTCCCCGGCGAAGGTGATGTTGTTCAACTCGTCGGCAAGGTAGCCGGAGAAGTCGTTGACGTGAGCTCCGCGCTGGAGAGCGGCGACGACTTGTTCGCGGCTTCTGTCGGTGGGAAGAGTGGCGAGCGAGTGGGCCTTTTGAAGAAAGGCGTCTTCGTACTCTTTGGCGTGGCCCGTGTCGAGCAGGTATCGGCTTTCGTCGCCATTGGCCTGGTAGGCGACGGCGCGGGCTCTCCAGAGGGCGTGAATGGAGGTAAAGGCGTCTTCTTTGGCGATTTTGAGCTGGCTGCGCTCCCTTTGCATGGCTTGCCAGGCGTAGACGGTGAGGATCGACGCGAGCAGCGTGGCGACGAGAAGCGCGGGGTTGACGGTGCGGTGCATGCGGTCCGAGAGAAAGAGCTGCACGGCTGCGAGCGCGAGCAGGCTCAAGACTCCGGCGAAGAGGACGAAGGCCCGGGCGGCGAAACTGCGCGAGGACTGGCTCCGATAGGTCTCTTCGAGGACCTGCTGGTTTGCCTGGTCGAGTGCGTCGGCGGCCGGGAGCAGAGTGGCGTCCATCAGCGCGGCGGCTTCGCGATAGGCAGCGACGGTGGCGGCGGGGCTGTTTGCGGGGCTGATGGCGGAGCTGGTGGCGTGCAGATCGCGAGCCTTTTGGATGAGGCGTTCGTAGGCGCCGAGGCCCAACTGGAGGTCGAGAATGGGCTTTCGCTCCGAATCTCCGTAGGTGATGTTTTCGGCGGCGGCGATGAGGGCTTTCGAGGCTTCGACCCGGCGGGTTTCGTAGGCGGCTACGGGCTGGGGCATGCCGCCGGATGGGCCTAGCAGCTCGTTGGCGGCGTTGGCGTCCATGTCGGCCAGGGCGGATTTGATATGCTGGGCGGCGATGATGCTGGGAGCCGCGTCTTTGCCGACGGTCTGCATGGCTCCGCGATGGATGCGTGCGCCAAGGGCCACGGCGATGAGTAGGAGCAGGTCCAGAGTCAGGAGCGCGGCGCGGCTCAGCTTGAGGACCTGGAGGGTGTTCCATTGGCCCATGATGGGGCTGTGGAGCGGGACGGTTTGGATGGACGCGGTAGCCACGGAGGACTCCTTGGAAAACTGCTACGAATTGGCCTTGACGGTGATGCGGGTGAAGTGGCCAAGAGTGATCTGGTCGCCGTCGTGGACGGGGTAATCCTGCATGGGGGCGATCTCCTGGCCGTTGAGCCGGGTGCCGTTGGAGGAGCCAATGTCGCGCAGGAGCAGGGTGCCCTGGCTATCCAACTGCAAGAGCGCATGACGGTGGGAGACGGCGTCGTCGTAGGCGAGGGCGATCTCCGGGAAGATGGCGCGGACATCGCTTCTGCGGCCGATCAGACTGACCGGCTGGCTGAGCGGGATGGTGAGCGGGATGATGCCCGCAGGCGGAAAAGGGCTATTGGACTGACGCAGGAGCAGGTCGGCTTCGACGGTTGCGGTCCAGGCAGGAGACGGCGCTGCGACCGGCGGTGCTTCCGAGTCGGACGGCGAAGCTGTCGCGGAGTTGGGTGGGACTGCGGGCGCTGGGCCGTTGGCGAAGTCCCATCCGCACATTTCACAGAAGGCCAGTCCGGCGATTTCGCGCGGGGCGGCGCAGGCGGGGCATTGCTCGGCGGCACTGGACTTGGGTGGTGCGTCCAGTGGCTGGCTCGAAGACGAGATTGGCGCGCCGGGAATTTTGGCTCCGCACTCGGAGCAGTAGTCGGCTTCAGTTGAAGTGTGGCCCTTGGGGCAGATGAACGCTTCCATTGCTTTTGCCTCTGCGAGTTCCGATTGAGAAATTCGTGGAACAACCGGGGTTGCGTTGCGCTTGCATCCGTGAGGAGCAGATCCTTCGCTGCGCTCCGGATGACAACATCCTTGAATCTCAGGACGACAATATGTCCTAAATGACTTACGAAGTCCCAGTCCTACGAGTTCCGGGCGATACGCGCCGTTTTGGTGGAGCGGGTTTCGAGCGCCATGGAATCCTCCTGGGAGACCGTTTGCTTCAGGCGCACGGTGCCTTTGTCGGCGTCGACGACGTCGACGACCTGGCGCAGCAGCTTTGCGGTGGCTTCGTTGCCGGAGCTGGCTGCGATTTTGACGGCTTTACCGAGCAGGGCTGTGGCTTTGTCGTCATCGCCTTTGGCCCGGGCGTCGAGGCCATCCTGAATCGACTGCGCCAGCTCGGTTTGGCCGGTGTAGTGGGCGACGACTCTGTCGATTTTGGTGGACTTGCCGTCGTCGTCGGTCCAGACGGCAAGGATGCGGGCTTCGGCGACTTTGGTTTCAACGCCCTGCGAGGAGTAGACCAGGCTGGCGCGGCCGGCGAGGACTTCGTCGCCGATGGCTCCGGGCGGAATCTCGATGCAGAAGTGGAAATCGCGGGACTCGCCTTTACCCCAGGCGCCGGTGGGATATTCGCGCAGTTGGGGCTTGATTTCGCGGGCGCGGTGGGTGAGATCGACGATCTCCGGGCTGACTTCTTTACAGAACTTAATGGTTGCGCCTTGCGGTGTCCAGAGGCGGAGGGCAACGTCGATGACCGATTTGCCGAGGGCCTTTTGCAGGATGCCCTGGAAGTCGGCTTCGATCTGGGCGGGGGTGGGGATGATGTCAGTGGTACCGAGCAGTTTGCCGGCGATGGCGCGCAGTTGCGGGACTTTCCAGTCGGTGCCGACGCCGCGGCAGTCGCACTGGAAGACGCCTTCGCAGTGGGTGAGCGCTTCCTGAAGGGGGTGTTCGTCGGTGGCGTCGTTTTGTCCGTCTGTGAGCAACAGCGCCTGGCGGACGGCGTTGGGCATGGAACGGAATTGCTGCCACGCGGTATGGAGCCAGTTTGAAATGCGTGTGCCGCCGGTGGCGTGGATGTCGCGGATGGCGTTAAGGGCGTGCTGCTTGTTTTCCGGCGTGGCGCGGGCGACGGGGCAGATCAGGCGGGCTTCGTCGGAGCCGGTAACCACAAAGAAGTGGCATTCGGGAGGAAGCATGGCGATCAGCTTGGCCATGGCGGCTTTGGCGGCAACCATTTTGCCGCCGTCCATGGAGCCGGAGGTGTCGCAAATCACGCCGAAGAGGCGTTCGCGGGCGGCGGCGGTTACGTCTTCGCCGGCGGAGACGGTCATGATGGCATGGACTTCGCCGGTGCCGGCGGGGAGGAATTCGTTTTGGAAGACTTCGGCTTGGAATTGACTGCTCATGGGAGATTCTCAGACCTCTCTGGCTGGTTCGCCGGACTCGGGTTGGTGGTGATGCAGTACGGCGGCGGTGATGTTGTCGTGGCCTCCGCGGCGGTTGGCCTGCTCGACGAGTTGGCGGGCGATGGCGAGGGCGTCTTTGCCGTCTTTGCCCGCATTCTGGACTTCGTTCTGTATTGCATTTTGGACGAGCGCGGCCATGGCTTCGGAAGTGGGAAAGTAGTTCCACAGGCCGTCGGTCGCGAGCAGCAGGATGCCGTTCGAGGCTGGAAGCGGGTGCCGGACGACGTCGATTTCCAGATCTTCGTTCGCGTCGGCTCCCAGCCAGCGGGTGATGGCGTGAGCCTGGGGGGATTTCGCGGCGAGTTCAGGGGTCATCTCTCCGGAGCCGACGACGGAGTTGAGCCAGGAGTGATCCTGGGTAAGCGGAATGGCCACGGCTGCCGAGGGCGAGTTAGGCAAGTCAATCCAGTAGGCGCGGCTGTCGCCGAGCCAGCCGATGGTGGCTACGCCGGCGGCCACGAGGGCGACGACGACGGTGGTGGACGGGGGATTTTCTTCCAGGTAGGGGTTGGCGCGCGCATTGAGCGCGGCTGCTCCGGCGGCAATGGCCTGACGGATGGCGGCGGCCGGTTCAAGGGGAGTGGTCGCGCCCAGGGCTGCCGACAGGGAGGCGAGAACCGCATCGGCGACGACCGTCGAAGCGACTTCGGCGGTTTGCGAGGTGGAAACGCCGTCGCAGACGACGAAGGCATATGCGCCGTTCGATTCCAGAATGCCGAAGCGGTCTTCGTTTTTGGTGTGTCTGCGGCCGCGGTCGCTCACGGCGGCAAAGTTGGGCGAAAGCTGCTGCTCGATATGGTCCGACGGCTGGGGTTCGCGGGTTACTTCTATCGGCGAACTGCGATGGGCGCGAAGACCGCAGCGCAGGCAGAAGCCGTCTTCATCGGTCTCGCTGGCTGGGGCTCCGCAGATGCATTTTGCTTGCGGGAGTTCGGGAGCGGAGTCGCCGAGCTTGATGCCGCAGTTCTCGCAGAAGAGGTCTTCGTCGGGGATTTCGACTACGCAGGCCGGGCAGATCATCGTGGCGACTCCTTTCTCGCGTTCGGGCGGGTTTTCGATTTGGGTGCTTACAACAGGGTGCGGGGGCGGGCCATATTGGCGAGGTCGATGAGCTGGATTCTTTCTTCGCCGGTGGCCAGTCGCGCCAGGGAACGGTAGGAGTCTTCGAGCCCAAAACGCAGCGCGCGCTCCTCGATGGGTTGGCCGAGAATTTTTGTCCCATTCGCCGAAGGCTTGCTCTTGGCGGCGATTTCGACCGCGGAGGCGAGGATTTGGCTGCTCAGCGTGAATTTTTCCATGCCATCCAGGGCGAGGCTTTCCGCCAGCGTGGAGGCGGAGACGAGGTCCTCGAGCGACGGCACGGGGAGCTTAGCGTCACGCTGGACGAGGGTGCGGGCCGCCTCGATGCGAGATCGGACGAAGAGCGCGGAGGCGGGCGGAATGCGTTCCAGGGCTTGGACGGCGGCGCGCCGGTCGCGCTCTTTGGCGTGGCAGCGAGCGAGGCCGAAGACAGAGGAGACGAAGCCGGGATCGGTGCGCGAGACGAGATCGTACATGTGGCGGGCGACGGCGAGGTCGCCGGCCAGCTCCGCCGCGAGGCCTAAGGCGAGTTTGGGGGCGATTTCACCGGGCAGGTCGAAGTAGACCTGGTCGAAGAGCTTGCGCGCCGCGCCGGGATCGGACTGCATGAGGCGCATCCGGCCCTGGAACCAGAGGACGCGCCAGTCCCAGGCATCTTCCTTGCCGAGGGCGGCGAGCAGGTCTTCGGCTTCGGCGAATGCTTTGCAGTCGGCCAGGGCCGCGGCGAGGCGCAACCGGGCTTCGCGGGACTTGGGAAACTGCGCGCAGGCGAAGTGCAGGGCCGAGACGCGGCGGGCGGGTTCGGTGAGCGCCTGCGCGCTGCCGACGGCCTGAGCGGCTGGGTCTTCGAGGTCGAGCAGGGGTGACGGCAGGTGGGCTACGTTGGGAACATTGGCTTCCGATTGGCTGCCGGCGTCGAGGGCGAGCAGATCGGCTCCGAAGTAGACGCTGGCGCCGGGCCGCGGTTTGCCGGTTTCGACGGCGACGACTTCGCGCAGGACGCCGAGAAG
>Ga0116231_10011951_pt1 | contig 13047 bp, 8 predicted proteins | sample S1TSphgellanicum_2_FD_89695 | JGI IMG/M metagenome (GOLD analysis project Ga0116231, IMG submission 89695) | Host-associated microbial communities from peat moss isolated from Minnesota, USA - S1T2_Fd - Sphagnum magellanicum MG | ecosystem: Host-associated > Plants > Peat moss > Unclassified... | reverse complement strand
ACGAGGGTGCCGGGGAGCTTTACTACCACGTCGGCAGCCACCGAATGCCCGAGTTCCGCTACGCACGCGAATTCAAGGGCGCCGAAGAAGCCAAACGGGTCGATCCGCGTTTGGATCTCAGCGCCGACATGCCGCGACATCTGGAGCTGATCCGCGCGCAAGCGGCCGGCACCGGCTTGTCGACGCAGCGATTTCTCGCGAAGCGTGGCGACGTTCTCATTTGGGCAGCCGATCTTGCTCACGGCGGTAGGCCGATCTCCTCGGCGCACACCCGCAAGAGTGTGGTCACGCATTATTGCCCGGCCGAGCTCGCGCCCGGTTACTTCGAACACCGACCCGTGGCACGCATCAAGCCCTTCGGCCGGGCTGCGTTTTACACGACCGCGCAATATCTGTGATCAGCTAGTTGACATAACCTGGCATCGATGGTCGACATTGCGCTTGTCGGAGCCAAAATTGAGCTTGCAAAATCGCGACGGGTGCAGTTAGTTTCCAGGGGAGACGCCAATATGTGCGTCCGGGGGAAAAACTTCTATGCTGATGCCGAAGTCTCGCCAGGACGTGTGCCTCGTCAGCATGCCGGATTCGCCGGTCGCATATCCGCCGCTCGGACTCGCCATCGTCCATACGATCCTGAGCGAAGCCGGGCTCGCCGTGAAGACGCTCTACCCGAATCTGTGGTTCGGCGATCTGGTCGGTACCAAACGCTTGCGGATTCTCAGACGCGCAGAGACGCCTGACCTCGCGGTCGAGTGGCTTTTCAGCGGTGCGGCATTTCGCGGCGATGTCCCGATGCGCGATGTGTTCATCGAGAAGCTGATCCAGCGCAACGCGCGGTTGCAAACCTGTGACCGCACCGAGGTATTCGAGGTTTTCCACACGCTGCGGGCCGAGGCCGAGCGCTTCGTCGATATCGTGGCCGAGCGGGTACTCGAACATCGCCCCCGGATCGTGGGCTGCGGGTCCATGTTCCAGCAGCACGTGGCCTCGCTGGCCCTGTTGCGCCGCATACGCGAGTTGGCCCCCGACGTCGTCACCATGATGGGCGGCGCCAATTGCGAGAGCGAGATGGGCAAGGTCACGCATCGCGTGTTTCCGTGGGTCGACTATGTCGTCTCCGGTGATGCGGACCTGCTGATCGCACCGTTGTGCGCGGCGATTCTCGACAAGGGCCGGGGAATCCCTACCGCTGAGCTGCCGACAGGCGTCTACGGTCCGCTGCATCGGGAAGCCGGCTATCCTGCGGCAGGTGCGGTCGCCGCGCCGCGCGCCAGTCTCAACTCCATCAACGAGGCGCGGCTGCCCAACTACGACGACTATTTCGAACAACTCAAGGGCACGTCCTTTGGCGATCGCATCCTGCCGGCGATCTCCTTCGAGAGCTCGCGCGGTTGCTGGTGGGGTGAGAAAAGCCACTGCACGTTCTGCGGCCTCAACGGCCCGCAGATGAGCTATCGCGTCAAGGACGCGCCGCTCGTCGTCGACCAGATCGAGGAACTTTACCGTCGCTACGGCACGCCCAACTTCTTCGCCGTCGACAACATCATCGACATGCATTACTTCGACAGCATGCTGCCGTCGCTCGCAGAGCGCGGACTCCCCTTGAGACTGTTTTACGAGACCAAGGCGAACCTCAAGCGCCGGCACGTAAAACAGTTGAGCACGTCCGGCGTGCGCTGGTGCCAGCCGGGCATCGAAAGCTTGAATACGAACGTTCTCAAGCTGATGGGCAAAGGCGTGAGCGCCGCGCAGAACGTGCAGCTGCTCAAGCACACGCGCCAAATCGGCGTAAACGTCCAGTGGCAGAGCATTCTCGGCTTCCCGGGCGAACGCGACGAATGGTACGCCGAATCGGCGGTTTTCATCCCGCTGCTCGCGCATCTGCAGCCGGGCGGTATCGTGTCGCTGCGCATCCAGCGTTTCAGCCCGTATCACATCCGTCCCGAAAGCTATGGCCTCGACCTGCGCCCCTCGGACATGTACACCGAGGTCTATCCTCTGCCCGAGGCTGATCTCGCGCAGCTCGCGTATTTCTTCGAAACGCGGGATGCATTCGATGCGGCGGGAAATCTCATTCACCCGCCGATACCCGACACGCCCGGACGCAATGCCTACCGTCAGGAAATTTTGCGATGGCAGATTCTCTGGGCCAAGAGCACGCCGGTGCTGCAGTACGATGATAGCGGGGAGGTGCTGCGCATCGAGGATACCCGCCCGATCGCGCCTAAACGGCACACGACGGTCGAGGGCCTCGGCCGTGAAATCATGCTGCTCCTCGACGAAGAGGCCTCCGCCCGTCCACATATCTGCAAGCGGCTTAGCATCGAGAAGGGCGTCGCGGCCGCCGCGGTCAATGAGGTCATCGATGCCCTGATCGACGCCAAGCTTCTCGTCGAGATCGACGGCAAGATCGTCAATCTCGTATTGGCCGGTCCGGTTGCACCAATGCCGATCTCCTGGTCCAAGCTGATTGAATTATCCGACAGGACGACGGACGCGGAAGCCGAGCTTGCCTGAATACCTGACTACCCTACAAAGGCGTTTGCCAACCCGTCTCGCCTTCACCAACGGCTAACCCGCCTTGCCCCAGATGCAGACATAGCCCGTCTTCTGCCGAAGTATCGGGATGACGGTTTTGAATATGGGTACGTTCACCTCCCATCGATCGTACGTTGGCGCGATCTGCGAACTCCAATGCTCGTACTCGAGGCCGACGAAGCCGGCTTCCGTCAGGAGTTGCAGATAAGTCTCGAGCGACACGCCATTCATGATGAACGAGCGCTGCAGCTCGATCTTCTCCGCTTCGGACACCTGCTCGGTCAGCACCCAGTCGCAGAGCACGATGTCGCCGCGATTGCGCAGGCTGCGGCGCATCTCGGCGAGCACCCGCTTGCGATCCATGTGCAAAAGCGACTCCAACGCAAACGCCGCGCCGAAAGACCCGCTCGCGGTGGGCAACCGATGAGCATCCGCAACCACCAATCGCACGCGCTGCTGCCGCTGCTCTGCGAGGCGTTTTGCGAAAGCGGCCTGCCCCGGTGAAATGGTCAAGGCGGTGACACGAACGCCGAACCTTTCCGCGAGCACGATGGCGGGCATCCCCAAACCGCAGCCGACGTCCAGAACCTGCTCATCCGGCTCGAGAGCTACATGCGATGCCGCCGCCAAAACGAGCCCGAGCTGCGCGCTCGCCTCGCTCTCTTCCGGCCGCTCATAGAAGCCTACATGCAGAAATCCGGAGACGCCGGCCTTGCGTTCCGCGCTCTGCGCCACGCCATCGTAGAACCTCGCCAGCCTTTGCAGCTGGTCGGCGGCCATCGCGCTCACACCAGCTCCAGCATGCGCAGGCGCGCAACATCGATCCGCGGCGTCCAGTGCGGTTTTCGCAGCGGTAGAGTATTGAGGTCCTCTTCAATCGCCGCTCGCACCTCGGATGCCAGGCGCTGCTTCATCGGCGGATCCTTCGCCAGAATCGCGGAAACTCTCCAGTCGAAGCCGAAGTTCAAGAATTCGAAGCCAAACTCGGCCCGCTTGCGTATGAATTGCGGGATCTCATGAATGTTCTGCGCGACGATCGTCATATGTCCGTTGATGACTACTTTGGTATCGAGTCTGCGTTTGGCGTCGATGACGCGGCGGACGTTGCGCAATACCCGCTCGAAATTGGAACCCGCATTGACGATTTCGTGCACCTCCTTGGTCGCCGCGTTGAGCGAGAAACTGATGGCCAGGCAGTGCTGCGCGATCTTGGCGGCCATTTCTTCGGTGATCGCCGTGCCGTTGGTGATGAAGCAGACCTTGGCACCGTTTTCCGCGCAATGATCGAAAAATCGCTTGGCCGATTTCATGACCGTCGGCTCCCCGCCGTAGAACGTGACCTTGTCGAGCGCCTTGGGAATCTCGATGTTGTTGACGATGGTCTCGGGATCGAGCTCCAGCCGGCTGGCATGATCCTGGGTGCACATCACACAGGCGATGTTGCAGAATTCTCCGAATTCGATGAGCAAATGCTTGAGGTTGGCTTCATAGTCGCCGTTGACGTGGTCCGGCACCGCGGCCTTCTGCGGCAGCGTGCAGGCCTTGACGCAGGCCAGGGTGCCGTCGATCTCCTGTTGGCGGAACTGCTTGAGCCGATCGCCGTCGAAAATTTCGCGCAGCGTGTTCTGATAGATGTTGCCCACCACGCCAGGCTGCTGATGACAGCAAGCCCTCACGTCACCCTTGGGATCGATCATCAGGCTGTCGTGAATCCAGCTGCAGCGCTTGCGGCTATCGGCCATCGCTTGGCCCCGTGTCCTTCAGACGCGAAAGCTCATTGAACTGACGCCGCGGCCGCAACCCGGGCGGATGCCGCCTCCACCATAGGTACGGATACCGGCTCCGCGACGTCCCCGTAGCGCACGGCATAGGCGGCGACGAATTTGGCCGGCGACTTTTGCAGCAGCGTATAGAACTCATCAAGCTGCCGCGCCTCCGCGTCCGGGCTCAACGACCAATACTTGACCATGATCTCCCGGTCCAGCGTGGTGTAGTGATTCTGGAAGGTGTCGGTGCGTTTACAGGTCGTGCAGGCATTGGTCGGGCCGGTTTCCAGCGTTCGGGCCCCTTGCGGGAACTCGCGCCTGACGATCTCGAAATTCTCGTTGTTCCAAACCTTGCCAAAAGATTTCGGTTCGGCGGTCACGTATCCAAAATCGTCGCTTGGCCGGTATAGCCCGCAGCAGGGTTGCACGGCCCCGTCGGCATTCACGACCGTGTAGCCATAGTGCCATCCGCAGCTGCGGCCCTCGGGCTTGCCCACATACATGGGTACGACTCCCGATGGCGTCTTCCATTCCGCCGCGTACAGTTCGGTGGTTCGCTGCCCGCGATACGGGTTGGGCTTGCCTTCGAGCCGGTACGACGGCAGCCACTCGCGCGGCATCTTCGACGTGAAGGAGGCGTCTTTCGGCACGAAATCGATGTTCCGCTCGCGGCAGAATTGGGCGATATCGGCGATCTCATGCTCATTGAACGAGAATATGAGAAAGTTCCAGTTGATCTTGAGCGCGGCGCCCAGGCGGTCTCTCATCTCGACGATGCGCCGCAGGTTGTCCATGACGAGATCTAATTTGCCGTGGACACGGTACTTCTCATACGACTCCTGGGAAAATCCGTCGATCGAAACCGCGAGTTCGTCGAGCCCCGAGAGCACCAGCTCCTCGAGCCTCTCGTCGCTGCAGCGGAGCGAGAGGTTGGTATCGACCTTCGTATAAATATTCCGCTCGCTGGCGCTGCGGATATAGGCTGCGAGGTCCTCGTTCAAGAGCGGCTCACCCCAGTTGTAGAAGTGGCAGTAAACGAGCACTTCGCCGCATTCGTCGAGGATCGAATCCAGCACGCCCGCCGAAAGCCGCGCGAGGGGGCGTGCATCGGGCAGCTGTTTGAATTTCTTTCTGCGTCTCTCGTTGATGATCCCCGTGAAGCAACCTGGGCAGCGCAGCTGGCAGATATTGCAGGGGTCGATCGTCATTATGTAAGGATACGAGCGCGTCTTAGGTTTGCCCGTAAGCCGCTCGTACTTGGCGGTCAGAAAATTCTCGAACGCGGCGTAATTGGACTTCTTGACGTGCGAGCGGGGTTGCCGCTTCGTCGCCGTAGTGGGCGTCAGGGGTTCGATCTTTTCGCCTGCCATGGCCGCCTCGTCGGACGTCGTAGGATTGAATTCGAATATAGCAGAATCAATTGCGGCCGGCAGCGCGCGTTGCGCCCGTGCGCTGGAGCTCCCTTCAAGACAGCCCTGCCGGTCGCGACAGCCGTGCCGGCCTCAATGATGCAAACCCGCGAGGATCTTCGCCGTGTTCTCGAGATTCCCGCCGAACATCGGATCGGTAGTCGGTATGTTGGGCAGACAACTACGGATTTGTTCGTTGGAGAACTCGGGTGCGAGGGTGTGGCCGGGGCTGAACACCAGCGGCACGACCTTTTCCTGAGGCACATTGCCGGCCTTGGCCGCCATCGCGGACGGATCGCAGAGCGCGCTGCCGACGCGCTCGACCAGGCGCATGATGGCGGCGCGCTCGGTGGGCGTGACCGGCTCGGAGAGCGCCTGGCGAAACGCGAGCATCGTGAGGATGGCCGACAGATCGTACACGTGATAGGTCAGGGCCCGGGCGCCGCGGCGCAGTTCGCTCTCCAAATATCCGTCGGGGCCGATCGCCTCGATCGCCCCGCCCCAGACTTTGTCCTCGTAGCGCTTCGCATCGTGATCGTCATGAAGCACCGCGTAGGACGCGGCGTTGACGCCCGACCATACATAGAGGTTGTCGACGGGAGCCCATCCAGCGTCCGGGCGGTGCGCGGCCGTGGACACTTGGTTGCGATGCTCGAAGTAGCCGGTGACGTCGCGGTTCACCTCGCCGAGCCAGCCGAGCAAGGGATCGATCTTCAATCCCGCCGCCCGCAGCTTGAGCGTGATTATGTTCAATGAGATCGCGAACAACTGGCGGTCGTGCTCGCCGGCAATGTCCGCGGGTGCCTCCTCCATCGACTTGCCCTTCGCCCACACGAGCATCATCTGCAGCGCACATTCCTGCTCCGCATGGTCGGCACTGTCGGCCCGCGAACTCGCATCGGTGACGAAGGTGCGCAGCGGCTGGATCAGTTGGTTGCGCTCGTGGGCCTTGTCGGCTGAGACGACCGAACCCTTCGCGTCCGAATAAAATTTCGTGGAGTCGACCCGCGGCACCGCCGGCTCATCGGGGCAAGCATCCGCATGGGCCGCAACATTCATGATCGACATCACCGATGAGACCGCGACGGTTAGGCCAAGTTGCCGGAGTTTTGTCATGGATCTATCGCTCCCCGTTCGTCAAAAGAAATCCGCCGGTTCGGTGCGGCTTCTCGCGTACTCGGCGCGCAAATCCTGTTTGGCCGTGACGCGCGCCAGAAAACCCGAGAATTCGCTATCGATGCGGTCCGCCACCGCGGCGACCCCCGGCAGGGCACGCAGCGCGTCGATCTGATCCTTGACCTTCTGCAGATGCTCAGGGTCGGTGGGATGGCTGTTGTCCGCGGCTGAATGGCCGTTCCAGCTGAAAAACTGCTCGTACGGCCGGTCGTATTGATTGTCCTCCATCACGAGCGAGGCGCCGCGCGCCTTCTTGATCGCGAACTCCTCGAACGAGCGCGGCCAGTAGTGATTGATCCGGCCGCCGCCGTACTGCGCCTGCCGGCGCTCCCAGATGGTCGACAGATCCAGCGGCTCGAACAGCGAGTCGACCACGGTGAAGCCCGGCGCGACTTCCGGGTAATGCTGATGGCGCATGGAAATGACGTCCCGCACGCGTACCAGGCACTTGGCGAGCCAATGCGGTGTGGCGTGCTGGAAGCGCTCGCACAAGAGGCCGGGTTGACGCTCGAACACCATGTCGCTGATGAACCAGAGCCAGTCGTAGCAGATGCCGGCGACCCGGCCTTGGCTGTCCTCGCGGGCGAGCGCGTCGAGCACGGCGTCGATCGAAAACTGGTAGCGGGACGCGGGCACGAGGAATTCGTCCGAGTCGACGAACAGCGCCCACTCGTAATCGCGCAGATCGTCGAGCAAGTGCAAGGCGTAGCCAAAGGCCTTTGCCTCGGGCGGGACCTTGCCCGTGACCTCGCTCTCGAGGACCGTGATCAGGCCGTGCTCGCTGAGCACGTCGAGCAGGTCGAGCGAGGAATCCGCATTGTCGTTGGTGTAGATGAAGATATGCTCGAACCCGAGCGCCAGATAATGCGCCACGAACTCCATGATGTAGATACCGTCGTCACGCATGGTGCCGACCACCGCCGCGCGCTTTTTGGGTTCGATTCGATCCATGGCGAGACGATTGAGTGTTTGCGCGATGCTCCAGCGTTCGATTCCCGACAGGTCCGCGATGAAATCCAGATCGCGCGACAGGAACCGGCGTGAGGCACGTGACGCGGACACGGTTGCGGCCGCGGATATGGGTGCGGGTGCGGGTGCGGGTGCGGGCCATCGTGTCTGATCGGCCGTCACCGGATGCGGGGAGATGCGCGCGATGTGCTCGAGAAAGATCCGTGTGGCCGGGCTCGCGTCCGCGGGAACCGCGCCACCGTGCAGCGTGAAACGCGCGTACTCCTGCACATGCGCGATCTCCGGATCATTGGGAAATAATGCCGCGAGTTCGGCGGCGAGCCGCTCCACATCGACAGCGGCGAAGGCGTCCCGAGCCGGTTCTAGATCCATATATTCATGACACTCGAGCGCAGTTTCGGTATGGTAAAGCCAGTGGGGACGGCGCTCAAGGACGATTACGTCAAATCTGGACGGGGAACAGAGGTGAACGCGAAACTAGCGCTCGACGTCAACAAAAAAGCCGACGTGAATCCGAACGCGAGTCTGCCCCCGGCGCAGCTTCGCGAAGAACTCGCGAGTGAGTCCGCACCGGCGCTGGTCCGTATCGATTTCGCCGCCACCTTTCGCGATCATTTGCTGGTGTACGGATGGATCCTGGGGCTGCGCCGTTGGGTCGCCGGCGCGGAAATTCGTTACGGCGGCGCCGTCATCGACCTGACGAGTTTAGGTATTCCGGTGCCGCGGCCCGACGTTACCCAGCACTTTGCTCCGCAGATCAAGACGGAAGATGACAACCACGGCTTCTGCCTGCTGGTGGCGCTGCCAGATGGCGGCTCGCGGCCGAGTTATTTGCGTCTGGTGGTGTCGCTGCACTCCGGAGAGACGCTCGATCGGGTCTGGCCGGTCGGCACGGGCGATGCCGGCGTGACTGAAATCCTGCATAAAAACCGGCCGGTGCTCGCCTGGATGCTGCAACACCTGCCGGCGGCGGACGCAAGTCTATTGGGCGAGCTGTGGGAGAGCATGGCACCTGGCGGCGGCAAGGAGCGGGACTCGGTCTCCGCGCTGCAGTTGCAGTTCGGCGTCGATGCCTGCGTGCTATTGGAGCGGCGGCTGCTGGTGGTGCTGGGGTGGCTCAACGACCGGGATCAGCTGGTGACCACGGCCCGCGCCAAGGTCGGCCATCAGACGCTGGATTTCCTGCAAGACATACAGGTTGCCGCGCAGCCAGGAGGCCATCCGAGCGCGCAGCCGGGCGGCCATGCAAACCTGCCGCACGGCGCCGATGCGAGCATGCGCCCGGGCGGCGATGCGAGCACGCGGCAAACGGTGCGCGGCGAGGCGGTGCCGCAGCGAGGCTTCAGCTGGGTGCGGGCGCTGCCTCAAGCTATCGAGGAATCCACCGACGTGGTGTTCGAGGTTGCCGCCGGCACGCGCCAACGCGTCGTGCGGCGCAGGGTTTGCGCCAATGCGCTCGATGCGCGCAGCGACTTGAGCCGCGTGTTTCACCGCATGGATGCGGATGCGGCGATCGACTTGATCGAACGCATCGCGGCGCGGCTCGGTGACTCCGCGGACGCGCATGCGGCCTTCAATTGGCTGACCGCGGTGCATGCACAGATCGTCGAGCGCTTGCCGGCCGTGATCCCGACTCTCGAGTTGCCGCGCTGCGCGGTGCATGTCGATATGGCGATTGCGGTCGCTGCGCCTGCGGGCGCCGCGATTGCGGGCACCGCGCTAGCGGTCGCCGACCAAGGCGTGTTCCTGTCGGGTTGGCACTACGCCGAGCCCGGCGCCGTCGAGCAGCTCGCCGTCCATGCCGGCCTCGAGCGCCATCGAATCGACGATACCTGGTTCCGGACGTCGCGCGCGGACGTCACCACTCACTTGAGTTCGGTGCAGATCGCCTGCGCCACGCACGAGCATGGCTTCGCCTGTTTCGTACCGCTGCGAAACCTCAAGGCCGTCCCGTTTCTATCGATCAGCCTCGGCGACGGCAGCGTGCGGCGCGTGCGCCTGCCGAAATCGGCCCCCGCGACTGCGTTGCAGACGGTGCGCGCGATCTTGACCACGTTTCATGCCACCGGGCGGGGCTTACGTCCATTTCTCGATCGGCACGTGGGCCCGGCGGTGCGCAGCGTCTGGCAAAGCCGCGCCCGCAGCGAGCAGCCGCTCAGCGTCGATCGATTCGGCGTACCGCCCTCCTCGCCGCGCGTCTCGGTCATCGTGCCTCTGTATGGCCGGCATGACCTCGCCGACTATCAGATGGCGTTGTTTGCCGATGACCCCGACTTCCAGAGCGCCGAGCTCATCTACTTCGTCGATGATCCGTCGATCTACGATGAGTTCCGCGCACGCTGCCGGGATATGCACGAGATCCATGGCGTGCCTTTCACGATCGCCTATGCCGGCAGCAACTCAGGGTTCGCGGGCGCCACCAACCGCGCAGCCTCGATCGCGACGGCCGATCGGCTGCTGCTCATGAATTCCGACGTCTTTCCGAAACAGGCCGGTTGGCTCGGCAAGCTGCTGAGCCTTTACGCCGCGCTCGAGCGGCCGGGTCCGCTCGGCGTGAAGCTTCTTTACGAGGACGGCGGCTTGCAACACGCCGGCATCGCCTTCCGGCGCTACGCGCCTTGGGACGGTCTATGGATCAACGACCATCCGCAAAAAGGCCAGAGCCCCTCGGGATTGGCCGGCATCCGCAGCGTCGCAGCGGTGACCGCGGCCTGCATGCTGGTCGACACGTCGCTCTACCGCGAGCTCGGCGGACTTTGCGAGGACTTCATCGTCGGGGACTTCGAGGACTCGGATTTCTGCCTGCGCGCCGCGGCGGCGGGACGGCCGAGCGCGGTGGCGCTCGACGTCGAGCTCTACCACGTGGAACGCCAATCCCAGGATCGCATCGGCAATGCCCATTGGCGCAGCAACTTGACCCTCTACAATTGCTGGCAGCATGATCTGCGCTGGGCAGCCGGCATCGAGGCGCAGCAGCGCGAAGCGCAGCACTCATGAGCGCGCCGCGCGTCCTCATCATCGCGCACGGACATCCGGATTTCAGCATCGGCGGCGGCGAGATCGCCGCCCATGCGCATTGGCGGGAATTGCGCCGGCGCGGCATCGATGCCATGTTCATTGCGCGCGTCGCGCAGTCGCCGGGGCACACGGCCTCGTTCTCGCTGCGCTCCGCCGACGGCATGGAGGTGCTGTTCAGCGCGCCTCCGGTCGATCACTTCCGCCATTCGCAGCCGTCGCGGCGGGTCATCTACGAAGAGTTCCGGGCGCTGCTGACGCGCTTCGCGCCCACGGTGGTGCACTTTCATCACTACGTGCACTTAGGGTTGGAGATGATTCGCGAAGTACGCCGCACGGTCCCGCACGCGCAAATCGTGGTGACCTTGCACGAATTCCTGGCGCAGTGCCACGCCCAGGGTCAGATGCTCAAAGCCACCGGGCTGCTCTGCACGAGGGCTCAGCCGCTCGACTGCCACCAGTGTTTTCCGAGCGTCACGCCGCAGGAATTCTTCATGCGCGAGCTGTTCGTCAAATCGTTCTTGAATCTATGCGACCGGTTCGTGTGTCCGAGCGCCTTCCTGCGCAACCGCTACGTCGAGTGGGGACTTCCAGCCGCCAAGATGTCGGTCGTGGAAAACGGCCAGCCGTTCCGGGCGGCGGCGGCGGGCGTCGAAGCGCCGGACGAGTCGCTGCGCACGCGGTTCGTGCTGTTGGGTCAATTGTCGCGCTTCAAAGGCACGCCCGTGCTGCTCGAGGCAGCCCGGCTGCTGCCCAAGCGCCTGCGCGACCTCGTGACCATCGAAATTCACGGCACGATTCAATTCGCCGTGGACGAGTTCAAAGCGCAGTTCGACAAGCAGCTTGCTGGCCTGGAGGACACCGTTCGTTACGGTGGACCGTACCGGCCGGACGACGTTCACGACATCATCCAACGCAGCGGCTGGGTGATCGTGCCCTCGATCTGGTGGGAAAACTCGCCGCTGGTGATTCAAGAAGCGTTCGCTGCGGGCCGCCCGGTCCTCTGCAGCAACGTCGGCGGCATGGCGGAAAAGGTCGCGAACGGTGTCAACGGACTGCATTTTCGCGTCGGCAGCGCGAGCGACCTCGCCGCCCGCATCGAGGAGGCGGCGACCAAACCGGGATTGTGGGAGCGCTTGCAGGCCGGCGTGCCGGCACCACCGCGCATCGACGCGACGGTCGATCAACTGCTGGCGCTGTACGGCGCCGAATCCGCCGCCGCCACGCCGGTCGCCGCCGCCCCCGTCGGTTTGAGATCGCTGGCGTAAGGACCGGCGCTCGATGCAGTCCCCGTTGCAGACCTCGGCCGCGCCGTTCTATCGCGGCCTCAAGGTCATGGTGACCGGCGGCCTCGGCTTCATCGGTTCGAATCTGGCGCGCCGCTTGGCCTCGCTCGGCGCGCATGTCGTGGTCGTCGACGCCATGATTCCGAACTTCGGCGGCAACCTCGCGAATCTCGAGGATTGCCGCGACCAAATGCGCATCGAAATCGCGAACGTGAGCGAGAGCGCGGTGATGGGCGACTTGGTGCGCGGCTGCGATGTGATCTTCAATCTGGCCGGGCATGTCTCGCATCTCGATTCCATGACCGATCCGGTCACCGACCTCGAGGCCAATGTGCGCGCGCAGATACTGCTGCTCGAGGCCTGCCGGCGGCAGGCGCCCGACAGCCGCGTGGTGTTCGCCTCGACCCGCCAGATCTACGGACGGCCCGACTATCTGCCGGTGGATGAGAAGCATCCCCTGCGTCCGGTGGACGTCAACGGCATCAACAAGATGGCCGCCGAGGCCTATCACACCCTCTATCACCAAGTGTACGGATTGAAGACGGTATCGCTGCGCTTGACCAACACCTACGGACCGCGCATGCGCATCAAGGATGCGCGCCAGACGTTCCTCGGGATCTGGCTGCGGCGCGTCGTCGAGGCGGGCAGCTTCGAGGTGTGGGGCGGTGAGCAGCAGCGCGACCTCACCTACGTCGAGGACGTGGTCGATGCCTTCTTGTACGCCGCCGCCTCGCCCGAGGCCGTCGGCGAGATCTACAACATCGGCGGCTGTACGCCCGTGACGCTCGCGCAGCTCGCGCGCGAACTCATCGCCGTCGCCGGCTCGGGGCACTGCGAATTCAAGGAATTCCCCGCGGCGCGCAAGCGCATCGACATCGGCGATTACTT
>Ga0116231_10011949_pt1 | contig 13056 bp, 9 predicted proteins | sample S1TSphgellanicum_2_FD_89695 | JGI IMG/M metagenome (GOLD analysis project Ga0116231, IMG submission 89695) | Host-associated microbial communities from peat moss isolated from Minnesota, USA - S1T2_Fd - Sphagnum magellanicum MG | ecosystem: Host-associated > Plants > Peat moss > Unclassified... | reverse complement strand
TTGTGACAAGAACCTTGGAGAGTTCTTGATGTTGTGTTTTGTGTTGTGAGCATTATGTTGTAGTTTCCTTTCAATAAAGATTTATGTTTGCACTTGAGTAGATCTCCTATTTGTTAACATCTTGTGTTTGTGATAATACAACAATTCCAAAACCAAATAAGCTTCCCCATTTTCTTTGTGTAGTGTCATAAGCCACGAAAGTAATGGGTACCCCTTATCTCTAAGCAAATAAAGTGGGATTCCATCCTATTACCCAATAGCCATGTCAAAAAAAACCCCGTGTATTGCACATTGATACAACCTAGACTTCTTCAAAACACCAAAATCATTCACACTCCCAAGCAATCCCACATAAACATCCATGAACCTCTTTTGGTTATCAAGCACCATTTGTGCAACCACACTGTACCCCCTTATCTTATGAAAGAAATAATCATTAGAATAAACACCAAATGGTTTTGTTATGGATATATGTGTGTCATTTATAGCACCCATCACGTTAGGCATGCCACACCAATTTTTTAAATCGAACATTACAGCTTGCATTTTATCACTCATTGGCCATGTTATCAATTTTCTAAAAATCAAATTGATTACCATGACCACTTTGCAAATCACAAGTGCGACAAAGGATCAACCAATGGCAAACAACTCATTACAAGTTAGGGTATTTGCACCTTGTGCAAGTTTATACATTGCACATGAAATGCGAATTTCAATAAGACTTGCCTTTCTATACCTAGTATCATGCTTTGAAATCAAAGGCCTCATTTGATTACAAATGTCCATAAATGTATATTTGGATATTCAAAAATGTTCACTACACCTGTTATTTTCATATTCCGTCAATAAAAAATGGTTGAACTATGTAACTGATTGTGGTTTCACCCAATGACCAAGCTCATCACTTAATCCCAACAAACAACATGACATCCTATAATCATGTAGTACAATAGATGTCAGCAAGACTTGAAAGTTGAATTGATGGTATCTGTACAACGACTCAAACATGGAAAACAACAATTGGGACCTTGATTGTAGCATCAGAAATAGCTCTTGTAAAGCTTGAATCAACAAAATAAAACCAATAACCAATAATGACAACTCCTATTGGTCCATCATAAACACCACAACAGTCACACTTGCAAGAACAAAATGAAATCAGATTTCATTTCATTTAACAAATTTTTGGAGTAACATTTTCTTTTTGGGCGAATTTTCACATAGTGGTGACAAAAAGAATTGGAGAATATTGGATTTTTTTAAAAAAATTCCTAAATTTGAAAAAAATTGCCCAAAAAATGGAAAAAGTTGCCAATATTTCGAAACCATAGACTTGAAATAAAAACATTGGTTCAAAATTCCTTAAATTGGAAGTTGCAATATTGAGGTTCAAAAGACATACCTTTGACTTTTGCAACTTTGACTTCTTTTAGCTAATGATATTTGCAACATCAAATGTTTGAGCCAATGAAGTGAACTTACAAACTGAAATCTTGAAATAGTAATAAAATAGATGCACACAAAGAACTTGCAAGAACAAAAAAAACACAAAAAATAGATGTAAAAAATAAACTTGCAAGATCGAAAATAAAGAGAAAGGAGAGCAAAACACAAAAAGAATGCAACAAAAAACATGCAAAAACAATAACAAAAAAAAAACGCAATGACCACCTAAAAGGTCAAAAAAACATAAACAAACAAAAGAAAAAGATGATTTACCTCTTGTAAGTGTGGCCTCACTTCCAAACATCGATGATGAAATGATAATGGTATGTGTCGCTAAAAGTTAGGTGTGGACAACTTCCTAGTTGGTAGGGCATCTAGTGTTAGGTTAATGATGGTAATCGCCAACCAAAATGACCTAGCTAATGTTTAGGGTGTTAGTGCAAAAGCTAACACCAAGGCTTAAACACTAGGTGTGGAGGTACCTTTAGATGAACACAAAGATTTACACTTTCAATTGTTGTTGGAGGAACAAATTGAACAACTCTCACATCAATTCATTCAAATTTTAAATTTTGTATAAAATCAATAGCCTTGTTTGAACTAGCAATATTTTAACTAACAAAAAGTTGTTCATGAATATTAGCAATAATCACAAATCTTACATTGTCAAAATTGTTAGGAGACTTACATGTCTTGGTGTCATTACCAAATTCACAATTTTTGACTTTGTAATTTTGTGAACCAAATCATGAAAATGTAGAGGAGAGGTCTCCAAGAACAAGTTCTTAAAAAGAATTCCTCCTTGTTGATGTTGTTACAATCTTCGATAGCACCATCAAGAGGCTCTACATGTTCAAGTGACTTTGAACATTGTCCAAATTGGAATGAATTAAAGTTTGAAGGAAATATTTATCAAATATCACAACTTAAACCACACAAAGACCAACATATTGTTAGATGCAAGGAGGAAGATGTTGTGTAGCAAAACAATTATCCATAACATAAACAAAATGGTTTTTCATAGCAAGAATAAGAACTTGAACACCTTGTTTAGGCAAAAGTTTATATTTGACCCTTCAACTTGATCAAGATTTGCAACTTTTGTTTCATTAACATGATTTGAAGCAAGTTGCACGAGGTGAAAATAGTTGGCTTGAACTTTGTTAATAGATTGATGAAAATTCATGAAGACAAATACGAGTCAACAAGTTACCATTGAGTCAAATCACAAACAAACAATGATAAAGGACCCAAGGACTACATATCTTTTTGAAATTATTTTGATTTTTTCATATAAAGGAAAATTTTAATGAATTATTTCGTAACTTATTATTAAATTTGCCTAAATTTGCACTAATACATCACATGGTGTGTTTTGATCATTGTTGAATATATATGATTTTTTTTTAAATGTTAAAATATACATTTTGTTTTGAAAAATGTTTATAATTTTAGATCATATTAAAATATGTTAGTTATTTTAAGGTTTTTTTTATTAATATTATAAGTTACAACTTTGTTTCATATGTAGTGTACATTATTCCCCATTTACATGTGGTAAACAACTCTTGAAATTTTAAGATTTGAAAACATGCTTGAATTTTAAAATTTTAAAATTCAACATCTTTTAAACTTTGTGAGTGTTAGGTTTTCATCAACATCAATTTGATTATCATCTTATAAAAAAAAATCCTTAACTAATATTTTATAAAATTGTCCTTGTCTCGAATAGTTGATGTTCAAGTTCAATTTTTTTTATTAAAACCAAAACCTAATATTAAATTAAATATTAAATTATTTTTAAATTTGAATCCATTAACACTCATATTAGTCAGTTAGCACAATTTTTCATGACTAAAATAATATTAAAGTGACACCGCATAAATGTATTCACAAAGTTATAATTTTCACAATCATCCAACATGATTTTTGACTCCTCTTCTTGTTTGATTGTGATTTGACCTCATCATCTTGTTTAGAACATGAAAAAAAATCGTGTTAATGGTAGTTTTTTAATATAGTTGAATAATGAATTTCAAAGCTAATAAGCTTATGAAACTCATCATATGGCAGCTCAATGGTTCAATCATATCTATTGATAGAGTTAATGTTTTGATTATTAGTAATTTTGACAATGATATTTCTCAAAACTTGAAAAGATGACATTTGAAATATAGTAATAATTTGACCATATTTATTTTGGAATGTGTGATTATGAACTAGCGTTAATGTTAGTGAAAGTATTATGGAAAGATGGTCATCACTAGACTTAGGAAGCATATCTTATATGAAGGACTCAAAAGTCCTAATGACATCCAAATCTTTCAAAACCTTTTGAAGTCTATAGTGTTCTACTTGAAACTTTTTTCATAGTTGCCATGTGGTTTTTACAGTTCATTCATAGTAATTCACATAAATTTTAAGAAAACATCAAGCAAGAAAATAAAAAACAAAAATCAACTTCAACACAATTCTAATATCAAACAAAATCAATTTGAATTAGAAGATAAGATGAAACTCACATGTGTTTATGGAAACCTTGAGGATCAACTTCAAGTGTGAGATTAGAAACAAAGACCTTATGTAATTTGTTGTGTCTCTATGTAAAAAAATATTACAAAGTAAAGATAAGCAAAACATTTGTGTACTTCATGTCCAAACATAGTTGTTGATGTAAAGGATGCACAACTATCATCATTTCTTCTTCTACAATTGACATTTCAATTTTATGACATGGTTTGTTCATGTCAACCTCAAGATTCAACTTCATCAATTGTTCCATGGCTTAAAAAGTAAACTTGTAAAACAAATGGTGTTGAACATGAAATTTCTTTTGAGTAATTCATACAAATGAATGATTCTATCCTTTTGTTTTTTTTTCAACACATGATTGAATAACATAGAGGGTTATCACACTATTAAGTAATAATGCACTACCATTGTCCTTACAAAGCATTAGAAAAAAATGACTTGACATTTGTCTTATATCATGTAATGGTACCTCCTCACTTCTTTTATTAAGACACATACCAAATAACCTTTGCCAAACATCAAATATATTGTGGGTATCACTATTCTTTCCTTTGATTGTTTCTTAATGACTTATTGTTCACTTTATCTCACTCCCCTTAATCAAATGGTAAGAAATTAGGACCATCAAAGTAATGAAACTCAATTGGCTTTGAAGGCACAATTTCATGAACATTGTGAATGACAATTTTAGAACCACCACATCTCATAGATACAATAGACGATAAATAAAATGACATTGACACCACATTAAGCACATTACAAGTTATAGAAATTGTAGGAAGAAAAGCAATCCCACCAAGACCATAAGTTTTAAGCAAGAGTCATAGTTTCAACATGGGATGAATGGACAACAAAAAGTGCAATGCCAAGTGCATGGACAAGAGGAGGCACATAACGAAGAATGGATAAAACAAGAACATCATTATGCAAAGCCAAAAACAATGGAGATGGCCTAAGACCCACCATAACAACATGGGAAGTATGACATGGCTCCATGATGTCAATTGGAAACACAACATTAAAAGGTGCACAAGAATTATATATATATAAAAGTTGGAATGGAAGATGGGGCACCATTTTCAAAGAGCATCAAAACCAATAAAATTGTCAATAATTATTTGATCAACAATTATACCAACAAAAGTAGCATATTTAGCATTAAGAACATGTATATCAATGATGCAAGCAACATGAAAAGCAATAGTATTGAAGAGAACATGTTGACAATTAAAATTCCAAAGTGAATTTTGAACCATGAATATTTTCAAATGAACACACTAACATGTTGCCATGATTAATGTTCTCACCCAAATTCAAAAGCACTCGATTCAAGCAAATCCTTTAGATCCCAACCTTTACACTTGTTTCTTACAACCATGATCATTTTTACCATCACTATGAAAATGAATATCAAATGATGGCATTCTATTGATATGAGATATTGTAAAAAAGACACATTAACACCAATGTCTCAAATTCAAATTGTAATAAAAAATTGATGAAAAATTTGTTGCTACAAACCACTCAAGAACTTTGTCCAAATCAACAAGAAATATACAACAAAGTTCATATCCAACATTTGCATCATAACTATGTCCTTGCAAAAAGTGTAACATTGATGCAATCAAAATTAAAATGATGAACAATGGTGCATGATAGTTTCATGTTAATCATGTCATCTTGTGACATCCAAACATCCACTAGGTTGGGTAGTGTATAAATGCAAAGGGGGGCTATCCATCCCAATAGGTAGCCCCCCATTGCATAAACATTAGCTAGTTTGTAACCAACTTGGGTATGTTAGTTATTGTGAATAGTTGAAATGCATTACCTAAGCACTTTCACTAATTACCTTGTCCATAATTGACAACATCAATAGAAACTTTGAAAATAGAAGGAACTTAACATATTGGATATTCATAATTTAAACAACCATTAGTAAAGGTTCTCATTTGTAGGCCCTATTATTCTTCAACCACTTGCAAATCATTTATCCAACTTGCAATTATGGAAAATCATTTGAATCATTTTTGACACTTGTAAAAACGTTGACAAATTCATTTAAAAAGAAAAGAAACTTAGCATATTATGAACACTTTTATATGATTGTTCAAAACAACATCCCCATTGCAAAAAGATGTGGAGTTATTTTAGAATTTAAATCTTTTATGCCACAAATGCAACTTGTTCTAACTCTTTTGACCAATGATGGGTAGTTAATAGAAATTACAACAAACTCCTGCTAGGTATCATACCCTAGGGTTAGATTTGTCACTATAAAAATGATTTTTTTTTCCAAAAAATCATTTCTTTTTTCATAATATTTAATTTTTCATTCATGCAAATTTGAATTTTTTTGAAATTTGTCGAATGTTGGATATACATACAAAAATATTAGATATATGTGGCAAATGGTGGTATTGAATGCATGGTCAAATGTTGCACATCCATGCCTATTAATGTTTTTATAATGTAGGAATGTTTGTTTTTTTAAGATGTATTTCATTAAACACACATAGTCCTAGTTATCCATCAAACAAAAAAGAAAACATCTATGACAATGTTGATGCATCAAGGGACCAAGGAGGATATCAAAATGCCCTTTGCTTTCCACATCATGTTAGCACATTGATGAACAAATTATTGACTTGCTAATGCAAACACCCAACGACCTTTATGGCTAGAAGCAAAAATATGTTTGTTATGTATTGATTAGTAAAAGTCATCTTTAGCCTAAACCAAAACTGTCATGGCAACCCCATGAGATAAAGTTATTTGCAAAATCGAATTTGTTCGAATGGTGTCAACAATGACGACATCAAGCAACATCCAAACACCATCCATTGAAAACCACAGTGTCAACTTATTAACGCAAAGATTAAAAGGTAGGCGATGAAAAAACATGAATTTGTTCACATAAAACATGAAATCTCGCATCCCTAATGATGGATGCAAAGGCATCCATGCATAACATCATGGAAAGTGATCCTTTCCTCACATTGGGTGGTGTCACCAAAAGAAAAGGGCTACCTAATGTTTGCCTCTACTACTAAGAAAACAATGAAAAAATAAAATTTGGAAAATTTATGCATTAATACAAAATAGTATAACAATTATGAAGTCAATAAACTTCCATGCACCCTAATCACATTGAGTTATGGACCATGAGGAATCAGGTTTTCTCCAGCTTCACTCTCTTGACCCAATTAGTTTATCATGGCAATTCCACTAACAACTCTCAATCTTTCATAGTGAAACCCCCCCAAATTCCACATATAATTTCAAGGAAGTTGGACAAAAAGGAAAATGAGAACCTAGATGCCTCTTTGACATAAAGACTTGATAAACCTAGAGCTATCTGATCTCCCATTATTTCTCTTTCGAGCTTCCACATTTGTAGGTACTCCTTCCCATGAACACTAGAACTTACTACATCTTGAAACAAATGACAATATTCATCCCCACAAACCCAATTACCATGCAAATTGCTCTCAAAACCTCTTAAACCTTCATCATTTTCCCCATTTGGTCCCTACATTGTCCATCTAACCTTTTAAACCTCTAAAAAAGGGCTAATGCGCAACATAAAAGAAACAAAGTCCTCTACCAAAAGGTTCAAACTATAGTAAGGGCATTCATCCCTAACCACAACTACTAACGGATTGCATTCTCCATACTTCAAAAACTTAGGCACACATACACAACCTTTTTCCCTTCTCCAAACTCAAAGTATTAGCAAATAGAAAACTTAGCTTTTCCAAATTGGAAGCTCCGCCTTATACTTGCCATCCATTGTTTTCAATTAAACATCCCAGCCAAATACAACACACATTCCACGTTGATCAATGTTGATCACCACCCATTCCATGAAAAATACGAAACAAAACTCATCACCTACAAAGAACAAACAACACAAGAAAATAGAAAACACATACTAGAAAGATAGAAGTGCCCTCAAAACCTCATGATGGTCAAATGTCCATTGTTTTGGCACTTTTTGCTAGTCCAAATCTATGCAGCCCTTCATCCATTAGGTCATTGCATCATCTAGGTCAGCCGCGTGCTCAATTGGCCTTTGTTCACATTGAGAAACACATACACATTTTTTGTCACATTGGTTGCTTATACAAATGCTTGTATTTTGTGTTCACAAATTTTGTCATTGAAGAGTTGAAATATTTGACATTTTTGTCACCTTCACTTGAACATTTCAAAAAATTTCATCTTATGATTTTTTTGGATTATTTAATGACAAAACTAACCGTAGGCTAGGGTATCAAGGCTATTGGTAGGATTCATTATCACAATTATGAGAAAGCCAAAATACCTAGTTTTGACATATAACTATGATTATCAAAAATCAAAATACCCAATTTTGACGTAATGAGGATTCTCAAGTTTTGAAAAAGTCAAATAATTGCCCAAAAAATTGCCAGTTCTTCCGTGAAATTGGTGGTTTTTTAAAATTTTTGTTTCATATACCTGGAATTGGTGGTTCTTTAATTTTGGTTTCCAAAGGAATGCCTTGGATCGGCAGTTCGACTTAAACCTAAATTTTTTTGGAGGTCCATTCTAACACAAGGGAATTTGCAAGATTATGAAAACATTTAAATGCCCTCATTGATGTATCAAATGAAAAAAAATTTAGCCAAATCGCAAATAGGGAAGTTAGCCATAATAAGTGTTGCCCACCCATGGTCGACCCCCCCCTCCCAAATATAATTCCAACCCATGCTCATACTATCCTTCACCTAATTGGCTCCATGTTGCTTTTGGGCGAAACCCTCTTTTTTTTTTGTTCCCCCACAACAATGTTTTTTTCTCCAGAAAGTTTCTCTCACATGGCTGGCGATTGGACTTCCAAATTGGCAAAAAGAAAAGAGCAAAATAGCCAGACCGAACCAACACCCAACAATGCAACCATGAAGGGATGGATGGTAAGTGGTCAGGAAACAGTTTTCTGTTGAGTTTCAGTTCCCTCGCTAACCATGGTGGTTAGCTCCATTGTTTTTTAAAATAAAATTTTGGGTTGTTTAGTAGGTAGTAAAAATAACCTTTACCTACCCCTATAAACCTTCTACTTACCTAGTAGTCATCTATTTTCTTACCTATCTACCTATATATAGGAATTGCTTCTTACACATTGGGTTACCAAGGTGAAACCGGATATTAACCGAGTTGAGGTTCATTCACAACTGAGTCATAACAGGCATCCAGTGGATGGTGCATTGGTGGGTGTGGGTTCATTATGGCCCATTTTTTGTGTCCTCCCTCTAGTTGCCAAATTTCAAAAGAAAAAAAAGAAAATTAAACATCACTAGATTCTATACGAAGTTTCAAATAGATAGCCAAAAATATAGAAGGATGCACAAGCTTTTAAAAACCTTTACTTTTGTTATAGCCAGATTTGGATTAAGTTTCTTATGGACCACACTCGAGATGACTCCAAAAAAAATTTAATAAGAAAAGGAAAAATATATCGACTTGTTGCTTCAATCTAAACTTCCAAAGAGAACCATTTTTGGGTTAGTATTAGGTGTTTAGGGGTTAAAGCTTGTTGAGGAAAAGGTGTAAACCTTCCCATATCATTTGTCCATATAGTTTCTCAAATAAATGGGACAATATGTATTATGGAATGTGCACCTTGCACATTCTCCCTCTTAAGCTGGATTCACACCAAGGTGGTAAAGGGGATAAACTAATTGACTAAACCAACCCTAATGCTATCCCATTTACACAAAATGGGTTAAAAATTGACTTGGCAAATGACATGGCATTTTGGTTTAGAGACCGATAAATGTGTTGGGATATTTTAACCCTAGGATTAAATATCTTCATTTTTCCTAGATTTGGGATCAAGTTCGCATGGAATAAGGAGGTTAATTTGACTCCTTGATTTCAATAGGTTAAAATTATCCCCCTTATGTTCCCAAGAGCTTCTAATGTTGTTGCATTGTAGTCTCTTGACTTGAGAGAGCACCTGGAATGGGTGGAGACATTGAGGATTTCTTGGGGCAACTTGAATATATATTTTCCAATCTGCCCAAGAATTTCAGGCACCTTGGAAAGATTTTTCCATGTTGCCTGAGACTTTGGGCAGGCAAAGATTTTTTTTTTTTTCCAACCTTCATAATCTACGCAAAATTATTGGGCAACATAAAAATTCCTAAACTACCCGTTTCACAAAATTCTAGCATCAGGATTTTTCCGGAGTGCCCAAAATCGTTTGGGCATAAATTAAATTTTTTTCAACCTTTATCATCTACCTGAAAGTGTTAAGCAAAATAAAATTTCCAAAAGTGCCCGATTTTTTTTCCAGCATCAGGATTTTTCCAGAGTGCAAAATTTTGGGCAGAATTGAGAATTTTCCAACCTCAAAAATCTGCCTGAAATGATCGGGCAGAATCCAATCCCCAAACTGCCCACAAATTTTCAAGCATCTTGGAAAAAATTGTCTTAAATTTTTTTCCAAAGTGTCCATGTTTTGGAGCAAAAAAAAAACAATTCCTAAGTTTCCCAAAGCCGCCCAAACTTTTTGCATAATTTGGAAAGCCCCTCAATGTGAAGGTTTAACATTGGGATTAAATTAACCCCATCAAAATATTTTATTTACCTTCTTTGTGTGAACATCACAAAAAGGTTAATTTATTCCTTATATTTTAGTGTATTTAACCCCCAAATCAAGAGAGGGTTAAATGAAATAAAAATATCCCTGCTAACCCTTGGTGTGAATCCAACTCTAGTGAGTTGCTAGCATGAGGCTGCGAGGGCCCTTAGGCCAAACCCTAGGGACAAACTAGGTGGCCGAATGTGCCATTGGCCAAGAGGACTTTATTTAAGTGACATGAGAATCACAAGTCCATGTAGAAAGCTATAGACACCTAAAAGTCCTCTTGGAAAGCCCATGATGGAGTCACACTAGAGGTACACAAATACACAACAACACTTGAGCTCCACATTGCTTCACACTCCTAGTGATAATTGCCTATTTTTTTCCCTTGTCTTATGTTCCCATATATGGTTTTTAATAAATCATCATTATTTATGTCAATCTCTAATTAAATTAATATTAATATTAATATAAATAATCATGAACAATGAAAGGGCACATGTTAATTTACTTTTACATATCTATGTTCATGGGTGGGGGAAAAGAGTGAGATAGTTATTAAGATAAAAGATAGGTATTAAGAAAGGAGTGAGATAATTGAAATTTCTTTGAAACTATTCAAGAATGACCATATGATATGAATAGTCTCTCAAATTGGCCAAGGATGACCATGCAATAGTAATTGTCTCTAGAATTGTCCAAGGACAACCATACAATAGATTTCTAAAAATCACCCATATACTAGTTCCGTGAAATTGGGTTGCACCAAAAGGTCCACACATACACATAGACAACAACATTTTCCCCAAAAGCTTACACGTATGGAGATGGTGGTGGTAGGATTCTCAAACTAGCGTTCAACAAATGATGGGTGAGAACCAAATCTTGTATAGCATTGGAGAGATTTCCAAGTATATTTGCAGGGCACCTTATATCTCCAAATATCTGTCTTAGAAAAGAGAAGAGATTTTATGCGAAGTCCTTAAAAGGGGGAGGGGGATGTAAACCCTATAAATAAACCCTAAATCCCTCCTAGTCATAAGGAGTAAGCATAAGAACCCTCCCCCATCCTATGCCTCATTATGTTGATATGTTTAGGTTCATGATAACCTTCTCTTGTGCTTTATAATGGGTAAAACCAAATGGGTGCATTCATCAACCGATCTCGGGTGGTTATGTGTGCCTGTGGTTCTTAAATATTGAACGATTTGTTCACTGAAAATGAAATTAAATTGTAGCTGAAAATTTTGGAGGAATTGGAATGTGCCATTGGTGTTATTGGAAAGATCTTGATGAGCGGAATTTAATGGAATCTATTTGGTAAGATTTGGATAGGTTTTGGAAGGAGAACTCAGTTGAGAACGTGGTAACACTTGAAGGCTTACCATTAAATTCAAGCATGATTTCCTTTCATATTTGGCTGTTCAAAAAATCGATACATACATTGCAAAACAAGGTTCACATGTTGAGTTTCCCTATTTGTAATGGGTTCACACTTGGGCCAACGGCACAGGCCACACTAGTAAGAGGCTTAAATGGCAATTTCAACCATTTCAAAAGGTAGATCGGTGGGGGTAATGTTATTTAAATTTTGTAAAAATTCTCAATTTGAGTAAAGGTCAAACCATATGACCTATCTTGGACCAGTTTCATAAAGTAAGGCTAAGGATAAATATTTATAAGTTACCCTCATTTAGCCAATGGATATAAGTGAGTAAATGTATGGTAAATAGTAGGGCATATACTTGGAATATGCATAATTATATGTACAAGTAAGGTGCATAGGCAATCTGGGAAAGACAAATATTAGTTGTGCAACAACACACGTTCCAATTTCCAAATGAAGCAACTTCAAATAATAATAGGGGTGATGTGTTGGGAACCTCAAATTAGGGTTGGTATTAGGTTACTTGGTGGGTGGGTTGCATTAACCCTTAGACAGATGGCCTGGTACCTTTTGGAGGTCACCTGGCAGTGGAATTGGTCTATCATCTTTTGGAGGTCAATTCATAGTACAATTTGTCTGGTCCCTTTCGGGACGTCAAACACACAGTAGAATTCGTCAAGCAGAAAGGACACTTTTATAATTTCCTCTTCTAACACATACGGAACTTAGCATCACTAAATTCCAAATTGCAATGACCATAACAATCTTGGTAATGGGTATCCATCAGCCATGATTTGCCACCATGACCAACGGGTTCCGAAAAGAGCCTAATAGGGTGGGTACATCATACATGGTAGAAAAAGAAGAAGAAGAAGCTTCCATAAAAGTTAGGGTTTGATTTTGCACCAAAATAAATTGTGGGGTTTTTAGGTTCGCCGACAGCATAGTTGGTGACTAACTTTCATTCAAGCTCTTATCATAGAGGGAAAGAGAAGTGCAAAAGTCGGTGAGTCTATATTTTCAAAGGCAAAGCCTAGTAGAGGAGCAAAGTATGGTTTCCAATCGCATAGAAAGTGGG
>Ga0116231_10011947_pt1 | contig 13058 bp, 7 predicted proteins | sample S1TSphgellanicum_2_FD_89695 | JGI IMG/M metagenome (GOLD analysis project Ga0116231, IMG submission 89695) | Host-associated microbial communities from peat moss isolated from Minnesota, USA - S1T2_Fd - Sphagnum magellanicum MG | ecosystem: Host-associated > Plants > Peat moss > Unclassified... | reverse complement strand
TCAAAGCTCCGGGGAGGAGTGTTCTGATCATGCAGAGGTACATAAGCTTACTATAGAATCACTTCACTATCTGCTCCTGGAGCTTGGTTAGTGCTGGAACCATCGTAGTTCCACTTTGGAAGCTTTTTGACGTCTGTCACAGGTCCAGGTAGGGTCTGCATAAAACAAAAAGCCGAGCAGGAATATGTAAGCTGCCTGTGATTCCATCTTGATTGCGAGACTTACTCCGCTGATCAGGCAAGAAGCTGAAGATCTGCTGCAACTCGTGTTTGACATGCTAGTTCTTATCTTCAGTTCAGGTTCCGGCCCGCTTAACACAAAACATTAGTGGGAACCGATGTACACATAATTTGTCGAGCAGACTTACCCTGGCTTTGCTGCGAAGATCCGTGCCCGAGCCTCCGATCCTGCAGGGAAAAAAAACATCCGCCAAAGCAAATCTTATGAATGCAGAAATCACGAAAACAATTTGCGCAAGAAATCAAAATCCGTGAGGAGGCCTGCTACAGCTGATCATGACACGGCTGAATCTTTCTTGGCGATTTCCTTATAATATCTACCCCAAAACTGAAATTTCCAAATCCGGGAGAAATGAAGGAAGAACTTGAAGGGAAAGAAGAGATTCAAAACAGAGATTGCGCACGCACCAGATATATTCTGCGATTATGGTCTTCTCATCCAGCGACAGTTCCAGCAACTCTGTTAGAGTCGACATGGCTGTATAGGTACTACACAATCACACTGGAAAAAGAGTGAAAAGAGTTGATCAGAAGACACTCTGACTTCAATGCAATGGCAATTGGATCACTTTAGAACGGAAGATGATTCACAAGTAGCAAAAGATCGGGAGCTCGCTTCGCTCGATCGATCTTTGCAAGCAACTAAAAGCACGAAGCAAAGGGAAGACGGAGGAGAACACCGCACAAGACTTGCGTAATATATCGCAGCAGCGCGCGCCAACACCGCCGCGGTAAATGCTCTTGAGGCGCCCACGATTAACCCAGGGTCATACTACCCGCAAGTGACGCCTACTAAGTTACTAGTTACTACTAGTGTTGGGGGGGTGGGGGTGCTGTTGTCTCCTTCGGAAGCCACTTTTTTGCGGCTATATATAGCCAAAGGGCTATGTTGAAAATTTAAAAGTGTTAAAATCAACTGCATTTTGAGATTTTCAATAGCCATAATTCGACCAAATTTGAAGAAATTTTGCCAGATTTCTATACATAGCTCTCAAGTATTTAGCCAAAATAACTAGTAATGGGGCTGTTGCCTCTTTTGAAAGCCTGTTTTTACGCTGGCTATATATAGCCAAAAAGCTGTATTGAAAATTAAAAGTGCTAAAATCAAATGCTTTTTTAGATTTTTCAGTAGCCATTAATCGACCAAATTTTAAGAAATTTTCCCAGATTTCTATACACGGCTCAAGTACGTAGCCAAAAATATTGAAGGACGTCCTTAAAATTCTACTTTCAAATTTATCCTGTAGCCAAATTTGGCTAAACTTCATGTGGATCATTGCCACTTTGGCACATCAGTACTAAATTGACCAAAACGGAAAAACTGTTTGGCTCGTTCCCCTCTCGGGTTTCTCCTAAAGTTACTACCGAAGGTAATTTCTTTGTCCCCCCCCACACGGACTCATCAATGGCCTCCAGTAGAATGGGAGAGTTTCATGGGCCACGAACTCCGGCCCCATACCCAATGAATAATCGCCACGTGTCAAGGTTTTTTCCTACGTGTCTCTAAATATGACTGGACAGGGTGGAAAGTGGCAAAGCACGAAGGCATTAAAAAGGCGGTGGTCGTCGTCTTTTCACCGTCAGCACATTTCACGTCACCTAAATAAAATTACCTGGCCATTTTGGCCTGACCATTATAATTTTCAATTTTGATTTTTCAAAAACTTCGGCTCTGTGCTGCTGTGCACTACCAGTGACAATCAATTGATTAATTGATGAAAGAAAATTTGATTTTTTGGAAATTAAATTCCATTTAAATGTAAATATTGAATCACATTGCATTCATCTTGAATTGAATTCAAATTTTTGAATTGATTTCAATTCAATTCAAAAGACATCTTGTGAATATGATGTTGGAAATTTATTTATTTATTTATTTAAAAAACATAGATCTGAAAAGACACCTTTTCATGTTTTGAATGGGCTAAACAGACTCGAGTTTTGAATTCTTCAAGTGACGACCCTGACTTATGGAACCTAAAATTGTTCTAACTAAATTAACCCAGATGAATTGTTTTGGTTACTGGAATTTTTCATCTTAAATTTTTTTTCAAAAAATGAATCTTCAATAAATAAATGATTTTTTTCTTTTTTTTGAAGGGAATGAGGAATTGAGATGACAATGAGTTTTCTTTTGGAATGGTGAAGTTTGACAATTTTTTCAACTCAAAACATATGATTTTTACTCGCACAAAGGATTTTTGTGAAAAAAAATTGCCCAAATTTCTGCGACAGGTTCCAGCAAGTAATCAAAATATAAAAGAGTTCCTAATTTTTTTATTTTTTCCTAATTTTTTTATAGTTAAATTTGGCTAAATCCTCTTGAGGAGGATTGTCAATCTGGTTACATCCCAAAATTGCCACTAGGATATGATTTTGCACATTTGGATGTGTATTTCAAAAGATGGGTCACATTTGAAGAAATTGTGTAACAAAATGCCCATTTGGAGACCATTCATTTTTTATGGAAGAAAATTGGGTGACTTGGTCTTTTTGCTGGAGGTGAGAAGTAATATTACCTCTCTCAACCAAACAAAGGTGGGAAGATCTCTCCAGGTCAAGGGATTTGATGTGTAGTTGTTGGGTTCATAGAAGGCAATCAATTTGTTGGAATTTCATTAATGGACAAATGCAAATTTGCAACTCCTACTACTTCTCATCAAGCCCCAGGGGTATCCCAAGTTGAATCTTCAGTTACATAGGAATTTGTTTTGGGGGCAGGGTGAAATTAATCACAAGAATTGATCAACACCTACCCATCCTTTAGGGTTGAAGCCCCTTCCTTGTCACATTGGTGGGTGGTGTGAAAGCCGCCCACTTGGGTACACCGCCCACTCTCCAATATAACATACTTTAGACATGAGGATGGATCTCAAGACAATTATTTCATAATTTATTCGTCACCCCGAGAAGGAAAACACTCAACCACCACCACTCTCAAACCAAAGGGTCTTGGGTGGGATAGAAGAAGGGACCTAGGTAGTAAGGGGACCCACACGAGACTACCTAATTCAATTCCTTTCTTGACAAAAGAGGGGTCCCAGACGTCCAAAAAAGGTCGCTTGGGATGGTCGAAACGTTAGGCACCTATTATACTTAGCCGCTAATTTTAGTCGTAAAGTTGTTTCTTAGTGACCTTGCAGATTCCCGGTGGATTGAGTTGACCTACCCCTAGAGTTGCCATGGGATGCGACGCGGTGACCCGAGCCGTCCCTAAATTTGGCTATTTACTAAGTTCCTTATCAGCTTACTTGCTTATGCCAGGAATCACGGCCCCAAGAATCTATGGGGCCATGTATTTTGGGCTTGTAATTTAGCCCTTCGTGTTTGGTTTTGGCCTCTGGACACGTAGACAGGCCTACTAGTCAGTCTGTATCCATTTTCTTTGACAATAATAGGCTGAAATTGAAGAGTCGTCCAAAAATATCCAAAATCTGCCTCTTTGGTGTTGGTGTGCCTACTCTTTTGGTTTGGCGAGGGTGGTGGAGGGACCATAAGATTGGCCGGAGTAGGCCCCCACCCACTCCCCAACATACACATAAGCCTATTTAGAACAATTCCCAACTTCCCCAAAGCCATCATTTGTTTAGAAAAGAAAATGTTTGGTGGGTTGGGGTGCTTTGCCTTTCGTTTCTCCAACTTGTTGTCATAGTAGGTGTTGCATGCTAGTATATTTGTGACTCATATTAATTAGTTTTTGGGGACCCCAAACTTCAATATTGTTCTGTTGTGATGGGCATCTTTGATTGGTCCTTCAGAAAAAAAATTTAATCAAGCTTTGAACATTCCCAAAATAGATATTTTGTATAAAGGCAATAATGCCAAGTTTGAACATATATTATGTTGGGTGTTTTCAGGTGTGGTCTTTTGTTTGAACTTCACTCCTTTCTTTTTTCTTCTCTTGTTCCCTTGCCAGGCGTGTTTTTTCTTTTATTTATTTATTTATTTATTAATATTATGTGGCTTGCTCATTCCGTGAAGTTTCAATGTTGGTGTTCATGTTTTTGGTCTTGTTCTAGGCATGGCCTAACTAAGGTCGACCCAACAATTCCTATACCTATCAATTCAAAATTCAAACACCTTTAGTTGCAATAGTCTTAGGATACATGTCCTCCCATGGAATTGGAAACATGCATATAACCCATGGAGTCAAATTACCAATTCACAAGGAAACAACATTTATGGTCTAAGTAAGAGGTTAAATTTACTAGTTTTCAAAAAAAAAATTGTCGTGTTCCCAAATACAAATATATCTTTGAAGTTGTTGGGTTCTTTCACCAAGTATAAACACATGACCCTATGGACATAATAAAGACCTTCAATGATTTTTTGTCTCCAATATTTTCACTTTTATATGCAGGGATGTGGAAGCTATGCAAAACTTTGAGGATATATCTAATTAAGTAGGAATGATATTAACGAAATGGGCAAGGAAATTACATGGTTCATGAACCTCGGTATTTAGGGAAACCAATCACTAAACTTAAACAAATCAAGGTTATTAAATAAAGACAATTAAATACAACATGATTCAGAATTTGGGAACAGCAAAATACTTGTGTCACCACAGAAGAGAACATAATTGTGAATGAACCGAATTGAAAGAGTGTCGTGCATGAGATATGGTCGAAAGACAAGTTAAATGTTTTGCATTGGTTACTCACCAAATCATTACAATAATTGGAAATTTCTTTGTATAAAAAAAGGAGACAAAGAATGGGAAAGAAGTATTTTTTCAAAAAGTTAGAAGGACCTGGTAAGGACAATTGCAACCACATACTAGTTTTCCACATCAAAATTTTTAAAACTCACATGAAAATTTGAACCACATATAAGCAACAATCAAACCCAATGACCATCCAATTATAGACCTTCCACTCTCTGATTGACATATGTTAGACATTTTGTAATAGATATTAAAGTTATCTGTAAAGCCAGGCAATTAGGGGGCGAGAACAACAAGTTTCAGCATAATAGGGCATCAAACACATAATTGGGAATGAAAACTTTACAAAGTGAAATAACTGGGATCCAAACTAGTTTTTTCCACCAATTTTGGTGGTAAACGGAGTTTCATCCTGTCTTTCCTTTTCCCTGAGCGCTTTCACTAATCCTACCTGTACAACGACTATAATCACTCTCGAATCTTGTGCATTAAATGTTGAATTTCAGCATTTCATACCGAGATTTAATAAAATTTCGTTACTTTGCAGATAGCACTGCTTTCACACAATGCTGTTCAATCAAATGACCCACCTCCAGCTCTAACAAAGGTTGGCAATGAGCACAACTGATACATATCACACAATGTGTCAACTTAACAAACTGGGTTTGCATAACTACAACAGTACTACCACACAAACTCAACAGTCTCACAAATTGCACTCTACTTCAAAGCACACACAATGGTAGTTGAGAGGGGAACCCAACTAGTTACATGTGGTTCAACTCATTTACGCTTTCTCTGCCTGCATTGTACAGGGTAACTCCTCACAGAAGTAAAAAATAAAACACGATTCGTGTAATCTTCCTAGTCACTTTTGTTTTGTTGATGTCCTTGCTCTCTTGTCCCATAATATAAAGGTGAAGTTCGCTCAATTGGTGAAGAAGGCCTCTGTTTCTCTGAGAAAGAAACAACATTAACATTGTTTTTTCTTTGAGCCCTACATGGCATCTCTGATCTGTCATTATCATCCCCTTGGTGCAGCCGCAAGAGACGATAATCAAACACTGATCCATTGGTGCTCCTATCCTTTCTAGTGCAAGCACCATCTTCACTAGTAGACTTCAAATCCATGATTTCAATATTGTTGACTGAGTCTGATCCTGTCCCTTTTTGCCCCTTATGAATTTGGACAGAGCGACTGTTGATGTGTTGCCCCAAGGACTTTGAAATCTGAGAATCCATTTCAGTGGGTTGTTGCAGATAGACCCCATCTGAGTCCCGGACCCAAAGTGAGCCATTATGATTGAACCAATCCTGCCTAATTTCTGCTTCTTCTTTATTACTGTCCCTCTCACCTTCAATGGTTGTATCTACCTGTCTTGATGAGTTATGAGCCCTGCCATTGAGAACATCCTCATTGGTCTTTGCCCAAAAATCTACTCTGACTTTCTGAGTTTCATTTGCATCTTGCTTACTCCCAATCCTTGATGTGAACTTCTCATCAGACTTAACCTCACTGTACTGTACAGTGTCTGAAATTGTTGTCACCTGATCATCCATTGACTGCAATGTCCTGTTATCAGAGACCTGAGTTGGATTCATTGGTGCATCGTATGACTTGTTTCTTGCCATCTGTGCCTGATCTTTATTATAGTAGATGCTAGGTCCTTGCCGCTGTTGGCTGGAGTAGAAGTTATCTTGTGTTGTTGCTGTGGAGGTTTCTACAGATGGTTTTATATTGCTTGCCAGCTCTCTTGTCCTAGAATTCTTGCCTTCATTCTTCAGAGCTGTAAGTGGTGACCTGTCTGACCAGCTGCGGTCCCCTGGAATAATTGCATCCACAAAGGGGCTTGCCAATCTCCCTGTTGCATATCTGTAGCCTGAATCTTCCAGGTCTGTGTTTCTCCTGTAACTTTTGATCCGTGGAGACATGTCAATGTCATTGCCAAGTTCCATTTCAGCTGAAGGCTCACTATTAGACCCTCTGATGGCTGGCTCTAGATTAGCCTTGTTCAATACATTTATATCATCAGTGAATTGACTGCCTCCTCTTTTCATGGGTGAAGACAAAACTGCAGCCTGTCCACCTTTTCCTTCTAATATGTCTGGCCTAGAAATTCCACCTCTTGAACTAAGTTGCTGACCATCCTGTGAGCCACTGGATAAAGTAGTTCCAACAGTCTGTTTATTCTCAGCAGAATCCAGTATATTGGTGCTTTCACCTGGTTGCAGGCCCTTCCTCTTGCCCATGCTGGTCTTTTGCCCACCAGCATTTGGTGACCCTCTTAAAATTGATTTAAAGAAAGCTGCACCTTGATCAAGAATTTTAATGCTTTTGACAGGGTTACCCTGGGAGGTCTCAGAATCATTGCCACTTGCTTCCATCAAAACCTCATCCTGTTTTGAAGGTCGATCTCTGTTTCTGGAGGCAAGGAAACTCCATCCTCCGACAATCAGCAATCCATTTGCAACCAGGCCACCTACAATGGCAGCCACAATCTTTGGGTCCCTGAAAGCACCTGCTAGCAGAAGTGCGGCAAATCAGTGAGATGCAGGTTGCAAGTGCAAGGATTTGCAGCAGAAATTCAACTGTTATGCAGCCTAAGGACCTGATCAAATATTCAACTCTTAAATTTCAAGGGCATGCAAAAGATTGTAGCTGAGAATTCTTACTTCGGGGTCCAAAGTTCATACGATCCCATATATCTGACTTCATCTTAGTCTCAACAGATCTTTGAACAGCTCCACTTGAGGCTTCTGATCTCTTCTGAAGTTCTTCCCATAACAAAGCTGCTAGATCCCTTTCATCATTGCTCTCCTTCTCTGGTCTACTCTCTCTTCCATCAGCTTTTTGCTCTGCAGCCCCAGTAATATCTTCCACAATCCTTTTCTTCTCATTCTGAGGGATGCTACTTAAATCTGCTCCACCTTTTTGTCCTGCTGAAGCTTTACCTTGCAAACTCAAGGGCCCATTCAAACCTGACTTCACCTTGGTACGAGTTGCTTCAAGAGATTCCTCAACTGTACTCTTTAAACGTGTTCCTTCATTCTCCTGTCTACCAGACCATGTTCTGGTCACTGTACTGCCTCTTCCTGAATCTTCCTGAAGCCTCTGGTCCAGTTCAACTTTCCCATCAACAGCCTGATCTTCAACAGATGAGGGAAAGGACTTACTTGCATGGAGGAGCTGCTCCAGCACTCCTGCAAGTTCTTCGTCACTCATTTCTCGGAACCTGAACCAGTTAAAACCCAAGTTTGCATAATGAGATGGGGATCTGCACTGAAATTTGTCAGATGCAAGAAATGCCAAGAGGTCCAACATCTGTGTTGCAATTAGTCACAGTGAATATATTCCAGAGTTCCTACACTCGTTTGTTTGACAATTAGTTTTACCATCAACCCATCACTCTAATAAATGTGGAAGAAAGCCACAGGGTTAGAACTCTTGAAAGAAAGGTGAAACCCTCAGCACTGCTGTGCAGAAGAATCCATGGAGCTACCGAACATCCCATGCAGCTGTCTGTACAAATCAATTCATATCTAGTAAGATGTGGTGACCTCCAATGATGCCTGTAATAGGGTCCTCTGCAAAGGGCTGGAGGTGAAGAAAGCAGAAACCAGTGGCAGTGAGCTGTGAAGATGGACTCACAGAGCTAGTGCACACTGTATCCAATACACTCTATCTAATACATTCTCGTCACCTCTGATGGTGTATATGCACATAGATTGATCCTCTGCATCTTGTGGAGTTGAGACTGCTCCCAGATCAAGACTGAGAGCATGTAATCTCAATTGGTTTTAAGGCAAACAAAAAGCTCTGGCATTGTCCGAAAGCACCAAGAATTCACAAGAATGGAGACCAAAGCAACAAGAATCATGCTGTAGTTGCATGTCCATCCTGCGTCTAGCTGATCTCTTTCATCTCAGCTTTCTCTCAAACTAGTTGGGAATTCAATACAAGGTTTGATTCTCTAGATGCGAGATTTTTGCAACAAAGGGAATGAATTTGGCTTGAGTGTCTAATCCCGGCAAAGGATTCAGAGCTCTGGTTTCCGAGGACAGACAGACAGTAGTAACAAGCACAAAACAAACAAGCACTCAGAAATGAGATTCCGCGAGGAGAAGGGCACACCTACGTGCAAGTTGGTGAGCCAGAATCGATTCTACCGAGGAGTTGGACGCCACCGCAGTGACCGCGAGCTCGCTAGCAGCAGCTGCCGAGTAATAAGAATGCATCGCATCTGTTCCCCCTCCTCCTCCTTCTGCCCCCCACACTGGCGAGCACAGTAGCAAAACCCCTGCTGCCACCCCTGCAGCCATCGCTTTACTTGCTGCTGCGAATTGCCGCTTGTTGCCAGACGTGGGCACCTGAGCAGCAGCTCTTAAGCGGCTGTAGGTAGCAGCAGGAGGTTGAGAGCGATGATGGCGTGAAGGTGACGGGGAACAAATGAAGGCGGTGGGCGATGGTAACGGTGGCCACCACCTCAGTGGACTGGCCATCACTGCGGGCGGACGAAGCTTGTACGCAGTCAGTACTCGAGTTTCGGCGAGTACTTCAACACCCGCGCGAGAGGTCCGCGGATAGCTTCTGATTCCGAGCTCGCTTGCACCGATGATCGTCGCGACGCTAGGGTTAGGGTTTTGTGATATCCGAGGAATTGGCCGATCGCTCGTGAAGAAGGAGTCGCGGGCGAAGTGGAAGCAGGAGTATTGTTATTACAGCGTTGCTGCTAAAGCTCCAGAGCAGCGATGTCGGAACAGGGAAGAATAAGAAGAAAGGGTTATGAGAAGGGAGATGAGGAGGAGCATCCGCTCTACCGGTACGTTTGTGACCTAGAGGAGAGAGGGTTTCCTCTACTGCATACGCACAGGATTTTCCTGAAGCGACGAGGTTTGGATTCTCGTCTCAGGTTGCTCATCTTGGTACTGGCATGCTCGGTTTTGGTGTCGCGTCTGTTCTCCGTGGTGAAGAGAGGGGAGAGCTTGCAGTGGATGATGGTGATTGCGGCTTTGCTCTACTTGCAGTGGCATAGATGTCGTGTGGAGCAAGAAGCAGTGGTAGTGATGCCCACTCTGGGAGTTCAGCTTGAGACTGTTTACTGTAGCAAGTCTGTCAAGCGGCGCTTTGTGCCGCTGCATCGCATTCTGTTGCCTGTCATCAACGAGGCAGTCACACCCACCACATGCTACTCCTACCTTGCGTTGTTGCTGAGAGATGAATCTCGTCTCACTCTCACCTTTCTTCATGTCCGGCCTCCCTTGTCCATGCTGGTGCCCATCAGGGCTGCTCTTTGTGCAGCTGTGGAACAACCCTCTCTGCAAACTGCTCCATGAATCTGCCTAGAAAAGCTTCTTCTGTAGAAGAGTCTCATGGCAGGAATCGGATCCAACAGGGTGACATGCATCCTGGAACAACCGCCCCCCTGCAAACTGCTCCATGTGTCTGCCTAGAAAGCTTCTTGTGTAGACGAATCTCATGACAGGAATCAGATCCAACAGGCAGGCAGGCAGGCAGGCAGGCAGGCATCCTTCTGCAGCATGGCAACAAGGTCTGTATTCTATTTAGCTCAGTAGGGTTGATTTTTCTCAATGGATTGTGCCAATTGCTTCATCTTATACTGAAGGTTTGTAAGAAGTAATAGAATTGAAGCCATGATCAGCATTTTTTCCACCACAATGCTTGTTATGTACCCACAATTTTGCAAATCCCCAGCAGGACACGGATTGTCTGTTGCATTTCCCTTCAATAGCGTTCTGCAAATGTGCCATTGCTACATGCACCTCATTTGCATTGAGAGCAATTTTGTGCTTCCCCAATCCTTGTCATGGACCCACCATTTTCCTCATCTCCAGTGGGAAGTGCATTGTCTGTTGCATTGCTCCTACAATTACACTCTGAAAAAAATGAGCCCTTACTGTATCCACCTTATTTGCACCGTTTTCCTAGTCGCACTGGGGACATGGATTGTCCTTTTGCATTGCTTCTGCAATGACACTCTACAGATGCACCATTACTACATTTGCTTTATTTGTATTGAGAGCAATTGTCTGCTTCCTCAATGCTTGTCATCTACCCACTATTTTCCTAATTCCAAATGGGAAGTGGATTGTCTGTTGCATTGCTTCTGCAATCGCACTCTGAAAATGAGCCCTTACTATATCTGCCTTGTTTGTGTTGAGAGCAATTTTCCTCAATGCTTGTCTATGAAGTAATTGTTGTCCTAATTCCCATTCTGAAGTGGATTGCCTGTTGTGATGCTTCTGTAATTATACTCTGCAGATGCACCATTTCTACATTTGCCTTAGTCATATTGACACCACTTTTCTGCTTTGTCAATGCTTGTCATGAACCAACCATTTTCCTCATCCCCAGTGGGAAGTGAATTGTCTGTTGCATTGCTTGTGCAGTTGCACCCTGCAAGTGTGCCATTACTACATTCACATCAACAGCAATTTTCTGCTTCTGGCCCCATTGACTGGTGAAAATTGCTTGATTTTATGTGTTCCCTCTCAATTGAGAGGGCCTCTGAAGTTTTGCCTTTTGCCCTTACATGGTTGGGTACCAGCTTAAATGACTGCTTGTGCAGTCAGAGGGTGGATCCATATCAAACCTCTTGGTGAATGTGAGTAGCTTTAATTTTTATCTGTTTTGCAAAGTGAGATTTGGGTGGCATCCCTCTCGCCTTGCTTTCAGCCAGTTTCAGTGTTTATGTCTACCAAGGAATGCAGTCACTGAAATTGAAAGACACACAATTGCAGACATGATCTCCGAATGGTTGTCAGTGTTTCCTTTTGCTTTTTTTATGCTTGGTTCCTATGCAGCCAATAAGACATTCAATTAACTTGCAATTAAGATTTGAGTCTTATTTTCAGTTAACAAATTGGAGCTCCTGAAGGTATTTCTGAGCCCTAGGGTGAACTGGCTGGCCACTAAGTGCTCAGGGCAGGCTGGATCCAAGGGGAAAGCTCTGTTGTTTGTGGTGTCCAAAGAAAACTTGAACCCCTCCTCTTGGTGCATTGGACACACTAACAATCGTCGAAAATAGATTAGAAATGAGAAAGTTATGGCCCCTCAAAGTAAAGGGGACTAAGAACTCAAAAAAACAAATCGTCGAACACTACAAAGGCTGGTTCCTAAACACCCCAAAAAAACTTTGTATGTTGTTTTGTTATTATTAGAGTTCAAAGATGATTTGTAAAACTTCAGGTGGTGTTCCTATAGCACTTTAAATTTTTTTAAATGAATAAGAAACAAAAAAAATTATGAGGTTTGAAAGTAGGAGGGGTCCAATTGGGGCTTTTTTGGAATTTTTTTGTTTTTCTAGTTTAAATTTGACTAATTTTGCTATTTCCTTGCCCAAAATTCACCAAATTTTCAATGTCAAAAAATTGAAATAATTTTTTCTAAAAGTCCTAGTTGTAGGGGCTGACCATTGTTTTCAATTTTGAAATATTCTGAAATTTCCAATTAAAATTTTTAAACCCATGTTAGGTGGATATCCAAAAAATGTAGATATTCTAATTGAATATCACTTTGGATATCACTTGTAATTTTTTTTGGATATCAAAAATGGTGATATTTGAGATAATATCCTGATCTTCAAATCTCAAAATTATGAGATCCAATCACATAATATCGGGAAGGATAAAAAATTTTGAAACTTTGATATATAAATAGGATATCAAATCCTTACCCAAACATGGATATGAACATGGGGGTTTAGGTTTAAGGTGTAAGCAAGCTTGTAAACCATTTGAGGGAAAAAAAAAAGAAACAATTGTCGCCACGTAACATTGATTTAAACGTAAAACAACCCTAAAAAAAATCCAAAGAGAATTTAAAAAGATGCCCAAATTTCAACTTGGGCCTAACATCGTGTTTTTTTTTTTTTGTTTTGTTTTTCTTCATATTTGTTGTTGCTCATTTTGACATTATTGTTATTCCTTTTCGCATTATTGTTGTTCATTTTCATGCTTGTTGTTCTTTTGCTTTTCATTTGTTACTATTCCTCTTCATGTGCTATTGTTTTTGTTTCATGTTTATGGCTTCTTTTCTTCTTTTTTTTTTTTTTTTTTTTTTTTTTTTTTTTTTTTTTTTTTTTTTTTTTTTTTTTTTTTTTTTTTTTTTTTTTTTTTTTTTTTTTTTTTTTTTT
>Ga0116231_10011945_pt1 | contig 13059 bp, 10 predicted proteins | sample S1TSphgellanicum_2_FD_89695 | JGI IMG/M metagenome (GOLD analysis project Ga0116231, IMG submission 89695) | Host-associated microbial communities from peat moss isolated from Minnesota, USA - S1T2_Fd - Sphagnum magellanicum MG | ecosystem: Host-associated > Plants > Peat moss > Unclassified... | reverse complement strand
TGTTCCTGCTCGTGGAGCCGCGCCAGAAAGATTTGAAGAGTGCCAGTGCGAAGATGATGATGTCCGTCTCCATTGTCGAACGTGGGTTCCTGGTGATGGCCATTATCGTTGGCTACGAGGCCCAATCAACCCACTTCCCCTGGAGCATCGAGCCGAGTACCTCGCTCGCACCATTCGCCACATCCTAGATTTTCTACAACTGTGATCTATCCTTTAAGTCAGTTATTCAGTTGTAATTCACTTGAGGCTACTCAGGCGAAAATGTTTAATACTTAAGTTTGAATTGATTATATTTAGAAGTCTGATAGAAGTGAAACTAAATAAAGAGGTACTAAGACTACATCTTGACAATCTTACAAGTACATCATTAATGCTTGAAAATTCTTCTACAGACTAGCTTAACCTTGTCATGGCGAAATGCTATTGTTAATTATGGGCTTGCATTTCCTATCTATCAATAAATCGCACCTAATTCTACATCCCCTTTCCCTTCTCTTCAACATAAAAGGGATACTGTACTCTAAAAGGTTTACTAAGTGCTTAACTGATTAAGCGTTACATCAACTGAAATAAAGAAAGTATTATATGCCTGGAAATATCACAAAGGCTGATTCAACTACTAACAATCACTACTTGGAGGCTTATAATCATTCCAATCATTAGTACTAAAGAAAATTACGGAACTAAGGCTTAACTAATTATTGAACTATAATCCATGGCTCACAGACATGAACGTCACCATGTGTCCAAAGGCAATCAAGTACTACACATTTCACCTCTGAATCCTTGATTTTTTCCATGGAGCATAAGTGCCATGTTTTCAACACATACCATGTGCAAAGAAAAATTAGGATAGGATCTCAACTCCACACAATCTTGTGATGGTACACCCAACATCAATGTGTTTACCATGAACAATAAATATGTTATGAAATTCCCATGTTAACATAGTACCAAAACGTAAGACAATGCAACAATAAATTAAAAAAACGTATAATCTACCACAATGTTCAAAGTTTCTATGGGGCATCATCCACAATGAAACATGATGGTTTTCAATGTGGCACATGTGAGTTTGAAGTTTTGCTTGTAGGGCATCCAACCACTTCACCAAATTTTCACATGTTTGCCAATTCATAATAACTCAAGCAATCAGCATTCATGTGTGATGAAAATCAAACATCATCAATGTGAATAGGTGGTACTTCACATTGTTGGTGCCAAATGTGGCATTCATAGAAATAAGTCCATTGTGATTGAATTAGAGCATGGCCTAAAGTTGTGTAAGCATTTGGATCCCTATGGTGAAAGGGACTTAAATCCCATTCACTTCATCTACATCCTACAAATAAAAGGCATCATCAAGGTGAACATAAATCGATGATTAAATAGAAAGTGTCGGGTTTTTGTGCAAGCTCCAAGTGCCTTTCTTGTGCTTCTAGTTTAAGTAGGTGACATTTTTGGACTCGTTAGAAATCATCTCAAATCATATGTTCACTTGCATTCATTCATGCGCACCAAATTTCCTTATGCTTGTCATAAATTTATTTCACAATGTACCCTAACCTTAATTGAGTTCATATAAATATCTTCAATTTGTGAAACACGTGTGGAACATATGTTGACATCCATGATGTGGACCCTGGGTCACATGCACCATGAACAAGATTTCTATTGGCTCAAGTGTGAGTTTGATAATAAAGAATGATTTCCACCACATTTTGACTATGTGATGAAAAACCCTCTTGATGAAAAAGTGGGCCAAACAACCATGCTTGATTGCCTTCATGTGGTTGGGATTTTTGCGGTGGTCCTTCAATCCATGACCACATTCATACCCACATAGCATAATTTTCATTCAATCAAATGACCAATGGAAAGGTTTTTAGGTTTTGAAACCATACCAAGTATGTTTGAGGTGATTCTTTATCATTGGATTTTTAACATTTTCTTGAGGGGACAAATTCTTCTCTAAATGTTTCGATTGACAAAAATTTGCATATCCCTTCATTCACCTTATAAGGATTTAGAAACACAAGCATGGGGGATGTATGCAGTTTCAAATGCCACCTTGTTTTGACCTTCATGCCTAAACCCATCTTTTCACACCAAATGCACATTCAAAAAAGGTGATTTGTCAAGTTTTGGATCTCAAATCAATTGGGACAATGGGGTTTGCCCCATGTTTTTAATATTATTGAAATTTCAAAATCTATGGAACTTAATAAATGTGTTCATTAAAAAAAATATGAAAATATTTATTTAAATATTTCCTATAATTTTTCAAAGTTTGATGATTCCTAGTGGCACCACCCAAGGAAACTCTTACCCCCTAGTAATACCAAAAATCAACCAAAAGGAAAAAAATAGAATCATTTTCCTTGTTGCCTTTTTACAATGGATTTTGTAACCTTCAAAAATTTTATATTGTATATTATTTAATCAAATGCATTATATGAACATTGTCAAACATAGATGTATCCATTACTTATCCATGAAAGAAATTGAAGTCAATTACATTATTTAATACCTTCCTTTTGATTCCTTTAAGATGAAAATTGCAATTAAAACAAGGATTCAAATTATTCAAAAGGACATTTATATTATATCCAATTTATTCATTTCTTAAAAATATATTAACATGACATCATTCTAATTATAATCATATATTAATCCCCTATAATTATGAAATAATAAATGTAATAAAAGTTTAAAATAGTCCTTTGCATTTTTTTTTCTATAAGACTGTCCTTTTGGGTACCTTGACTGTTAATATGCCCAGTTGTCTTATCAACTAGGATTTTTTTAAATAATAATATTGAAATTCCATGTCATCATTGACTTTAGTAGGACATGTAAAATGTATGCCATGTCAACCTAATCATTTTACTCAATTAAAAATCACAAAAAACATTTTCATAAATGGATGACACGTGTCAAAAATCTATAAACACATGTTCAATTATGAGTCATCACATATGAGCAAAAGTTAACCTAGCTTAGCCTAGTTAGCTTAAGTTAGGTGGCTTAGGTTAAAAACAAATTTTGGCATGCTAGCCTAGGTAATTTAGATTAGGCTACTTAACCTAGGTTAAGTGGCCTAGGTATCATAAGTTGCAAAAATAAAAACTAGAACCTTTCACCTCCACTTTGCGGTTCAAATCTTCATCCATTACATTACCACATTTTTTTATACTAAACCTATTAAACACAAAATTATAAAGATCAATTTTTTTAGCCTCAAATTAAATTAGACCACCTTAGGTTGACATAGGTCAACCTACCAACCTACCTAGCCCTTTGTGACCAATGAATAAATGCAATTTATTAAAGTTAATGTTATGAATCATTAGGTTGATTATTACTTGCTAAAAACATTCTTTCATCATTTCCTTAATTGTGTTATACATTATAGTCGCATAAGACAAGTCGTAAAAGACATGTTTTTGCATTATGAACAATTTAAACCAATCAACAAATGCAATTTTATTGAAATTAATGTCATCTCAAGTCATGAGGTTGACTATTAATTGTGACACCTTGTTGACACATGGCATGCCACATCATCATCATTAGAAATTGAATTGTTATTAATTGTTATTAGTTGCAAAAATAAATGGCATTTTTGAATTCTTAATTTTAAATAATTCAAATGTATTAATGTACATAAAAAAATAATGATATATCTACCCCCAAAAAGAACAAATTGTCATATTGACTATAGTCATAAAAACATGATGCCATGTGGAATTTTGATGTCCTTTACAATTACATAATCATTTTTGTGACCAAATAGTTGTAAAAATAATTTAAAAAAACAATAGTCATTTTTTAAACTAATCACAAAACCCAAGATGTGTTGTTGTGACATGACCTTTTAAAAAAAAACACATGGTCAATATTGAAGCCAAATATTCAAACATAAATTAAATGAAACCTCATCATAACCATTAATTAAACCCTAATTTGGAGCCTTCACTAAATGAAATAAACAAATGAATGGAAGCCATGTTGTGTTTCTTACCTCTTAGTTTTGGTTTATCAATGTGAGCCTTTCTCCATTCTATTTGTTAGAAAAAAGAAATAAAAGAATGTGCATTGTGGCATATATGTGCAAATGCCAAATTCCCCCCAAAATCCATATTAGGTTTTGATTTAATTAGGCTAAAAAAGGTGCAAAAAGTCATAAATGTTGCCTGCATAATCCAAAACTCTAAAACCCTAGTGCTAAATAACATAAATAATTGTAGAAACATAATACTATTAAATCTAATCCACATTGCTTAAGTACATCATTAAACCAAACAAGTACATCATTAAAACAAACAAATGAAATTGTTTAATCTAGGCCTAATTCTTTGATAAACCTAAGTGCAACATGCATTAAATGTGTTGGATTTGCAATATCCCCATCGTGGAAAACACTTTTAGATCACAACTTGCAATACCTTCATGGGGGGGTTTCACATACTTTGGATTTTCAAAAGTTTCTACGATACCTTTAACAAACACTAAAAGATCATGTTTAAAACCAATGTCTATCTATAATACCCTTATAAGGGAGGTGATAAATATTTTAATCATGCTTTTATTAATTTGCTTCAATGAGTGAAGCCAAGTTCCATGCAATACTTTCATTTTATTTTTTCCTCATCGTTTTTTATTGTTAGGGGTCTATTAGAGTGGTAACTAAGTAAGTAGGTGTAACCATGTAGGTGGGGTTTCATAGGTACCGACCTAAAGTGTTGGTAGGTAGATAAATAGATGCGGGGGTGGGTAGGTGGGTGGGGATGAGAGTAGCACATTTTAAATTTAAAGGTGAATAGGTAGATGGAGAAAAGTCTTCTTTTAATTTAAATATCTAGGTGAGTAGGTTGATGGGGGATAGTGGGAGGTAGTAGGTGGGTGGGTTAGAAAAATTTCAAAGGCAAAAGGAAAAGAAAAAAGGTGGAAGGCGGGGAGAAAATAAAGTTCCCCAAAAAAAAACTGAGATCAGGGGGAAAAAAAACTTGGAAGGGGGTGGGGAAGAAATAAAGTTGCAAAAAAATTGAGATCAAGGCTGATCAGGGCAAAGAAAAAAAATTTAACTTGGGATGGCATAGGGATAGAAAAGGGAATCTTATTAGTGCACAATCGATCCATGTTGGTGCATTGGTGGGTGTTGGTTCACTGGGGCCCTATAACCATGATCTATATCCAAACATGGTTCAAAAATTATATAGTTGTTGTACTTCCCATATAAGACCATAAAGTCAACAAATTGTCTTCAAATTGTCTTGAAGTAGATCAAAATTCTAGGAACCCTTCTCGGTAAACTTTGGGGCTTTGGTTGACTTGGGTTTGTTTTCCTCGGGACCCTTTGCCCTTTGTGTATGGTGTCTTTCTTTGCAATGGATTTTCCCATTTGTTTCGAAATTTCAAAGAAAAGTAAAATTCCAAGAAGCCAAATGATATGGGCTTCAATTTCCACTGTGAAATTGTAGTGTAGGAAGGGGTTCAAAACTATGAGGTTTAATTTTTTATTAATCCCTTTTAGCACATAGATAGACTATCAAACCTATTTCAAAACAACACTTGCAATATTTGTCATTCACATGGATTCCAACATGAGACTTTACACTCTTTTGGGATAGGATCACCCATGCGTCTAAAATCAAATCTTTATGTGAGAATTACACCCCAAGGGAGCTCATCACACATGCCTAAAGATTCTCTTTTATGGGGATCACTCAACAAAGACTATAAAGTTTATACAATGGTATTCACAATATTTATTCAAGGATTCCTATTCACACATGATATTTCTATAAGTTTTGATCCAACTAACAACATGAAGTTATTGAATGCAAATTATGAGCCCCAAAAGCTCCAATCTCTACCCCTTATATATTTGAAGGAAAGAAGTGGATGAATAATTAACCACATTCCTCTATATCTATTCCCCATGTATCAAACCAATCATCAAGTGCCATTTATAATTTCCATCATTTTATGGATAGGTTCTACATTATTGGGAATTTAGGATTTGGTCAAGTCTACATACTTGACCTCCCATTATTACTAACTTGAAATAGTTATTTAAATTATTCATAATCAACCCTTATGCCCCTAGTCAAAAGATTCTCCTTGTAGGGCCCATGATGTTCATTATTTTATTCCCTATTTTTATCCATATTATTACCCCAACACTAATTCTATTATTTGTAATTATTAGTAGTTATTTTGTTCTTACATAAACACTTTGAGGTTGCTACGGACACTAATAATCTTATAACCCTTTAATCTATATTCAAACATGGTTGAAAAATATATTATTGTTGTCCTTCTAATATAGGACCATAAAGTTAAAAAATTCTTTATAAGTAAATCAAATTGCATTGAAAGTTTTATTCTCTCACTACCACTTTGTTATTTATTTATTTGGTCCAAATGGCTAGGTAAGGCTGATGAACATTAAAACTATCACCAACCATGTTTTGACTTTGTAGCGAATTAAATTGCATATTGTTAATGCATCAACTTGAATGTGGAAGGATCTTCTGGCATTTGGGAAACCTTGAATTCTTTTTCACCCTAGCTATAACTAGTATTCCTAATGCTAAACTATTACAAGATTGATAATGAATCTAAAGCCCACTTTACATTAGGAATCAAGGCCAAGGTTGAAGTCAAATTGAACATTCATATTGATGCAATCATTAAAATCAGCTCCAAAGGTTTTATACTAGGAATTAAGGTTGAGTTTTTAAAAAAATAAAATTCAGTCTACCATTTTATGGCCCAAACTTGACCTTCAGATGAAAAAGGATACATATAAACATGGGAGGCCAATTAGTAAACCTTGGACCTAATGTTATTGTAATAAAATATTGTTGTTTTGATGAAATTCACACAAAAAGATCAAAGTAGACCTTAAATCAAATCTTATTAGCCTAGTGTGGCCTATGCCATTGGCCCGAGTGTTACCACATCCTCAATTGATTTTTCCTTCCAAAACTTGGTTTTTTGGAATTTATTGTAATTCTTGGTGGCAGAAATCACTTACAAATCAATATCTCCCACATTCTCAATCCAAATTTTACCAAATAAATTCCATTAAATCTTGCTCATCAAGATCTTTCCAAGAATACCAAAGGCACATTCCATATGTTCTAAAGTTTTCAACTACAATTTAATTTAAATTTTCGTGAAGAAATCATTCAATATTCAAGAACTTTTGCATCACAAGTCTAAACACCATGAAACCAAGCCCATGCACCCCTCTCCTCAAGAGCTTTCCAAAGAGACCAAGAAAATGATATGAAGCATCCCAATTTAGTGGATTTCATAAATACAAAATAAAACAAAACAAACAAACTATTGTCCTTCATAGAGATATATCTTCTCCTTCATTTTTCTTTCTTCTGGCCAAACTTTTGTGCTTGTTGAACATCAATTTTGAGCATCTTTGTTAAATAGTTGTTCAAAAGTTAGCTCACCATGAAACCACTTGTTTGCTTATAGTTCCATACAAATATCTTTCTTGTTGTTCTATTTATTTCCATAATGAAAACATTCATCATCATCATTGCATTATAATCTTAATAAAGTCTAAGTTGTTGCAATGTCACAACTAGAGGATTAACATGTTGAATTGCCATGAAAAACATAAAAATTACAAGAATCTTGTGTCTATGTTAATCCATGGTGGTCTGATTTTTTAATAATGAAACATATTCAGATTCCATAGCTTCCTTCCAATGTTCCTCCCCTCTGAACCAATCAAAGCTTCATGAACTATGACTGGTTCATCAATTTGGAAATTGAAAATTGTCACCAAGTTTGCAAGGTAATCGTTATACTTGGTGGTTTTCCTTTTATAGTCTAAGTAGAGCAACATGGGGAGGAAGACATCCTAGAATGACTTGGAATGGAAGAGATAAGTTGGTCAAATGGATCATTAGGGAAATCATGTTCAATGTGTTCACTAGAGGGTGAAAGAGTATGAGGAGGAGGTTCCAAGAATGGAAGTATTGTTTGAGGTATGGCTTGTATTGGCAAGGTGGGTACAACAATTGGGTTTGGAGGTAAAGCAAGAGGAGCAAGGTAAAATGGTATAAGGGAAAGCCATTCCTAGGGAACATCATACATATGATCTTGTGGTGGTGGTGGGCATTTGGAGATTCCACATATGGAGTACGAAGTGAAGCTTCTTCATCAAAGATCACATTTTTGCTCATAGAGAATTGGCAAAAGGTTTGATCATATAAACGGTAGCCTTTAATACCATATCGTTCCCCATAGTCAACAAAAATGCATTTTTGTGTTTTGGAGTCAAACTTTTGTCATTTCTCATCTAGCACATGTTCATATGTAGGGCATTAGAAAACATGAAGATGACACAAATCAGGTTGCATGCTTGTCCATAATTCAAATGGTGTTTTGTCAAAAATCAAAGATGTGTAACAATAGTCTTGAATGTAGCTAATTGTCGTAATAGCTTCAGCCCAAAATGTATGGGGCAATTTAGTTGTTGTGAGCAGTTTCAACCAAAGAGCAATTTTTCCATTTCAAAACCCCATTTTGTTCAGGTTACATGGCACAATATACTATTTAGCTATGTCATGGTCTTCACAAGATTTGATAAAATGACTAAATATATAATCACTTTTGTTGTTAGATCTCAAACTTTGATTTTATTCTTGTTTGAGTTTCAACAAGGCTTTATAAGATTGAAACATTGAAAACACATCAAATTTTTTCTTGAAGAAATAAATTACAATGAACTGTGAATAGTCATTTATGAACATTACAAAGTAGATAGATCCATTCAAAGATTTTGTTTCCATGGGGCCACAAATGTTAAAATGTATGAGTTGAAGTGTAGTTTTGATTTGAGAATTATTGCCTTGAGAAAATGGAATTTTGTATTGTTTGCTAGCAACACATCCTTCACAAAGTGGGAAGTTGTGGAGTAAATGTTTGAAATTATTTTGAATTCCGATGATCATATTTCTTTTCTTCATTTCGTGCATGGCATGAATGTGTAAGTGACCCAAGCAATAATGCCATTTAATGATATTTGCACCAATGTTATGGCCAATAATGGAGTTGATTTGTGTTGGAAAGATTCCCTCATCAATGGGATATAAGAATCCCATTTGACTATAATAGAAAATAACCTTTTGTCCTTCTGTTATTGTTTCACCATGCAATGATCATGAAAAAATTCAATGTTACTTCCCCTTCATTTTGTTTTGTAAACTGACATAAGATTAAGATGGCAAGATGAGGGACATGAAGCACACAAAAAAGTTTAGTAATGTGACTTGTATGGAGTTAAATGAAAATTGTTCCCACACCAATTGCTTCTTGGCTCCCATTATCCCCAATGAAAATAAAAAGAGAAGGCTTCAAAGGTTTGCATATGGAGAACCAATTTTTTTGCGATGTCAAATATTTAGTTGCATCTATATCTAAATACTAAATATTTGTACAATTTTTTTCTTTTGCAACAATTGCCATAAAGAATTGAAATGTTTTAGCTAAAGATGCTAAGGTTGAGGTTGATGAACCTTGAGCTGTAACATTGGCTTGGGATTTCAACATTTCATTAGCATGATCTCATGTTTTATCCTTGCAATCTAAAACAATGTGCCCTTTTTCCCACAATAATGACAAGTCACATTGGGATTATATTTGGACTTAGGGTTTGTTGTGAAATTTCTTCCATTTGAATTTTTATTATTGTTCCTACGTTCTTTGGATGATCTCCCCAAGTTTTGGCAAAGAAATTAACATGTTTTGAGCCTTTTTTTTCATGAATTGATGAAAATCATAATGTTCCCTTCTTGTCTAATTTTGCTAATTAAAGTTGTTAATGTCATGTCCATTTGATTTCTTTGTGTGGTGATGAAAGCATGCCATGAAGAGGGGAGTTATTCTAATAAGAGGATGACAAGTTGGGGTTTTGGATTGTCAAAATCAACAAATTACTATAACATCATCAATAAGACATGGAATTCATTTAAGAATTCAATAGCATTTCCATTTTTAGCCATGTGAATTTCAGTCAACTTTGTGTATGATGTGACTTGTGTGGCTGCATTTATTTGTTGATAAGTAGCTTTCAATTTATCCCAATTTTCTTTGATGTTTTCAATGCTTTCACACATTGAACTTATCGATCACCAATGTTCAATATGAGCTCACACTATGCTTGGGCATTTTTATTTTTCCATGTAGCTTGTAATGCAAGATTGTTAACACCAAGATCGGTTTTGGTGCCATCAACAGTTGAAAACAAATTTGCTTTCATAAATAATGCTTCCATTTTACAATTGAAAATAGAATAATTATGATTAGTACATAATGGAATTAAGGATTTTGAAAATGCATTGATGTAAAAATAACCACATTAAAATCTTGTCATTGGACAAAAAATAAAGGAGGAAAATGTTGGTTCTTATTAGCTTTACATGCAATTTCAACTTAGCTCTGATACCATGTTGTGAATTACAAACATATAAGGAAAGAGAGAGATAACAATCTTTTTATATTGAAAAACATAATGAATTAAATGTGAAAACAATGAAGATGTAGTTAAAAGTTTCAAACACAATCCTAGACTATGAAAGGGTATGTCTATTGAAGTGATACTTTAATAAATCTCTATCCTTAATAGAATCAACAATGAAATTAGCTTATTCTTGCCACCATTCTATTTATATGTAGTTTGATTTAGGGAATGTATAATTTTGCTTTAAGACAAAAAACTTCAAAAACGTCCTTTTGAGTATAATCCAACTGGAACATGTAGAATTTTCATTTGAAATTGCTATAGTGTTAAATCACAATCCTCAATACAACATAAAGACATAACTACATTGATTGCTACAATGGGGAGAGTAGTTCATACCCTTGAAATTTTCTACTTTGTTTTGAACAATGTATAAACAAGGTCCTTGTTAAATTTTTTGATTATAATGTGTTACAATCCTTGACATATAGAGATTGAAAAAACTCAATGTCAATATAGGCATGTGCAACCATAAGTTAAGTTATTCACATATTAAGATAAGTATGCATGTATGAGTTGGAAACTATATGTTTTTTAGCTCAATTAAGAAAAACAACTCAAGGCTTTCTAATGATCCATTTTCCTTTAGTGATTTAGTTCTTATAAAAAACATATCTTGAAATTGAGCAACAATGGATGTAATTGTAGTTGGTCTCCTTGAAGCTAGGTAGTTGAATTAGAATCATTAGAGATTGTAAAAACCTCAAATCCAAAACCAAGAATTGTGAACTTTGTATTAATTTAGAGAAGGGTAGGGTTTAAGTCAAAGTACTAAAGTTTAGGGCCATCAACAACACACATTAGAAATAAGGAAACAAATGAAGAAAGACAAGGAAAACTATTAATTAGAAACCATCCGAGTGAATGCACCTTAAGGTTGACCAAAAATGGCACAGGTGGTATCCACAATTTGCCTTTTTCACAATTTCTAAAGCAAATATGTGATGTTTTGGGAATGCAAATTAGTCCATTTGAAAGTAGGAAGCAAGAAGAATACTTAAACTCTATACTTACAAGTTTTCAAATTATGACAAATGTTCCAATTTGATTAGCTAGGGGAAAAGTTAAAAGCAAAAAAAAGGGTTTTAAATTTTTTATAATTGGTAGATGTTATGTTGGGTAGTAACATTTCTTAACAAAACAACATTTATCAATTTTTCCATTTCAATAAATTATAAACTTTCTACATTATTGGTAATCTTGTAGACCCCTAACAAAGTAAAATACTAAATTTGATTGGAAACCCTTATTTTAGCATTACAATGGTTTCACAATCATACTAGGAAAAAAAAAAAACAATTAAAACATATTTACTATATAATGAAAATCTATAACACTTTTTATAGACAGTTATGACAAAAAAATTTACATCATTTGAAAAGTCCACCTTGTAATGAAATGATGGCATTTTATCTTTGATTTTTTTCATTTGATTTTTGAAATATTATAATTTAATTAAATGAGTCCCTTTTAAAGCTTTCAATCAAACCTCAACACATATTATACCAAATTTAAAGATACTTGTATAAAATTGCCCCTATAATACCAAAAATTGGACTATATGATATGCAACCACCCATCCACATAGTCCTTCCAGTCTCTTTCTCATTCTTCAAACCTGAGACAACAAGACAAGTTAAGATGAATATTAGAATCACTCTTTGGAGCAAGATGCCTAACAACACAACAAAATTTTGCAACATACATATCATCATGAAAAAATTTGACCAAGTCTCTCCTACTACTAACAAAATATTTGTCCACAACACTCATGCTGAAAGGTTATTCATTGAGACCAAATTGTGCAATCCAGGAAACTTCAATTGAAGTACATAAATTTTCCAACTATGTATTGGAATGTTGGGGTGATCATGTGTATGCTAATAATTTTTTTCATATAGGAGAAGGGTCTGAAAATAGACCCTTCCGAATATGAGATCTCAGCCTGAGGCCTGTAACCCAAGGGAATTCATCAAAAATTTCAGAAGGTCTATTTTCAGACCCTTCACCTAAGTAAAGACCAAAGATAATTTTCTCCTTCTTCCTATAACAAATAAAGAGTCTTTAAAAAAATAATAAATAAAGGAATGAGTTTGAAAACTATACCTTCGAAAATGTGAAAGGTCCAGTACAGCCTGTACAAGACCTTCCACATTTCGTAAACAACTCTCTTATTTCTCTGTGTATTTTGAGGGATCTCCCCCAACAGAAGAACCCTAGGGTGTTATGCGGGGGAGCTACCCCAATTTTATATGTTCCCACGTTCCTGTGAAAATATTTCTTTTCTAAGAAACAAAAAAGAAGCAAGGAAATAAAAAGAGAGTTGTTTATGTAAGGGGAGGTTCCAATATTTGTGCATTCTCCACCCTTAGGCTAACGCCTTGGGTGCCCCTCCCTCAAGAGAACCCACTCATACAGGAACCTCCCCCTACAACAAAAGGTACAACGCAATATTCAGAGCAGTGAGCATCCTGAAAATACAGAGGGAAAAATCAAGCTGG
>Ga0116231_10011944_pt1 | contig 13062 bp, 9 predicted proteins | sample S1TSphgellanicum_2_FD_89695 | JGI IMG/M metagenome (GOLD analysis project Ga0116231, IMG submission 89695) | Host-associated microbial communities from peat moss isolated from Minnesota, USA - S1T2_Fd - Sphagnum magellanicum MG | ecosystem: Host-associated > Plants > Peat moss > Unclassified... | reverse complement strand
TCTCTTTGGTTTCTTTTCACAAACTTTGTTCAATAGGTTGTGCAATTGGGGTGTGTGGCAATTGTAATCTTTTTACAATCATGTGAATTAGGTTTGTACAAGTATGCGGCCAGCAGCAGATGAGGAGCTTCCAACCGCATTAGTGGAAGAGTACCGGTAAGTGTCCTAAATTCATTTCTTCCTGTGCAAAGGTTCACACTCTCAAGAACCAAAAGACTTCAATCTTATTCCACCCATCAACAGATTTCATCTCAAAAATTCTCTGAAATTACTCCAATTGATAATTGTGTAAATAGTATTTGGTCACAACCATGCCCATAGCAGCTCCTGTTTTTGTATGGTCAGAGTATTATCTCTTTGTTGGATCTGATGTTGTATGGTGTGGGTGTTGCCTTCGAAAACAAAACCAGGATATCAGTAGATGCAGAGCTTTTGAAGTATGTAGAAGAGGCATATCCAGGAGGAGAGTGTGCAGTGTACTGCACTTGTGGAAAGAATGTGGACAAACATGAAGGAGAGATAGAGCTAGCAGCAGTCATCTCAAATGCAAGCTTCAGCTCGAAAAACTTCCGGTAAGTCCAATAGATTACCTGGTTAACATAGTGCCAGAGCAAGTCACCAGTGCACGAAGAGGGATTGATGATGGGTGGATGGGAAACACTTTTCCATGGGGTTGTAGTTATCTAGCTAAGCACAGTGGTTAGCTCAGTTTCTGTTCTTACTACCACCTAATAACAACCCACTAGCTCTGAACCTATAGACAACCATCTACATGCATCTACTGACCTAATAGCAACTATCATCCTTCCTTCTTACCTACCTACCCACCTACAGGATCTATCTTTTACAAGATAAGTCATAAAGGGGAAACCCAAAAGAATGTTTTCTTTTTTGAGCTCACATGAGATTTCACTGTATGCTGCAGTGGTGGGAGCTGGCGATCAGTGTGGAGAATCCAAATCAATGAGGAGCTGCACGCTGCGGAGTTGAGGGGGCAAATCAATGTGAGTGATGCAAATGGTCAAAAGCTCTTGATTTCATAACCAGAACTTGAAACCGACTGCCTTATTTTCATGTCAACCAGCATAATATCCGCCCAAGCCTTGTGTCCAGTGGTAAAGCCTGTTGTTGCATTGAAGGATTATACCTGAGAGCACATCATTATGAGCCTTGTGGCCTACACAGACATGCACCTGTTTTTTCCCCTTAGGTTCTGTATCAAGAAATGATGCTGAGGGAAAAAACAATGGCTAGGGCTTTACTGATTGTCCATTGGTAATGATGCTGTGGGTTTCAGGTCAATGCGCACTATTTTGAGGAAGGCAATGTGCAACTGGACACCAGTTATGAGTGCCATGATTCTATTCAGTTCCAGGTAATGCCCCATTCTGATTTGTTTCTATTGAATTCCCGCTTGTCTTTCTTTAAGCATGTCCAGTCCAAGTAGTTTTGGAAGCAATTGCATATTTGCTTCTATTATCCCACTGACTTCTGGTCATAGACAAGCACCTTTCTTTAGCCTGATGAAGGAGATCTGTGGATTGATGCTGACGCTTATGATGCTGGAATTGACACAGGATGCAGGAGACATGGGTGCAGGAATTATCAATGTTGTAGAACGCCTGGAATCTGAGTACTTGAGCTCTCTAGAGGTGAAAACCCTGGATCATCTGTTTTGCAACTTTGGTCCCCATCTGCTCTTCACGTTTTGAGGAAAGAGGAGGGTACTGGTTTCTTCTGATGAATTTCCTGCCCACAACATGGCTTTTCTGAGTGTACCTGTGATTTGGTGCTGTGTAGCTCTTGGACCTAATTTTACATACTGAATTGATACTTTTCCTCCTTTTTGTGTAGGATTCATATGCAAAGCTATCAGACAGGACATTCAAGGTACGCTTTCTTTTGTTCACAAGCCAGCAGCAAGACTCCTGAAGTTACATGAAAGTTTCTACACAATCTGGGAGTATGATATCTTCTAAAACACCGAGCCAGAGCAAACCATAGTGATACCATCTGTAGTGCTATCCACCAGTATAATCTGCTTTGGAATCTCAGAGCACTCAGACAGAAATTTGAGCTTGTACAGTCCCTCCAAAGACTCTGCTTTGAAAGTGTAGAACAATGGTACCTTGTAATATGGACATCTGGATCAACCTGCCGATTGGTTGTGTGGAGTCTTGTGCTCGGAGAATTGACACTAAACAAATTGGACATGCGCATGATGATAATGATGATGATGATGATGATTTGGGGTTGCAGGAACTTCGGAGGAAACTTCCAGTGACAAGAACACTCTTTTCATGGGATAAGGCATTGCAGCTGAGCCTATCAAGGGACTTAGCACGGGAATTCACATCTAAGAGATAACCAACCCACCCTCTTGTACAACCTGTAGTCACTGGCACCCCCTCAACACAGATGTGCTTTTGCCTTTTTGTCAAAACCTAATAGTATGGTCGCTAAATTTCAGCACCAACAATGGTGGTCAAGTCCACATTTCTTCCTTTTGTCCAGCTCCTGAAACATTTTAACACCTGCTGTGAGGTTGGTTACTTGCATGAGGCTACTCCTTGTTTGCTATTTTTCAGCAGATCCAACATCTGACAAAATGTCAAAACCTACCCTGGATGGTGTATAGGTGTTAATTACACAAGTGCCTGATTTTTCTCTGCAGATTCGCTTCGTTTGCTAGACTATAATTGTACATATTATGCAGGATCTTTCACATAAAGTGCAACAGAAGATGAACATTTTCAAAATCTTTTTATGGCCTTGTCTGTCAAGTACTCTTGTAGCCTATTGATGATTGAAACTTTTGGATGGAAATTAGAGGATAATCTGGTAATGGCAGTGTACCTACTGCTGAGGAAAATGCCTTCAAACAGGAACTGGTGACATCACTGCCTTCTCTGTATCTGTATGAAGTAGGCACCTTGCCCAAGCACCCAATGGGCATCAAGTTTTTTTGATGTATTTGTTCATTATTTGTGATGGAAGAGATGACAAAGATTGGAGTCAGTGATCTCCCCAGAACACCACCTTCACCCATCCCACTTTGCCCAAATAATCTTTGTCTTGAACAAACTCCATGATAACATCAAACATTACTACATCTGATGCAATCTTGCCTAAGACCATGCCTCAATTGCACCAATTCTTTCATTTCCTTGACACACTTATTTGCACATGTAACTCCTCACAATCCTCCACAGTAGTACTCTTCCATCTTGGGACAACCTACAGTCATCCAAGTGCTTCAACTCCAGACAATGCCATAACTGAAGACATTCTAGTGGTAATGACACTCCAACCCCTTTTAGCCTATTAAGTGCAGCATGCTCTGGTTTGACAATTATGACATAGTTGCATTTTTTTTCTACCTACCTACTAACAACCCACAAACAAGTTGTTAGTATGAAGGTAGTAAAAACAGTCCTTTCCTATGTATCAACCATCTACTTACCTAGTAGTTACCTATTTTCCTACCTATCTACCTATGAGACCTATTTCGTACAGAATTGGTTACCAAGGTCAAACCAAATACTAACTCAGTTGAGGTTCAGCCACAACTGGGTAATATCAGGCATCCAGTTGACGGTGCGCTGGGCGGTGCTGGTTCACTGTGGCCATTGAATACCCAATGAGACACATTGCCTTAACCCAAACAGTAAGCGAATCTGAAGAATTCCAAAAGCTACAAAATCCACAGCTCCGATGATTGTGGGTATGCAAGAATTGGTTTTCAAGAAATTAGCAAGCCTTCCATGGTACACTATTTCATAACTGGTGAATTTTTTAAACGCCTTCCTAGAGCTCAACTTGAGCATATACTGAAGCACCTGGGCCAGTTTGACACTAAATTATATTATTTTCAGTAATGTTGAAATTTTTTTAATATATATTTTTTCAGCAATTTTTTTTCAGAAGGAAAATAAAGAACATGATGGAATATTTGAGAATATATCATTTGTTGAAATGGTCAAGGTATTAGGGGTATATGGTATCAGAAGATTATCATATCTATGTTGGTAGAGGCATGGTAGCTTCATCCAGGATTTCTGTTGACATCCTACAATTGGGTACAATTGGGTTCCAGATTTGCATTCAACTCGTGACCAATTTGCCTATGTTGAATTGTTTGTCACATTAACAATTTGTGTAAGTGGTGTTGAGTTTGCCACCATTTAATGGCCAAGCCTACATAAAGACCCCTAGGATTTTGTTGCCCAAGGGCTTTTGATTCCTTATGATATCATATTAATGTATAAGAGATGTTTGATTTTCCAAATCTGCATCAACTTTTGAAGATGCAATTTTGCATTCAAAAATAAGTTCCATGTTATGGAGAGTACATAGAGTGGTGTTACCAATCTTGAGTCTTTGGGTTTATCCTATAATTATCATACAAAAAATTCATTGTGGAAGTTTCTCTGGGTCTTGTTTTGTTTGTGATGATGGGCTGGAGTTCGTCGGGTTCCTACAACAAACCTTACTGAAGAAGTTGTTGATTTTCATTCTATTCTTTTCAATTTATCTAATTGCAAAGTCTTAGAGACTAGAGCATGATCAAGGTCATTGAATTTAGAATGTTGGTACTTGCAAATTCCAACATTGTAAAATTTGACTGTACCATTTTTGAATGGTTCTATTGTCATCAAAGTCAATCTTTTGTGAGTGAAGATGATACAGTGAATCAAGATTTTTTTGGCACCCAGACAATAGTTTTTGATTGTGCATCAGTTTTTAAAAAAATCAAGAACTCATCTTGTTTTGCCCCATTGTATCCATTTCCTCCAGAAATTGGTTAACTGTAAATCCAAATGGTGATATGATTTGGAATGTATGGACATACCTTGAACAATCCCTCTATTCTAGTATATACATCAGAAGACATTTTCTTCATTGGTTTTGAATCTCATTGTTTCACAACAACACACTTCAATTACTTTTTTGTGGGTGTTGGATTCTGAAATTTGAAACCCAAGTATGCAAAATACATCAGCTGATACAAGTATGCAAAATACATAAAGCTGATTATCATGGATTTCAAGTGGGCTCAAACAAAAACTTTACTGGAATCTCTTAGGTTTCTTCTGATCCTTTTTTCCTCTGAAGAGTAGAATACACAAGTGGAAAACCAAAAGATCACAAGCTCAATTTGAGTTTTGACAATATTGAAAGGCTTTGCCCTTAAAATTCAGAATTTGAGTCAGATCAATACAGGTCAGGTTTGTGTGTTCAAAAAAATCCTATCCTTCTACTGAAACACCCAACTGATGAATCATGATTCTACAACATTTTTTTGATTTTCATGTTCAAAAAATCAACAGTTTTTAAGTCACATACTCTGAAATGAATTTCATGACCCTGATCAATTTGTCACTTCACTTCAAAAAATGTAGTTCCAAAGAAAAGACTCTTAAACAGATCCATTTAAAATGAATTCAAGCAGCTATAAGATGCTTCTGATCCTCAAGTGTGCATTTTTAAAATTGTAGCTGCAAATAGTCTGTCCATTGATGTTCCTCAAGTGCACATTTTAAAGTGTAGCTGCACACAAGTTCATTCATGCTCCTCAACTGTGAATTTTGAAATATAGCTCCTGCATACTGTAATTGAGAAATTTACACCAAAATAAGTTGTTACTAGAAACATCAAGTTTCTTTATCATATCAATCATTCAAATGAATCTGACCCACTCTCCTCTTTTTTATCATCAAATTCCAACTTCAAGCAATTGCTTGATTTCAGTGTCCATCCTCTGAACATCAGATTTTGAGGTGATTATATGGACTTGCAAAATTTGCAATAATCTGGATGTTGATACGAGTATTGGGCTGTTATATAAAATAGCAACAGATTCCCACAATTATTTGGATGGTTCTTGGGGGTTCACAACCATGGTTCTAAAAAATCAAAACCCCAGTTCTGATACATAGCCACAATTCTCACAAAATTGGAAAAAAATCAAAGAACTACTTATGAAACGGCCAATCCTTTACTGGTTCTCTGATGAAAACTGCCAGTTCTTTGAAGTTTTTGAAACAACCAGAACTGGCATTCTTTAATTGTTTCAAAAACCAGAATTGGCAGGTTCCCTGATTCTGAAATAGTTTTTAAAAACAGAAGAGGCAGTTATTAAGAAAATCAAATACCATCCAATGCTGGTTTATGCCAGTCCATAGCCACTGATTTCAGCAAAGTTTCTGTATGTAGCTGATAGATCAATGGTCTTTAGATGACACACTATGGCAAAAAATATGGTGGGTCTTGATTATTGAGCCCTCTAGCACAAAAATGACAATTGAACCAGAAAGCTCAGAGGTAGATTAAGTCAGCAAAAGCCTTATCTGTGAGACGATAGAGAACAAACTCCACAATAACACTTTGAAAGTAATTGATATATAATATACCTTTTGTCGATTGCAACCAGGGTCTAAAAGGCTCAAGGGATGTAAAACCTCTACATAAGGCAGGTAAATATCAGTGAAGTAATAACTTTTTGAGCTCCTTTTTTTTTTGGTGTTCTTTGTGTTTTGTTTCCAAGTTTCACCTCTTGAACTCAAGGTTTTGGAGCTCCTTGTTTGGTGTTATTTGTGTTTGTTTGCAAGCTCCCACTCTTGAACTCAAGCTTTCAAAGCTCCTTGTTTGGTGCTATTTGTGTTTTGTTTTCAAGCTCCAACTTTTGAACGCAAGTTTTTTGAGCTTCTTGTTTGGTGCTATTTGTGTTTGTTTGCAACCTCCAACTCTTGAACTCAAGCTTTCAAAGCTCCATGTTTGTTGCTATTAGTGTTTTGTTTTCAAGCTCCAACTCTTGAACTCTCAAGCTCATGTTGCTAGATTGTATTCTTGTAAAAAAAATTGTAAGTAGCAAGAATTGGGGATTTGGTATGCATAACCTTTGTGCATATTTGTAGTGTTTCAAAAATCTAAAATTTTCAGGAAGTTAGCAAATTTTCTTTGGAGGTGAAAGAAAATGAATGCCATTTTTATGACAAAATAAAAAAAGGTTTCATTTTCATAAGCATGATCATCATCATCAATGGGTGCACAAGTTAATTTACACAACAAACTAAAGATTAAGATATCGAAAGCTAATTAAATTTTGGACCAAATTATATATATATAAGCCAAACCTCTTGAGAATTATTTTGTGTCGAACATTAGTCCCAAGTATGGTACAAACAAAAAAAATTCCATTCATTCATGCAATCTCAAAGGTTAACAAATACATGTAACTTATTTCAAAGGGTGGCAAAGGGTGATGAATACATATTAATTATTTCAAAGGCTACAAAGAATGGTTAAGACACATTACTTACCTAAAAAGCTAGAAAAAGATGTCATTAATTGGCTACAAACCAATGTTGGGTGGTTCTCACCTTTTAATGAGAACCATTGGATGTAATTCGTATTTCAAAATGTGAGAACTAACCTTCTTCCTTGAATTTTATTTTTAATTGTCAAATACTCAACTAGAGTATCAAGATTCTTTTTTTTTTTTCAATCTAGTTCTCAAACAATCAACTTTCACCATTTCATTCATAGTCAAGTATCTATAGTCAATTCTCAAACAATCAATTTTCCCCATTTCAATAATGTTCGGGTATCTATAGTCAGTTTTCAAACATATGATTTTAACCATTTTAATAAGAGTTGCATATCTACAATTAGTTCTCATAACCTAGTTCTCAAAATCAGATTTGTATTAATAACTAAAATAAATAAAATTTGAAAATTTTAATCCAAAAAATTCACAAAAAGAAGAAAAGCTTTAGAAATTAGGAAAACAATTAGAGTTATTACTTCATACTTATAATTTGATTAGGTAAGGTGGTTTATGAAATAAGTTTGTGATTTGTTTTAAATTTGAAAACCTTAATTTAATTTAAGGAAGGTGTATTTATGATATTTAGAAGCAAAACCTTATGGTTTCAATTTAAATTACCATGGTATTTGTAGTGTAGCTGGTGGTTCATCCTAGGTGCCAAACGAACACCCCTAAATTTTCAAAGAGGTAAGTAATAAAAGACAACCCATTTGATGTGAACCCATTTAATGTTCACTCAAATAGAAGTGTTAAACAAAAATCTTCCTACATATATCTCAAAGGAGGAGAATTGCCAATAACTTAATTTGCTAATTTGGATAGTCTTTCCCAAAGACACGCAACAAATAATAAGGAAAAACTACCTAGTTTGGGGCAACACAAAAGGTAAAATAAGCTAAGGAAAAGGAGTGTGATGAAGGAGCCTTGTTTTGGACAAAACAAAAGGCAAGAAATGCACTAATGTAGCAAAGTGAGAAAAGCACCATGAAGAACAAAACAAAAACAAAAAAATGATCAACTACAAGTTATACAAACTAAAGGCAAAACCAAGAATAAAAGGCAAAAGAAACAAAGCACAAATGAAAAGAGCAACTTGCACAAACGAAACAATGAAGAGAATAATGAAAAGAAACAAAGTGGAGTCCAAGCAAACTTGCACACCCTAAATGTGCCATTAGTGTGGTTTTTTTCATTTGTGATGTGTGTGTGCATAAACAATAATAATTGTAGGCACCAACATGGTAGTGCACTGTCATGAAAAATTGTTTTTTCATAGGTTCATATTATTTAAACATAGATGGACTATATGTCTAAAAGATGTATGAAACATGTATAAGTAGGATGAAAATTTTTCATTCATAATAAAATCTTGCATCATATTTACACATGTTACACATGTTTCATTTGTGTTTTAGAGACCTTACATCTATGTTTAGACCATACAAACTTATGGAAAAACAAATTTTGCACAACTATTATTGTCAAATTGTGGCCTAGAAAGTTTGTGATGCAAATATTATCTTTGTATCCATAGCACTACTAAAAAAAATACTTATATGATTTAATAAGCAAATGTTGCATGTGTGTTTGAACTTTTGTTGGTTACCTTTCATTCAATTTATGTTGTTATATTGTTAATCCTCATTGCATTCAGTTTTTAAACTCAATTTTTATAGGCACATTTAAATTTGCTAAGAAATGCACAAATAAAAAATAAAATTAAACTACATTAATAACTCCAACACAATGGCCACCTATGTAATTCACAATTATAAAACCAAATTCATACATGCAAATAGAACATATACATTTGTCCCACACGTGTGTGTGTATACATATATATAGGAATTAAACATTTGAAATCTTGGTTGTGGCAAATTGTATTTAATCCATACAAGTGTAATTGGTTTTTAAAACTAATGATTATTTATTAATGTTATCATTGGGTATATAAGGACAACAAGTGAAATGATATGATGCAAAAGAGATATGCAAATGGGGTGCACACAATTAGCTCATAAACAAAGGTGATTCACCTTTAATGTATTATGGGAATATAGATATAGTGAGCTACAATTTTTCCACTACCTTCCATTCCCAAAATTATATCACCAATTATTGTCGTATATTCCATGTATATATATAATTTTCATCCTATGTGATTAATAGATAACATAGATATTAATAATTAAACTAGCATATTGTACATATTACTACATAGATAGCAAATTGGAAGGGGTTATTAATTTAGATTAGCAAATTGTAAAGGTTATTATCTAGATCAGTCAATAGTTGGAGGTTATTCATCATTCACAAATTACAGTTTCAATGACATATGGTGTGATGTTTGGTATACAATATAGATAAACTTGATAAGATAGGACAACAATCATGATTCAACCCTAATTAATTTATATAAATTAATCAATATTATGAAACACATGTTGGATGAACATGTCATAAAATAAAACTTCTAAATTAAAAGCTTAACTCCATTTCAAATAATAGAACAAATAGAGAAACCATGTATATGTCATACAATCCTACCACATCAATTTTTTAAGTACTAATTATTAATTTATTTACAATGAGTGTCACAATGCATATTTTTTTGTTAAAATATGTTTGAGCTATAAAAATTGTGAAATTCACATGTGAAATTTTTACTATAATTAAAACATGTTTTGGCTAAATTAGAAGATCACAAGGAGAGTTTAACAATTGCACTTCTTCCAACTATTAAAGAAATTGTAGTTAGGTTATAGTTCCAACATCCTTTGTTTGTGAAGAACAATAACAAGTTTAGTTGAAGAAATAAAGATTAAGGAACCAACAATAGTTATTCTTCTTCTTAAAATAGTAAAAGTGCCAACAAACTTGATGGCCTTAATGGTTGAAAAGACAATAGTAACATTTATCACATTTCCTCAAGGTCCAAAAAAACAGTTCACATTCATGAATATGCCTATCAATCTTCCACTAATTACATGCAATCAAGCTACAAAGGTTCTATAATTTCCACTTTGCAATTTCCATTTGAATCCCTTTATGAATTTGCCATGAATATATTCAAAACCTATGGATGAATCATTTACCGATTCTTCATATGCAAAACCTATCTATGAATCTATGTACTTACTTTTCAACTTTTGTTAATTTGTTTATCAATAAGTTGACTATAAACCTTCATAGTTTCATACACAACATTTGTCTATTGTAAGTCTTCATATTCATTTGATATTTGATATTTTATTAGTGATCGATAAAATTATAGATTGACTTAGTGTGTTTCATATATGAAATTTGTATATGCAATGATTCATCCTATTCCATCTTGTATGCAAGAATTTTACCATCTTTATAACCTTTTATATGTTTATGATTCTTTTTCAAAGCCAAATGTGTATGATTAATTTGCCAACTCATAATATGAATATTTAAAACCTATGCACACCATCATCAATCTTCCTTGCAATCTACAAAATATGAAACCTCATTCAAAGATTTCACAAATGGATGTTAGTCTATTTACAATTTAGCTATCACTACTTCTTATCAACCACTCAATATGCAAACTTGTCAAAACTTATTTCCCATGCCACTTATTGATAGTGTGATTGCACAACTAGGCAAGTCTTATTGGTTCAAAGCATTGGATTTGCAATCAAGTTTTTGGCAAATACATATGGCATCTGAAAATATGAAAAAGATAGTATTAATCACCTATTAGCTAACTTGGCTTGATTCACTTGGCAAGATGTGCACATTCTTTCTTTTCTCTTTAGTTCCTCTTTTACCCTCTACATTTTATTTGCCTTGTTGATATCTTGTAATTGTTGGCAACCATGTTTAACTTCTAGGTGGATTGGTGTTTGAGATGGTGCCACCATCATGCTTTAATGGTTCAGCTCATGGTGCATACATCATGTGCTCACTTAGGCTTAAATTTATCCAAACTCGTGAATTATGTTACCTTCATGTATGTTTGCTTTGTGAATAAAGATGGTCCATGAAATCTTTTGATAGTTTCAAATTAAAATAAATTTTGTGTTATGATGCCCTTTAACAAGCGTTGGGTCTTGATGAAGGTACTAGGTGGTATGATAACTTAAAACAATGGCACATGTTCTTTTGAAGAGAATTTTATATTAATGGCCAAACCATGTTTCAATAGTCTTGGGTGCATGTTTGGGGGTTTTGGGTTGACTAAAGTTATTTAACTTGAACATAAACAACACGTCGCAATTGAAATTTGTTATTGTGTTTGAATAACAATTTGAAACTAAAAAACCCACCTTTAAAAAGAGGTATTATACACAATTGTGTTAGGATAATTAGTTTTCAATGATCTTTAATTCATGAAGTTGAAGAGGTTTTTATTACTAAATTTCAATTTTATGATTCATTTTCTCAAGAGAAAGGAGAGTTAGCATTATGAAAAATTTGTGTGACAATTAAAAGAGGCACATTGCAAATTTTCAAGTGTTTTTGTGCCAAGAAAATTAGTTCTCAATTATTTTGATTTCATGAAATTGAAGAGGTCTTTATCACTACATCTTGAATTTATGATTCATTTTCCTAGGAAAGAGGAGAGTTAGCATTTTGAAATTTTGTATGCTAATCAAAAGAGGCAAATTGCAAATTGTTAAGTGTCTTTGGTCATGTATCTTTGTATAAATTGAATGTGGTCAAATGCAAGTTCAAGAGTAAGGAAAGTGAAACACTCACCAAAAAGTTTTTAGTATTTGCAAATCAAGGGGATGCACTCTTTGAGCGGGTTTCAAATCAATAGAGAGGGTTTTGCTAGCACCTAAGTAGAGAGCTATACTTACATTTGGGGGGAAGATGAAAACAAGTTGGGTTGTGTTTTGTTTGTTCGACAATTTGCAAGAGACCTAGTTAATATTCCACTTGGGTGGGTGCATTGTTGAATCCATAACCTACACGAATGTGTGAAATTTGCTTGGGATTTCTACAAACTTGAGAACATGAAGGCTATTATAGAAAATAATCATATGGGTTGTAGGGTTTAGGCTAATGCACAAGACTATATGGTAGTCACATTAATATTATTAGTTGTTGCTATTGAGTTTTCTTAATGACTTATTTATTATAATAATATTTTTGGTTGAATTTTTTGGTCTTAAGCTTTCTAGATCAAACAATTTAGCCATAAGTTTTTTTTGGCACTTAGGCACCTATTAGTGGAGTGTTTGACATTTTGCCAAATTACATTAGACCAAGAAATGAGGACTTTTTTTTGTGCACATTTTTTGTAATGTAGCCTAATGTTTATTCTTATGCCAAATTGCATAAGAGAAAAACCATAAGTGTTTCTTTTTCCACCCATATTCGTATCTAGATGTACATTTTAATACGCATGTATGGTTCTTTATTTGCATAACTATGATGTTAGAAGTTACATTTGTGGGGATGTTGTCATATTATTGTTTCATTGTTGATATGTGCAATTGTGTGCATTGGGAAGTTTTCCCCTATAATCTCATACAATTTTTTTGCTAGTTGTCAAAGTAAATGTACTACATCCATGAAATCTGCAGTTATTCTTATAGTTGTTAAAAATACTGAAATATTAAATTTGAGCCTATCAAACCTTTTTTTGAAAATAAATAAATGAATATTTTGACAGAGAATTGATTGTCAGTTGTAGGTGCAGTATATGTTGGTTGAAGTACAACATTTATATGCCAATTTGGGCTCGTAAATATCCT
>Ga0116231_10011943_pt1 | contig 13062 bp, 10 predicted proteins | sample S1TSphgellanicum_2_FD_89695 | JGI IMG/M metagenome (GOLD analysis project Ga0116231, IMG submission 89695) | Host-associated microbial communities from peat moss isolated from Minnesota, USA - S1T2_Fd - Sphagnum magellanicum MG | ecosystem: Host-associated > Plants > Peat moss > Unclassified... | reverse complement strand
CCTCAGGAATTTAGCATTGGATGCTGATTCTGCGTCATACAATACATATAGCAATGTCTGATCCATGCAGTGTTTTGCTCATGAATACTGGTGGGGTGTATATGTTGATTGGATGCTCCGCGGCAACAGGCCTTTACTTATGTAAAGGCCATCTACTTACTTAGCTGTTGCCTATTTTCCTACCTATCTACCTATATATGAGACCTATTTCTTACAAAATTAGTTACCAAGGTGAAACCAAATATTAACTCAGTTGAGGTTCATCCACAACTGAGTAATAACGGAAATCCAGTGGATGGTGCGCTGGTGGGTGCTGGTTCACTGTGCCTGATGATGCTTTGATTTGAGCTTCCTCCTTAGTGATTATCATTTTTTTAGTTTTACTATATGTATTTTGTTAGTACAAAACACAAATACCAGTGTTGGGCGTTTTTTACTTTTATGAAGAACCTCTGGTTTTTTTTCTAAAACATAAATTAGAACTCTTCTCAGTTCCAGATCCTCTTTAAAAAATATTGTGATTCTAGTTCCAATTCTGGTAATATTAGTCTTGATCAGTTTCAACTAGTGTGGCCTGTTCCGTTGGGCGAAGTGTTAATGGTACACCTACGAGTGTGACCTCATTTTCAACTGATTTTTCCTTCCAAAACCTGGTTTTTTGGAATTTATTGAATTTTCAGCGGCAGAAATCACTTAAAAATCAATGTTTCCCACATTTTGAATCCAAATCTTACCAAATGAATTCCATTAAGTCCTGCTCACCAAGATCTTTCCAACAGTTTGACTTCACTAAAATAATACAACTTTGAATTCCTTGACTTGGAACAAGTCTCCCAACAATTTATTCTGGTCTAGGAAGAGGAATAGAGGCATTGCCCTCCATTTTCAGTAAGATTATGCAATGTAGGTAATCAATTCACACATGTAAACACTCATTTGGACACTGATCCACAAAGGCCCAAGCTATAATTGAAGACAAAGTGAATATGTAAAAGACATATGGAAGCCTGGTGACATTGCGCTTTGCCTGCACCACACCTCTCAACTTCTCATACACCCCAAACTGCAAACCATTATCCAAAACCCTTCCACCTTTGTCAGTTACCTATAGAAGCCTATCTTGACCGTGGAGGTTGACAAATGTAAGATTCAAAAGACCAATCAAGCACATATATAGCCCAACCCAAACTTGGGTACAAATTCAATCGTCCCTTGCAAAACTCCCAATCAACCATGTCATGAAACAAGTCAGAAACAAGCATCCACACATGCATAAGGAAGTCATTTCCCATCTGGCTATCAGTTTCTGTATGAAGGGACATCATGTGCAACATAAAAGTCAGGGTATGATGTGGGGACTTGCCAGAAAGTACCTGTATGGCTATTTCAGGAACATCACAAAGAAGAGTTGGCCAAAACCCTTTGTACAACCCACCAATACCCTCAGCTGTCACCACTGACCGGAAGGTTTCAAACATTGCCAGCCAACACACCCACAATCAGATTCAAAGCAATAACAAGCTCTCGAAAGTGTTGGACAAGTTGTTTCAATGATTGCATTAGTCACAAAAAAATTTCTGGTTCTGTCACATTAAGCAGCTTGTACAAGCAATCTTTCTAGAAATGCCACAGGGTTCCTGTTGACACAATTTTATCAGAGAGGTCACAGACTTACCATTTGGATGCATGTAGGCTTGGACATGGTGTTTCAAAGTATCCGCAAGAACCTATGACAGGCCAACAAGAATGAACAGTTAAAAATCATGAATGAACAAAAGAGATAGATGAGATGGATAGGTCCTCAATATGGATAAAAGAAGAATTGCAACTTTCCAGCAATGAGTAAGATGCACCACTCAGAAAAATATAGAAGGAATTTCAAATCATGTAATTGGGTGTAAAAAGGAATCAAGTTAAACACATCACCCGCACTATGGAAGCTACAATGGTACCCATAGAAGCAAACACCACATGAACCGCTCCATTTGGCACATATTTCTCAATCTTTGATGTTGAAGCTGAATAGCACAAATGAGACACAATTAAGTTCCCAAAATTATCAAAATTTTGTGTGATCTCATTCTCTCTCCTTCTGCAAATAGTTCTGGGCTTGGCCAAAAATAATTAAAAATCTATGGAAGGTCATCATGATGTTGACCCACCCCACGTCAATGCAATATTGGACCATTGAGATGGAGACACTTGACTGACTAATGATAATCCTAGCAGACTCAAACTTGAAATCCAAAACTCTTTCATGTTGTTAGGAATTGAAGAAAGCATAGTTTCATATACAGCAAAATATAAGAGTGCATTTGGCACAGTGAGATGGATAGCCCGTGTCACTCCACAATACAGATCCGCAAGCCCCTTGAAGAACCAATTATTGACACCAACCGGACCAATTCCAATATGCTTTGAGATAATTGTCTTCTTCCGTTTGCGAAGCTTCTTTGTTGGCTCTTGTATCTGCATTCTTGTCTTCACAGTGTCCACACCACAAACCTACAACAGAGATGGGATCCACCTTTTATTAAACCAGGGAAGTCAAAAACTGGAACCCCTAGAATATTCTACAAACTGCAAATCTTCATTACATAAGTAAAACAATATCAGGGGTTCCAGATAGTGGCAGTGTACATTGCACTTGGAGTTTTTTGTTAACTGGATGAACTCAGGAATGTACGCAGTTTCATCAAAAAGGTATTCAGATAAAAAATGATCTATGGCATAGGCATGGTCCCAGTCCACATGAGCCATCATCATCTTCCTTTGAGTTGCAGCTCTGCCATGACCTTCCTTGGATTCGAGCCAAGAATTGTGTTCCTCCCAACTTCACAATCAGAATATTTACAAAAGTCTGCTGTGCTTGACAAAAAAAAAATTTGAATTTTCAACTTTTGAACACAAATTTTGTGTTGAAAATTCATTCTCAGGTTTCCACTACCAGATTGTGCAACAACTACTAAATTTAAGAAAAAAACCCATATTACAGTTCTGGAGACAACCCAAGGTGGGGACATAGATATATCAGTGCACTGAAAACCAGGACAGACACTAGATGTTGCCACAAACATCACAACTCTAAGATATTATGAGATCAAAAGACATGTAATAACATCATACCTGAAACAATGTCTTGGCCATTGTTCCTGCAAAGATGTGATTGATAGCAGTGTTGGCTACCTCCGAAGAAACAGTGTCATCTAGACAAGGAATTCGGATCTTTCCCACGAAGTTTTTGAGCAACAAAGTGGGTTCACTGTCAATATACTACTATTCTCCATGGGCATCACAGAGGGACACTGTATTGTTGCTGCGAAGGAAATTCTCACATTTTGGTAACCACCAAAGGAGGAGGAGGATATGCCTGCTGCTCCTTTGCTGCATGGTCCAAAACAACCAATCCATCCTCAACGAGGTGGCTATGGTAATGCTTGGGGTTTAGTACACTTTCTGAAATGAAAGAGAGCTCTTATAGTAAGATCGTCACGTGATGGTCTCCTCCTCTCTCTGATCTGCTTACTATCAACAAAGCGGGTGCCATCAGAGAAAGTGTGACAGATTTGTTTTTTCACGAGAATGGCAATCAAACAGTGCATCTTTTGACATGTAATTAAGTCCAAATGTGTGTTTTCAAAAATTAAGGCGCACAAATATATGAAACTTGAAATCATAGACTTTGGATAAATCCAGAGAACATTGTTGACAATCATTATGAATCTTAACCATTATTTATAGGCATACACATGGTGTTTCCTAAATCGTTTGATTGTATTTGACTAGCCCGATGGTTACAACTATGAGTACTAGTTTCCACTTTGATGGACAACACGTGTCGACACGTATTGTGACAAATTCGGTATTAATGGAATTACTGGATTTTGACATGAGGTTCACTAAGGGTCACACAAGTTGGAAACTAACAACTGATACTTGGCTCAAGCCATAGATATAGTCTTAATTAGATGATGAGGAAAAATAATGTTATTTATTCGCAAAAATCCTTTCATTAATTTATATCATGTTGCCATATGTCATTAAGTGATTGGAAGGCAACTTGCAATTGTCAAATCTTACTTAATTGAAATGTAGTTGCAAGTTTAGTTGAATCATAATCACAACTAGCCATTGAAGTCATGTATACAATGAATGTGAATGTATTATATGGTGGGAAGTTCATCCATGTTCTCTGACTTGTCTTTGATGGTGACTTCTCATTTACTACAATGGACAAATTTTAATTACAAGTGTTACTTGCAATTGAAAAGGAGTTGCAAAGACCAATTGTAAAATTCCATTTTTCTATTAGGGTATGTTCATTGCTCAAGTCTAAAGACTCACACAATTGTGTCGTTGGATGAAATTTCATCCTACGTTGATGATAGGTATAAATTTGCATCTAAAGCTAGATGGTGTTTACTTACTTTCAATTACATCATGAATATATCATAACATTATCTACCTTGTAATACATTTTTTGAACCAACAATCTATAACTTTTTCTTCCATATCAAACATTTCACAACTGGTTGTTTAATGTCGAATAACACAACCTTAATGTAATGGATGAAGATGAATTGTGGTGATCCTAATACAAATGCAATTTATTACCACAATTTTCCGTACTTTTTTCATTTTATACATGGAATAAAGTGAAAAAAGTATGGACCGTCAAATTTCTTACATTCATTTCCATGTTGTTTGATTTTATCTACTCCAACCAAGAAAAACTCAAAGACTTTATCTACGTTTTGTGTAATTGGAGCCAAAAGGTACATGAAAATATGTGCATCATCAATGGGACAATTCATGATGCTTACCAAAATGCTACAATATTCAATGAATACTGTAAGATAATAATGAATGGAACACATGCTCAAAGAGGTCACAATCTTTCAAATGTCCAATACTCTATAATTTTTGGTCACTATTGTTGAACAATCCAACTGACCTTTGTGCATTGTGGATCGAACATGAAGATGATAAGAGTAAGGAAATCCTACTTCATTGGCGTTTAGAAATGGGAACTATTGATATGGCACTCATTACACAAATGATAAATGAATCTTTGTTAGGTGTGCAATAATATTATAAAACAATGGAAAAACATTGAATATAATTTTCCAAACTTGTTAGTACCATAGAAAATACACAACTACATGTACAACTTTGCCAACCATAATATGAAATGAGTTTTTAAAATGTTCACCATAGCTTTGGAACAAGGATTACAATCAAACATACAATGTCTCAATGTTGATCAATGATTTGTGGGGGGTGCGTTGCATTGTTCCGTTGAACATGGTGTTTATTAATGGGCCAGACTCATTTTCCATGGATGAACTTGGAGTTACATGTAAAACATTTTTGAACAACCTCATCCTCATGGATATTCATTCAAAGTGTGAAATAATTTTTACAATGGCATCATTACAAATCATAGCCTTATTATTTCAAGGAGGTCAAACCACCCATTCTTAATTCAAATTTTATTACATAGTAGCTAAAGCCTCCACAAGTAACATCCCCATGAGGTTAGATACATGTGATTGATTGAACATGTTAAATTCATTATCTAGGATGAATGCACGTCCAATGGTGCACCACCATGTTGTTGAAACAATCATTCAATCAAGAAAGAGATGACGTGCAACATGTGCATCCTAGATGTTTGAAAATCAACCACTTGGAGGCAAGACCACCATGTTGGGGGGAAATATCAAACAAGTTTTACTAATATAAAACATTGAAATAGGGATGTCATTGTCAAAACATGTCTCAAGAAATCATACTTTTGACTACACGTGAAAGTCATGTGCCTAAATTGATCAACATGCAAGTTCAACAATCACAAGGAAAAGATGCACAGGAACAAAATGATTTTATAAAACTTTCACAATGTGTTGGTGAAGGTTGTAAAATAACATACATTCTGAATGAAATGATTTGATCCATGTTTTGGGTGGCATACGTATTGAATGATTTGATTGTTAATGTTTATAAAAATTTAAAACAATGGCATGTTAAATTAATTACATTGTTAACAAGACAATATTGACTCCAACAATTATTATTGTCAATGAAATAAATTACTTTATTATGGATTGATTTCCAAGTGATTACTTACTTAAATGTAGATTCTATTGGTAAGCCTAAGCATGAACACTCATGTTTGAGGGAGTTTTTGAATACCTTGACAAGTTTGGGTACACCACCACATGATCTTTGACTAAAGATGAATTGTTTTGTCCTGTTACTATAATTGCACTCAAGATCAAGCAAATGGCACCTGTATGATTGTACAAAAAATGATGCACTTTCCTTAATGTTGAAATAATCATATACAATGACATAGGAAAACATGTATTCATCCCACAAATCACATTAATCCCACAAGATTTGGATATGCCATTTTTTTTAAAAATGGTGGTAGTTTTCAATAAAAATAACATTTGCCATGACCATCAACAAGGCACAATGACAAACATTATTTTTAATGGATTATTTTTTCAATATCCATTTTCAGTCATGGCCAAGCATTGTTGTGAGTAAAATCACACCAATATGATTATACACACTAGGAGATGATAAAGGGCACATATACATGTGTGCAATATTTGCATATTAATAGGCTTTACAATAGCATGTAGTTTAGATGAATACAATTTCAATCAATTATAAGACAAATGATGTAAACAAATGAAAAAAATTGAAGTCATACAAAAATTACAATCACAATATCAAAACATTTTTTCCTTCTAATTGTCTTTCTACCATCCTAGCCCATGAAAATCATAGTATCCCAACTAATGATTATAAAATTTTAAAAGATCACATACTTACCTTTTTCTCACATATGTTTGATTTTTTTCCTTTAAACACAAAAGATAAATGTAATTTTTGGAATAAAAGATGATCACAAATAAAAAATAAAATGATTATAATGTAAAGAAAATTTTAAAAATTGTTAAATTAAAATTCAAAGATTGATTAAACTTCAACTTATCTTTAAATAATTTTGCATGTTTTTGAAAAACCAATTAAATATTCTTTCACATTTTTCATCCATAAATGTGAATTAAAAATAATGATGCCTTCACCTTCAAAAAAATATTTCTCTTGTAAAATTATTATAAATATCGCATTTTTTCCACTCCCATTGTAGGTGTTTAAAAATAATAATTTAAAACATTTGAATGTTTTTACAATGTATATTTCATTGCTATAAATACTGCAAATAAGAGCTAATACAAGTGGAATCATAATATTTGGATATTTTTAAGAACATGATTGTAGAATTTTTGAATTGAAACATTCTAACCTCGGATTAATCCATAACTTTTTTCCCAACTACAAGCTTTTATAATCTATAGCAACTATAAAAAATACCATTGTTGCGCTTAAGCTATTTGCTACTACACAACACTATTGACAATCAATTGATAAAAAAAAGAATTGATTTTGTTGAAATTAAGTTCCATTTGAATGGAAACATTGAATGACATTGCATGAAACTTGAATTTGATTTGAATTGAATTTAGATTTTATTGAGTTGAATTCAAATACTAAAATTTGAATTGAATTGAATTGAATTCCATTAAGTTCAATTCCAGTTCAAGTAAGTTTAATTCAACAATTGGATTTAAATTCATTTTAATTAATATTCAATTCAATGCAAATTCAATTGAAGAGGAATAAGATGCAAATTGGTGGAAAAAGTATTAAAAATTTGCTCATGAATATGGTATTGGATATTTTTATAAAAAAGACACAACTTTGAAAACATACCTTTCCATGTCTCTTTACTTGGGAATGGGCTAAACATATTTCCAACTTGGAATTGTCTAACTATGGCTTATGGAACCTAAAGTTGTCCTACCTAAACCAACTCCAATGAATCATTGTCACTAAAATTATGTCAATTTCATGGTATATATGGTTAATGTATGTGACCCAAAAGTTGGTTAATAAATAGAAGAGATAATAAATAAGAGAAGATTGTGAATGAAAGGATTTTAATTGATAAAAACATTGTTACTTGTGAATAAACTTTTTGAAAGGTTGTATCCATTGGCAAATAGCACCTTTTTGTTTATCAATAAAGTTTCATGGATTTGACAAAAGGGCATTTTCAAACTTATTGATAAAATTGCACATTCTTTAAAGCAATAAACTCAATTTTTTTATGTTATGTTCTAATGAAAGGTAATGTTATAACAACATTTTAATGTTATCTAATTGAAACTATGGTTGAGCCATCAACTTCCTCCTTTCGAAGGATTGAACATCTTTCCATTCTAAGTAATGTGAATTGGTCATACATTTAGAATTACTTGCAATAAATTTCATCTTGGAATTTGAGTTGTTAATTTAGTGGAGGTTGTTACATTAAATAACCTGAACATTAATATTGATTTTTTTTAAAAAGGTTTATTGCAAGCTAGACTCCATTTGAAACTTCTTCGTTGTTTTTTCATCTTGATAGATTATGTTCTATTATAAACTTAAACAAATTGAACATATTGTATATGATATCATTATTGTAATACCTCATATGAAGGTATTTTGATTGCATCATTTGATGCATTTGATGATTGTCATATGTTTATTATATCGAACTTCCATGTTTGTTTAATTCTATAAAGAAAATTAATCAATTTTTATCCAAGCCATGTGAATTGTGTGGTTCATTTTATTTCAAAGGCCAAATTGAAAACCTCCATATTTAAGTTTTTGGACCTTGTGAAAAATATAATTGAAATTATTAAATTGTACAACAATCATGCCTCCACAAGTGTTCTTGGAAGTTATGATTGGAGACAAGAAATTGGTCCAAAGGATAGTAATTGATTTGTTCAGTTCAATTGTACCAAAAACTGCAGAAAATTTTCGATGCCTTTGCACTGGAGAAAAGGGCAAGAAATACAAAGGAAGTTATTTCCATCGAGTTGTAAAAGGAAAATTTGCTCAAGGAGGTGATTTTACATTAGGAAATGGCCAAGGAGGTGATTCTATATATGGTGGTAATTTCAATGATGAAAATTTTACACATAAACATGATGCTGTGGGTATAGTGTCCATGGCAAACCAAGGGAGGAATAGCAACAAATCACAATTCATCATTTCCACGAATCCATTACCTTGGCTAAATGGGAAACATGTTGTGTTTGGTCGTGTAATTGATGGCTTAAACGTTCTCATGGCGATTGACAGTGTTGGCAACACTGATGGGGTTCCCTTCAAGCCTATCCTAATTGCAAATTGTGGTCAAATGAAGAAAATGGTGCCACCATATGTGGCACCTCATTGTTTAGAATCAACCTTGCCCCATTCTCCAAGGTCAAAATTACCTCGTCAACATGTCAAAGAGAAACGAAATGTCTTCATTAAACAATGGTATTAAGCCAAGTTTATGACTTCAAAAATCACAATCCCACCATCTAAATGTACAATGCAAATTAGGAATAGAATTTCATCCATGTGAAGATGATTGGTTCTTACAAATTGGAAGGAATTTCATCAAAAATGGTTGAAACTAAATTTATCCTAGATTTGGAATTATTTTAACATATTTGTAACTCAAAAATCATTTCAAAAATAAATACTTTGTATTATCCTTTTTTTTCCATCCAAAGGGGTATAACTTTGAACTCCAATTCATCTGGAAACGGAAGATTTAAAACCTTATGCCATTGTTATACATGTTTATTTTTAATCAATTAACTTGTAATCAATTCATTAGGTGTCTCATGGTGTTAATTTAAGAATGGAAAGATTGATACATAGTTTGAAGTTTATAAGTCCTTTAATTACACATTTTTATATTTTTGGTGAATTATAATCCACCCATATGCATCCATATTGAATGCAATTGGTGCCTAGTGTGATCTTACCTAAGGCATAAGGTCCCAACAATTGGATGCATGTTGTTTCATCATTCAGCCTATTTATAATTGATTCAAGCCAAACATTCATACAAAAGTGATTGGTTAACAAACAATCTTACTCATAGTATACAACATGTGTGTATTTGTTGAACAAGACAAGACATAAAGTTGATTTGTAAACATTAATTTCCTTGGACCAGAATGAAGATAACCACCATTGCAAACATACCAAAATCACATGATATTTATTATTTCATTATGGGATTTGGCAAGTTTTAAAAGGGGTTTATTGTTACAAGTAGCATGTCAACATAGATATTGATTTCATGTAAAAAAATAGTTTAATTCAATGTTCTTGTCATTTAATTATGGGCAATGTAGAATAATATTACATAATATGAAAAATGCATTCTTTTTGTACATTTTTTGCGATAACTATAGTTTTTATGGTTGGCCTCAAAAAACAACTAAACATGAAATTTTGATTATTAAAAACCATGGATTATAAAGCTAGAAATATTTTGTGTTGATACATTTATTGTATATGTCGAACTAGCAAATTATTTTCTTCATAAACATGTTTCTATCAATATATGATATCTATGTTTTATATATAAGTTTTATATTCAAAAGCATATCCAATAATGACCTATTCTAGAAATGTTGATACCATTGGTAAAATTATAAAACAACATTTGATATTTGAGGCTTATGTGTGTTAAGAATCTCTGCAAAGGAATCACAAAACTTTTGAGTGAGAGTTAATGATCACATGGTTGTCAATGATTACTAATGGTGTTTCCAAAAGCCCATATTAATGCCTATTATTTTTTTGAGTAGTATTATAAATACCTTTCTAGTTGAATGAAGCTTAAGAAGCTTATGTTAGAGAACATTGGTTGACACTAGAATGTTGAGGGAACCTTGATGTAGAAAAATTACATTAGGCCATGAATGTAATCAAAACATGGTAAACATTGTGTGTAGGGAAGGTGGGCTACAAGGTTTAGGGTTTGACCAATAATAAACAACAAGGGGAGCAAAAAAATCATATTACATCAAACAATAAAATGATATCTCGAATACCCATTTAAAAAGGAAAATGTTTCATACCCTGCTACTGTGTTCAAAACTTCATATGTAAAAGGTAATGGGTATGGACCCTTCTTTGTGGTTGCATTTAATTTTCTAAAATCTATATAGATTCACAATTTTCCATTAATCTTGGGTACTACCACTAAAAGAAAATTTGGTTTTTGTAATTGGAATATGCAACTGAAAATTAGTTGCATGCAACACATGCAACAAAATTTTCCCCTAGTTGTGTAAAACAAGTTGCAACAAACATGTAGTTGCAAACAACAAATTGTATTTGACATGTATATGTAGTGTCATTATACATTTCATCCACTTGTATTCTACACAAGGAGTTGCATGTGCAACTATGCAACCAAAATGGCGACCTTTCTTTTTATGACACATGTCCATTTAAAAAAGTGAATAGGATTTTGACATGTGCATCAATATAATGGTGACATGTGGCACCCAAACCCTAACTTAATCTTTTAAAATGATTGGTAAATGAAATTAAATTTGGACCATTGAAAGGTGGGTGGACAAGATTTTACCACATGCATTAAGGAGGTGATGACACATGGTAGTTTGAACCTTATTTCATTATTCATTATTATTAATCAAGATGCAATTTAAGATCAATAAGATTTTGACACATGTTTAATAAACAATGAGCAAAGCAAGACCATGTGGCAATTATGCATTTGCTTATGAAGGGCTAGGTTAGTTAGGTAGGTTAAAAGTGATCCAATTTTGTGTTTGGGTTTAACATTTAGGGTTGAGCCTCTTTCACTAGCTCAACCCAAACTGCATTTGTGAATAAGACCAATGCACCTATTTATATAATGTGCACACTTGGAATGGAGGGCAAAAAATATGGGATAAAAAAATTAGTTGCAAATGCAATCAATGTGGTTGCAACCTACATGCAACTATTACATGGAACCTATGCCATACTAACCTAGTTTACGTATTATATGTATTAATTATATTATAAGTAATAAACGTTAATATGCAATAATAATATAATATTATGATAATATTAATTGGTTAGTAAAACATAATATATTATAAATATGATAAAATTTTAATAGTTACAATGACTTATAATAATTGGTAGTCACTAATGTTATAGTATTATTACATTACTTCTGTTAATAGCTAACTTAAGTCAATATTAACTTCTAGGTTAGGGTATTTATAGGCCAATTAATGTAGCATAATAGCCATAGATATATAATAATAATAATAATAATAATAATAATATTTATTTAAAAATAATAAGAATAATAATATATAATACTCATTCTTCATATTAATTATAATCCTTATTAATAATTAATAATATCATGATATTCTCACATAACTTGGGTTACTTTGTATAACCTATTAGCCATAGGCATACTAATATTAATTAATAATATTATAATAATTTTTTCAAATGGTTATAAAAAATATTGATAATAATTATATTGTTATTTTAAAAAGAAAATTTAAAAATATTAATATTCAATATAATACTGATTAATTATTGACAATATTATAATACTATTACATAACCTAGGCTAACTAATGTAGCCTATTAATGACAAATAGATTACCATAATTAATAATACTATAGTAATCATATATATATATATATATATATATATATATATATATGAATTTTTCCAGTAATAATAATAATAATAATTCGTTATTAATATGAAATTTAATCCTTATAAGGTAATTAATTATATTTTTTTATTATTACATAGCCTAGGTTAGTCAGTGTATAGCAATAAATATATTAATATTAATAAATAATATATTTATAAATAGAAATATTTAAAAATACTAGTCCTAATTAATAAATTATAATACTAGTAACAATATGCATAATTATTAAAAAAATCATAGATATGATGGATTGTAATGATTAATTGTATTATAATATAATTATTGAACCTATGTTGGTAGCAAGTTTAGTCTAGGGCATTTAGAAGTTAGTGTAACATACTAACCATAAGTATTATAACATAATTAAAAATATTATCAATATTTACAACAACTTAATTTAGCCTAATTTGGTTTAACCATGTTAATTTAACCTCCTAAT
>Ga0116231_10011942_pt1 | contig 13063 bp, 11 predicted proteins | sample S1TSphgellanicum_2_FD_89695 | JGI IMG/M metagenome (GOLD analysis project Ga0116231, IMG submission 89695) | Host-associated microbial communities from peat moss isolated from Minnesota, USA - S1T2_Fd - Sphagnum magellanicum MG | ecosystem: Host-associated > Plants > Peat moss > Unclassified... | reverse complement strand
GCCGCGCATGAACGAATACAGAATCCATCTTGCACCGCGCCGCAAGAGGGTATTCAGACAAATTGCCGACTTCTCAATGAATCGTGGTATTGGTTCTTTTTTTCAAAAAAGAACTGCTTGCTTTGCCCCTGGCGGCCAGCCCAAGAGCAGCACCGTAGGGCGGATAAAAAATCCGCCCTACGGACCTGGCGGGTTACGGTTTGGCCGAAGCCGCGACCGCATTGATGAATTTTAGTCCGTCAGGCGTACCATAGCCGGTGGCATCGTCCCAGCCCGTCGTGGCCGTCAGCGACGAGTCCAGTCCAAAGCCGATGGCGAACCCCGGGAAGCCCACATAGACCGCGCCGACAAAAACCGTGTTCTGCTCGACGGCGCTGTTGAAAATGTCCAGCGTCGAGTAGTCGGTGGTCTTGTGCTTGATGGTCACCGATCCGGTGATGTCATTGGCGTTGCCGAGCGGCTTGACATCGACGAGTCCGGATTTCAGCGCGGCCAGGGTCGGCGAGGCCTGCCCCAAAGGCCCGCCCGCCGCCTGCTGGGCGATGGCCCAGAACGCGGTGAAGATCGGGCTGGCCAGGCTTGTGCCGCCCCAGCCGGGCTGCAGGAGCTGTTCGGTGCCGCTGGTCACCACGATCGGAAATCCGGTGTAGGGATCAGCCAGCGCCGAGACATCCGGGGTCTGGCGGCCGAGGCCGGGAAGCGATTTCTGCCACACCGGCTTGGGCCAATATACACTTTCGCCGCCGCCGGCGCCGGCGTCGAAAAACGCGAACGGCGGCGTGTACGGATTGGGGTCGGCGAGCAAGACGATGGTACTACCCCAGCTCACGGGTGTGAAGCCGGTCCCGCCGATCGTGTTGAGAATGCTGGTGCCGCCGACGGCCGTCGCATGTGGCGCCACCGCCGGCACGCCTGCCGCGCCCAGCGGCGAACCCACGCCATTGTCGCCGCTGTCGCCGCTGGAAAACTGGAACGAAATGCCCTTCGCCGCCGCCAGTTCCAGTATATCCTCAAAACTCTGTTGCTCGGCCGGCCCGGCGACGAGATCGAGGTCCTCTTCCCAACTGTCCGAAACGGTGGCGCCGAGGCTGTTATCGATGATATATTGCATCGAATACTGGAAATCCTCGCTATCCTGACCGTTGGTGGCAACGATCACGATGTTCGCACCGGGGGCGATGGTGTGGGCGGATTGCACGTCGAGCGCGATTTCGATGTCCCAGCCTTCGAGTATCCCTTCATCGGGAGCCGGGACGCCTTCCGGATAGACGGTGGAGAAATTGGCATCCGTCAGCTGCGCTATGTGCGCGAGCTTGAACTCGGCGTTGGCGTCGGACTCGGTGGTCGGGTAGCCATAGGCTGCCAGCAGAACGATGGTCTGGCCGGTGCCATCAAGCCCCTTCTTGTAGGCCGGCTTCAGGCCATAGACGGCCTGGAGGTCAGACGGCGCGAAATCCGGCAGCAGCGTCGGGCTGGCCCCATAGACGATGCCCGCATAGGTGCTGGTCTCCGGATGCTTGCCGGTTCCCGTGAAGGTGAAGCTTTGCGATGGCGACAAGCTCTGGGTGGTGACATAGGCGCCGAAGCCGCCCGAAGCTTTCGCCGTCTTGAGCGGAATGTTCGCAACCGGCGCACCGGTCTTGGCATTTTTCGCGCGCGTCAGCATGGGGTGCACCGTGTGGCTCTCCAGCCCGGCCACCACATCGACATAGGCTGCGGCCGACCCATTGAGCGTTGCCGGCGTGATGTTGCGGCGGAATGTTTCGCCGTTGCGTTCGAAATCGTGGATTTCGGTATTGAACGCGCGCGCGACATTGGCGACGGTGCCGCTGGCGCGGATGGAGAAGCCGTTCTTGTCCGTGGAGAGCACGGTGAGGCCGCTGGCCTGCAAGGTCCGGCTGACCGCGCTGCGCTGCGCTTCCGTCGGTGCGAACTTTGCCAGATCGGCGTCGGTGAGCCAGTGATGAAAGGTTGGCGACGAACGGTCATAGAGAGCGGCGAGGGTCTTTTCGAATCCGGCCTTGTCCGGCTTGGCGAGATGCACGGTAATGGTAATGAGCTTTTGCGGATCGGTTGCACCGCGGTCGATCACTTGAAGGCGCGAGGCCGTGACGGGCTGCGCGCGCGCAGGTTGTGCAAGAGGCGAGGCCGCCACCGTGGCAGCGAAACAACTCGCGGCTAGAAAATGAGAACGCTTAGATCTAAAAGACATACTGATAATCTCCCTGGCAGACCCGGCCAATTCCGGACGGGCGGCAAGGGCACGCTAGCAAACCGAGCAATAATGTCGATAGGATAAATGACAAGTCGGCGAAAACGCCCGCCGGCCACGCCTACTCGTCGAGTTCGAGGAAGAACTGATCCGCCTCCTCGTCATAATTGAACAGCTCGGCAAATCGCGCCCACCCGATAATGGCGCGCAACGTATCTTCTGCATAATCGGGGGACATATGATCCTCCAGCTCATCGCGAAACCGCACCGCACTCGCGCGGTGGTTCCATCGCTCGTCCAAAACGCTGCGGATCGTGCCTGCGAGTTTGACGCGCGCGCGTAAGGCGTCGGCGAACAGGGTCTTGCGGTCATCGGTGTCGGCATTGACGAAGTGGCGGCCGGCGTCGGTGAGACGCAGATCGCCTTCTTCGAGTTCGCCGAAGCCGAGCAGATGCAGCGTCTCGCCCAGCGGCAGCAGCTCGTCGAGTTCCAGTTGCAAGGCGGCGGCCAGCGGCGGCAGGTCGGCGCGGCCGCGGTAGGGTTCGCCGGCCAGCGTTTCCATGAGGCCGGAGATCAGGTTGGTGCCGACAGGATGCAGCGCATGCACCGTCTCCACCGCCGGCCCATCAGAGACGCCGGCGGCCGACGGGGCGGGCACACTCGTCGCACGGCGCGTCATCAAGGCGTAGATGTCATCGACGAATTTGCGGAACGCGGCATCGTGGCGGTTGCGCGGATGCGGGAACGGCACGGCGAGTTCCTGCGCCACGCGGCCGGGGTTGGATGAGAATACCAGAATGCGGTCGCACATCAGCACCGCTTCCTCGATGTTGTGCGTCACCATCAGCACCGATTTGACTGGAAGTTTTCCTTCCATCCAGAGATCGATGAGGTCTGTGCGCAAGGTTTCGGCGGTCAGCACGTCGAGGGCGGAGAATGGCTCGTCCATGAGCAGCAGGTCGGGGTGCACGACGAGCGCGCGTGCGAGGCCCACGCGCTGACGCATGCCGCCGGACATTTCTTTTGGGTAAGCGCCCTCGTAACCGCCGAGGCCGATGAGGTCGATCGCCTCCTCGGCGCGCTTCTCCCGCTCGGCGCGCGGAACCCCCTGGGCTTCGAGGCCGATTTCCACATTCTCCTGCACGGTGAGCCAGGGAAACAAGGCAAAACTCTGAAACACCATGGCGACACCCTCGGCGGGTCCCGCCAGCGCCTGGCCGCGCCAGATCACCTCGCCCGCGGTCGGCCGCAAGAGGCCGGCGACAATCCGCAACAGCGTGCTCTTGCCGGACCCGGAGCGCCCCAGCAGGCCGACGATCTCGCCGGTGCGTATGGCGACATCGACATTGTCCAGCACGACAAAATCGCTCGACGCATCCTTGTGATACGTCTGCCGGATGTTTTGCACGCTCAGCAAAGACTCAACGGCATCCATACACAATCACCTTCCGACGACTAAATAAATCGGCCGAACCCTTTGGGGTGGGCTTCAGCCCACCACCGCCCGCGCGGCCGCACCGTTGGTGGGCTGAAGCCCACCCTACGCTTGCTACTGACGCAACCGGCGGCTCGAATACGCATACATTGGCCGCCACACCAGCCTGTTGAAACTCAGAACGAAGGCGGCCATGACCACCATGCCCAGCAGCACGCGCGCTGTGTCGCCGGCGGTCATCGCTTCCTGGATATAGGCGCCAAGCCCGTGCGCGCGCAGCGTGGTGCTGCCCCAGGTGGCGACTTCGGCGAGAATGGACGCATTCCACGATCCGCCGCTGGCGGTAATCGCGCCGGTGACGAAATATGGAAAGATGCCAGGCAGAATCACGCGGCGCCACCAGAGCAGGCCGCCGACGTGAAAATTCTTCGCCGCCTCCTGCAAGTCGCCGGGGAAGGCGGCCGCGCCCGCGATCACGTTGAAGGCGATATACCATTGCGTTCCAAGAATGATCAGCGGGGTGAGCCAGATGTCCGGGTTCAGCGAATAGCGGACGATCAGATACACAAAAATCGGGTAGAACAGATTTGCCGGAAACGCGGCCAGGAATTGCGCCGCGGCGCCCATGCTTTTGGCCCAGCGCGGCCGCAGGCCGATGGCGACGCCGACCGGCACCCATACGAGCGTCGCCAGCACCATCAGCACCACCACGCGCAGCATGGTGTAGCACCCGAGCAGCAGGGCGCGGCCGACGTCGGCCGCGCCCAGATGGCTGCTGAGGCAGAACTGCACCACGTGCCAGGCGGCCCAGCCAATCACGAGCGCCAGCGTGCCGAACCAGATCCTGTCCGTGGTGCGCGACGGTGCCCGCTGTTCGGCGCGCCGTGTGCGTGCGGGCAGGCGCAAGCCGAGGCCGCTCACGGCGAAGAAGGCGCGGCCGGCGATGTCGCCCAGATAGCGCAGGAAGCGCGTCCGCCGCAGCAGGGCGAGCACCCACGGGTCGTCGCCCTGCTCCATCTGCGTGTTTTCGAAGCGGAATTTGGCGCTCCAGGCCACCAGCGGGCGGAACAGCAACTGGTCGTAGGCGAGGATCACCACGAGCATGGCGATGATGGCGTAGAACACGGCGTAAATATTTTTACGCTCCAGCGCCAGCGCGATATAGCTGCCGATCCCCGGGAGCTGAAAAGTCGTGTTGCCGACGCTGACGGCCTCGGACGCCACCAGCATGAACCAGCCGCCGGACATGGACATCATCATGTTCCACACCAGGCCAGGGGTCGCGAACGGTACTTCGAGGCGCCAGAACCGCTGCCAGGCGGAGAGGCGGAAGCCGCGCGTCGCTTCGTCCAGGTCGCCGGGAATGGTTTTGAGGGACTGATACATGGAGAACGCCATGTTCCAGGCCTGGCTGGTGAAAATCACAAAGATCACGGCGAGTTCGGCGCCGAACACGCGGCCGGGGAAGAGGCCGAGGAAGAAGGTGACGGTAAAGGTCAGGAAGCCGAAAATCGGCAGGCTTTGCAGAATGTCGAGGATGGGGATCAGCACCATGCCGGCGCGCCGGCTTTTGGCAGCCACCGTGGCATACGTAAAAGTGAAGATCAGCGAGCAGGCCAGGGCCGCGAACATGCGCATGACGGTGCGCAGCGCATAGCCGGGCAGAACATGCGGATCGAGGCTGATGGCGACCTCGTCGGGCACCGAGAGGGAGGCAAACGTGTGCCTGGCGGCGTGGCTGACGACGACCAGAAGGGCCACGATGAACAGCAGGGCGGCCGCATCGAACCCGTTGGGCAGCCGCCGCACATGCGTATAGGCTGGCTCGTAGGTGGGGAGGATGTCTGACATGAAAACCGCCCCAGCTTCGGCTGCGCGCGCGTGTTTGCGGGCGGGTGGGTTTTAGCGGGGCGGCGGGGGGTTGTCACCGGTCGTTGGTCATCGGTCGTCGGGATTCAGTCTTCAGTGTGCCAGGGATCGATCACCGTCAGGCCGGCCGCGATGAACGGCCCAATGACGGTCGAGCCAGGCTGCTACGGCAGGATCGGCCTGGCTTCGCATCGGCTCGGACACGACATTCGTGTCCAGAATGATCATCCGAAGATCGCCGCATCGGCGGGCGTGGGATCACGCGTGATGTCCAGATCGAGGCCGCCGACCTGCTGCCCGAATGCGGCAAGCTCGGCGCCAAGCTTGACCCTGGTTGCCGGGCGCACGGCATTTTCGAGAATGTCGCGAATTTCCGCCTCGGTGCTGCGCCCGTGCTGCAAAGCGCGCGCCTCCAAGGAACGATGGGTTTCTTCCGGCAGATTGCGGACGGTGATAACACCCATGGTGGCTGCTCTACCTCACGATTGACGTCGTTGCTAGCGTGTCGATTAAAGTGCAGTCAATCGGCGACCGTATGCGCATGGCTCGCCGATGGCTCAGGGTGCGCTACGGCGGGAGCAGGGCGTCCACCAGCGCCTCGATTTCGGCGGCGATGCCGTCGGCGGCGAGTGCCGCGCGGATGGCGCGGCGTTTGGCAGTGAAATGCTGGGAGTCGCTGAGTTCGACGGCGGCGGCAACCGCCTCGGCCTGCGCTGCGGCGGCGGCGAGGTCGCGGTGAAGGGGGTCGGTGTCGTCGTATTCGGGGATGGGGAGGGTCCAGACGAGATTGTCGAAATGCCGTTTGTCGCGCTGGCCGTGTGGCTGTAGATCAACGATTTTGGCAAGGATTGCGGCGCTGTTTAAGAGCGTAACGAGGTATCCAGCCTCGTTGTCGTTCCTCACTGCGGCCCAATAGGCTGCGTGTTCCACAATAGCGCCAGTTTCTTCGACCCGTGCTGCACTGAGCCGCGTACCAGACGCTGTGTAGCAAACTCTGAGCGGATACTCGCCCGCCTGACTCGACAATTTTCGCATATGGTCCAAGCGCGCCATTAACGGCATTCGCGGCTGGTCCATCGTGTCACGGTTACTATGCTTTCCCACTTCTCCTCTACGTCACGAAGCCAGGCGGACAAGTGACGAAATCCCGCTTCGCGAGCTGCCGCGGAATCAAGGAGGGAGCTTCCGTTTAGAGGGACAACGGCTGTCGCGGTATCAAACAGGCGGAACGGTGCCAACGACTCTCCAAGGACCAGTTGCCTAAGAAACTGAACCTCGACCGGGCCACGTGGCGGCTCAACCTTGGTCCATGGCGCCTTGTCGAGCGACCCGGTGCGCCCTCGCATACGCGGTGCATCGCGGCGGCTGCCTAAACGCCCGGCTGCCTCCGGCTCAACCAGAAAGAAACGTCGCGGCACAATTGTGGCGCCTTGGCGGAAGCGAGCACGATAGGCTGACACGCCGATCAAAGTTCGGGGCCTTGGCCAGGCGATCCTGCTGTGAACAAGATTTCGGCTCGCCTCTTCATCATCGGCATCCCGCCTCGGCAGATGCCCGACCCAGCGATCCACCTCCTGCGGGATCAACCCGGCAGTATCGCGTCGGCCGAACAGCACGCAGGTGCTGGTCGTGCTGCTGCCGGACTGCGCGCCAAAAATCGGCCAGACCCGCTCCAGCGCCCATGCACCGGTCAGGCGCACCTGCACATCATGCATCTGGCCAGTCCGCAGACCTGCGAAGACGGGCGCATTGAGCAGCGCGTAGGGTAGAACGAACGCGATCCGCCCGCCCGGCGCCAGATAGCGTTCCGCGCCGCGCGCCCAGAACAGCGCGCACATGTCCTGCTGCGTCGCCAGATTGCCGCCGACCCACAGATCGTAGGTCCGCAGCGCCTCGCGCATGCGGTCCTTCATGCCGGCGCTCAAATGCCGATAGACGATCCAAGGCGGGTTGCCGACCAGCACATGCGCGCGCTGCTCCGGGCGAGACAGCCACACCGGCCGCACAAGGTTGCGGAACACAAACGTCCAGATGCCGTTACGGCCGGCTTTGTAGAGCGCCTGCAATTGCGCAAACGTCGCCATCAGCGCGTCGGCGTCGGCGGGGTTCGCGCCTTCGATGCGGCGCAGCATCCGGCCGACTTCTGCCGGCGCCGCGTCATCGACAAGGCCCTGGTTGAGCGTATCGAGCCCCTGTTCGAAAACCGCCTGGTTCTCGGCAAACCCCGCCGGAATTTGCAGCGGCGCTTCGCCTGGCACTTCGACGAGCACGTCGGCGCCGCCGATGTAGGTGCGCAAATTCCACTGCATCGCATCGCCCAAAAACACCGGCACCGTCAGCCGCGCCGGGCGATCGAGCACGAGCCTGCCCAATGCCAGCAGCCAGGTGACGCGCGCGAGAGTGACAGCGACCGGGTGCACATCCAGCCCGCGCACATTGTCGGCGCAGGCCTGCAGGATGCGTTTGGAGGTCCAGCCGGCAGCCTGGCCGGCGGCGACGAGGCGGCGCACGGCATGGAACAGGAACGTGCCGGAGCCGCAGGCCGGGTCGAGTACCCGTTGTTGTAGCGGGTGCTCGACGGCGGCGGCGACAACGCGCGAGGCAAGCCAGTCGGGCGTGTAATACTCGCCGAGATCGTGGCGCTGATCCGGATCGACCAGACTCTCGTACAGGATTTTGAGCACGTCCGCCTCCACGTCGCGCAGGCGGAAGCGGGCGGTCTGCTGGGCGATGTGGCGCACCAGCTCGGCGCCGGCCGGGCGCTTGAGCGGCCAGTCGAAGAAGTCGGCTTCGACGGCGCCCAAAATGCCTTCGTCGGCGAGAGTGCGTCCCGACAGGAGGGCGGCAGGGTCTGCAACATCCAGGTCGAGCACGCGGGCAGCGATCGCCTTGACCACGATGGTGAGATAGGTGTGCTGCAGGAACAGCGCATTATCGCCGACCGATTCGCCATAGGCCTCGCGGAGCAGCCCGTCCCACAGGTCGCGCTTGAGGCGAACCTCCGGGTCGATCTCCAGCGCCGCCCAGAGCGACTGCAATGCCAGTCGGGCTTTGGCGAAGGTCAGGCTCGCGCGGCCGAAAGCCTGGGCGACGGCGCGGGGTTCGGGGATCAGGTCAGGCCGGTCGGTCAGCAGCGGTTCGAGCCAGGCCATCAGCTCGTCGGGCCGCTCCGCGCTGGTTTCGAAGCGGGCGAGTTCCTGCATGGCCCCGTCGCGCATGGTGTAGGCAACGAAAGTGGCGCCGTCGGTGGCGATGCCGGTGACCGGGCGGGGGCTGCGGGCGCGGGCGGCGGCATCGGCTAGGTAGTCAGGCATGCGGGCGAGCACATCGGGCGTTTCGCGCCGCAGGTCGGATTTCAGCTCGATGATGGTGGCGCCCCACATCGTGTCGATGCGCCCCGAATTGTCGAGCAGATAGATTTCGTGGCCGATTTCGTCGTAGGGGGCGCCAAAACCGTCACGCAGCAGTTGCGTGATGTGGGTGCGCAGCGCCTCGTGGCGGGGCCGGGCAGCCATGGCGCGGACGAGTTCGGGAAGTTTTTCGCTGCGCCAGGTCACAAGGGGCAGGCATGCCCGGATGCGGGGCCGTTGCCAAGGGTGGCACGACTCGGGCGAGGCCAGCTAGTTATGTCGCCATGCCTCACGTGCAAACCGACCTGTTCGCCCAGCCCGATCCTCCACCGGCGCCGCCCGATGAAGCCATTGTTCGCATGGTCCGCAAACGGCTGCATAAGACGCTCGCCCTGGTGAAGGCAGCGGAGACAATGCCGTGGGGCGATGTGCTGGCGATTATCCGGGAGGATAATGAGTTTCGCTTCGCCAAGGATTTGCTGCCGGCCGAGGAAGGGGCAGCGCTCTGGGCGGAGTTCGATCGCGAGATGGATCGGTTATATGCGGTCATGAACGAGGGCCAGGAGCCTGATGAGATCTGAAGGCCGAGCCCTATTCGTCCACCACCTCCGGCCTTTTCCACCGCCGCTGTAACCAGGCAACGCCGGCGAGATCGAAAATCCCCACCCACAGCCGGTCCCATGTCCCGTATTTGGAGGCGCCGCGCAGGCGCGGGCGGTGGCCGACGGGCACCGAGACCACGCGGCCGCCGGCGCGGATGAACAGGGCGGGCAGGTAGCGGTGCATGTGGTCGAACGCCGGCAACTCCAGAAACGCCGCGCGCGGAAAGATTTTTAACCCGCATCCGGTATCAGGCGTGTGATCGCCGAGCAGAAAGGCGCGTATCCGGTTGGCCAAGCGTGACGAAATTTTTTTCACCCGGCTGTCCTGCCGGCGCGTTCGGTGACCGGCGACGAGCACCAGGCCCGGCTCGCTTTGGGCGCGGGAGAGAAGTGCGGGAATGTCGGCGGGGTCGTTCTGGCCGTCGCCGTCCAGGGTTGCGATCCAGCGGCCGCTTGCGGCGCGCACGCCGGTGACGATCGCGGCACTCTGGCCGCAGCCTTTTCGGTGGCGGCGGACCACCACCGGCGGCGTAATGCCGGCCAGGGCGGCGGCGGTGCCGTCGTCGCTGCCGTCGTCCACATAGACGATTTCGTGCGCGACCCCCGCCAGCGCCGCACGGATTTCGCCGATCAGCGGGGCGATGTTCGGCGCCTCGTTGCGCACCGGGACGACCACGGAGACCAGAATCTCCGGGTCGGGCGTGAGGGGGAAAGCCCAGCCGGGCGCCGGCGAGGCCTGTGCAAAATCGTCCATGAGGGGTCGGCGGTAGCACCCGGCTGCAACTTCGCGCAACCGCCCCCATTTGCGCTTTGCAGCCGGGCGCGCATGGGAGTACATCTGATCAATGCCGTTTGATGACCGCACGTTCCCCTCTGCCGAGGCGGCCTCCTCCCGCAGGAACCGCCGGCGGGTGGCGATCTGGCTGTTTATCGTCGCCTTCATGCTCTGGGGCATGGTGGTGCTCGGTGGCGCTACGCGCCTGACCGGCTCGGGCCTGTCCATCATGGAATGGGCGCCGCTCTCGGGCGCCTTGCCGCCTTTGTCGCACGCCGAATGGGAGAGAATTTTCGCGCTCTACCAGAAAATCCCGCAATATAAGCTGCTGCACGAGGGCATGTCCCTTGCCGCATTCAAAGGCATTTTCTGGCTGGAATGGGCGCACCGGCTGTGGGGACGGCTGATCGGCGTGGTGTTCGCCGGGCCGCTGATCTATTTCGCCGTGCGCGGGGTGATTTCGCGCCGCATGATCCCGCGCCTGGTGCTGATTTTTGCCCTCGGCGCCCTGCAAGGGGCGGTGGGCTGGTTCATGGTCGCCTCCGGCTTCGAGGCGGGGGCGGATTCCGTCTCGCCCTACCGGCTGGTGCTGCATCTGGTTCTGGCGCTGACCCTGTTCGCCGCCGTGTTCTGGACGGCGCTCTCCACCCTCGCGCCGGTGCCAACCTCCATCCCCGGCGGCCGGCGGCTGCGCATCATGGCCGGCACCAGCGCCGGGCTGATTGCGCTCACCATCGTCGCCGGCGGGTTCGTCGCCGGGCTGCATGCCGGCCTGGTCGCCAACACGTTTCCGCTCATGTACGGGCATCTGTTCCCCGAGCACTATGCCAACCTCGACCCGTTCCTGCTGAACCTGACCGAAAATATCGACGCGGTGCAGTTCAACCACCGGCTGCTCGCGACATTGACCGCCATGATGGTCATCACCACCGTCTCCTTCGGCATCGCCGCCCGCCCCTATCTGCCGACCGCCTGCCGCCGCGCGCTCATGGCGCTCTCCGGCGCGTTGATGACGCAATATCTGCTCGGCGTCGCCACGCTGCTGTCCGCCGTCGCCATTCCGCTGGGCGTGGCGCACCAGGCGATGGCGGTGGTGCTGCTGGCGTGCGTCATGACGGTGGCGCATACGCTGCGCGGCGCCAAATGAAGGGTGACATCATGGACAGGTATGATGAATTTGAATGGGCCATGAAAATCGAACAGATGCGCGCCGATATCGGACTGAAAGATGTTCAGCGCGCCACCGAATGGCCGAAGGTTTTCACAGGCGCCTTAATCGCTACTGCCGCACTGTTTACTGCATTCGGTGCGACCGTGGGGGTACTATTGTCTCATGGACTGTCGCGTTAATGACCGCAGCCCAATCATCGTAGGATGGGTCTTGACCCATCATTGCGCGCCCTGCGTCCAGGCCGAGGTGATGGGTCAAGACCCATCCTACGGTGCTAAATGAACGATGACGTCGAAGATAATGTCAGGGTGGAGTTGATGAAAATGGACCTGAACCTCAAGACCAAACAGGCCTTTTGGGAAACGCCGCGGAACATCGCCATCCTGCTCGGGGCTGTCGCGGCCATTGCAGGCGTGCTCGGATACAAGGCGGGCAGCGAACCCACACGCATCGTCGTCCAGTATCTGCCTGCGCCGACATAAGCCGCAGCAAACATGCAAAAGTTTTTTGGTTCTTTTTTTCAAAAAAGAACAGAAAGAAAGCGCTTCTTTTTTGAAAAAAAGAAGCAAAAAACTTTTGGGAATTAAATAATGTCGGCACTCGCGGCTACAGACTCTCTCTTCTTCGGCGACACCGCTACCATCGACCGCGATGCCGCCGCGCGGCTGACCGCCGACGCGCTCGCCGGCTCCGATGACGGCGAACTTTTTCTGGAATACCGCGAAAGCGAGACCATCGCGCTCGAAGAAGGCCGCATCCGCTCCGCCGGCTTCGACGCCGCGCTCGGTTTTGGGCTCCGCGCCGTGCTCGGCGAGGAAACCGGATACGCCCACGCCGGCGAACTCTCCGAAGCCGCGCTGAAACGCGCCGCCGCCACGGTAACGGCGGTGAAAGGCGGCCGCAGCGGCACCGCAGCCGAACCGCCGCGCGCCACCAACTCGCGCCTCTATTCCGACGCGAGCCCCCTCGCCGGCGACGGGTTTGCCGGCCGCGCGGCCACGCTCGCGCAGATCGACGCCTACGCCCGCGGCCGCGACTCCCGCGTGGTGCAGGTGATGGCCTCCGTGCATGGCGAATGGCAGGCGGTGCAGATCATCCGCGCCGACGGCGCCCGCACCGCGGACCTGCGCCCCCTCGTCCGCCTCAACGTCGCCGTGGTGGTGGAGCGCGACGGCAAGCGCGAGTCCGGCTCCTACGGCCTCGGCGGCCGCGAAAGCTACGACCGGGTGCTGGACGAAAAAACATGGCAACACGCCGTGGACGAAGCCCTGCGGCAAGCCGTGCTGAAACTCGATGCGGTGGCCGCCCCGGCGGGCGAAATGGAGGTCGTGCTCGGCAATGGCTGGCCCGGCATTCTGCTGCACGAAGCCATCGGCCACGGTCTCGAAGGCGATTTCAATCGCAAGAAGACAAGTGCCTTTGCGGGTCTCATGGGCCAGCGCGTCGCCTCGCCCGGCGTCACCGTGGTCGATGACGGAACCCTGCCCGACCGGCGCGGGTCGCTCACCATCGATGACGAGGGCACGCCGACCAGCCGCACCGTGCTCATCGAGGACGGTATTTTGACCGGCTATTTGCAGGACCGGCTGAACGCCCGCCTGATGGGCGTGCGCCCCACCGGCAACGGGCGGCGCGAGAGTTTTGCCCAT
>Ga0116231_10011941_pt1 | contig 13064 bp, 11 predicted proteins | sample S1TSphgellanicum_2_FD_89695 | JGI IMG/M metagenome (GOLD analysis project Ga0116231, IMG submission 89695) | Host-associated microbial communities from peat moss isolated from Minnesota, USA - S1T2_Fd - Sphagnum magellanicum MG | ecosystem: Host-associated > Plants > Peat moss > Unclassified... | reverse complement strand
GGGGGGGAAGTGAGAAGAGGGATTTTTTTTTTCCCCCACTTTGTTCCCAAAGTGTTCTCTTTATGTTCACACAGGGTTCCCAAATAATTCCCAAAGTGTTCTCAAATACTTTCCCCCAAGATGTTCCAAATAGCACCTTGGTTTTATTTATCCCCTACGGTTTTGCCCAAGTGCAATTTACTTTATATAAACTGAAAAGGTGAAACTTTGAGGAGCACATTTGTTTCCATTTTGCAACTTGGGGTCCAGAGAGGTGTTTCTATTGGGCCATGGCTCCTTTAAAAGAAAGAAATAAAGTTGTGAGCGCAACCGTGAACTAAAATAATATTAATCGCAAATACGTAACCCAGCTGAAAACCATCCTAAATTTACACCAAAAAATTAATACAGCAGGTCTTTTATGCAATACCACAAGTTTGAACCCCAGACTTTTGTGGTACCATGCTGAGCCATCACCCCTGACAAGCCTTTTTTTTGCTGGCTAAATATTAAAAATTAAAACTCTTAAAATCATGTGGTTTTTTTTTGAGCTTTTCAACCATGTTATATCTATACATGGTTCAAGTAAGTAGCCAGAAATATAAAAGGATTTTTTAAGAAATTTACCTTCATATTTGGCTTGTAGTCAAATCTGGCTAAATCTTCCTCTGGATCATTGCCACTTTGGCTGTAACACAAAAATTGCAAAAAAAAAGAAAAAAAACACACTGCCCCTGACACACATTGTGAAATTTTGATTTGGCTTTCAAGCAAGGATGTCCCTAAAGTCAACTAAGCAAGTCCTTTGGCTTGCCTGAAAGATAGTTGCAAAGCTGCTTTCTCAAAAAAAATATTTGCAGATATTTCATAGTCAAGTTCATCATCGTGCATGGTCAATAAAATATTTTTTTAACGTCACCAATCGTGACACGTTTACTTTTTTTTTTTGGTTTTTTAGACTTGCTACACTCTCCTACTTTGCATTTGATTTTAGGAAGCCACATCCCTCACTTCATTGGTGACACAAAGTGTCAAAACTAGCCTCATATTTTGATTTTGCTTGGGAGGAAGAATGATCAACCTCAATTGTTTTTGGACACAAGTACTAAAACTAGCATATGAAATTTTGATTTGGGCTTCAAGCAAAGTATGACTCCACCCTTAGGTACTTTACCCACATTGTTCACATAGTTGCAAAAACCTACTTGCCTAGGAAATTTTGATTGGGGTTTCAAAAGCAAGGATGAACATCCTCAATACTTTATTCACAAGAGCCAAAATTAGCCTGAAATTTTGACTTGGGTATAAACTATGGGACCAACTACCAAGAAAGAATAACCCAGGCTTATTAATAGGCAATAGTACCACAAGTCATAGAGCCTAAATTGCAAACCAAAAAAAAAAAAACAATAAACGCCATAGCCCCAAAATTTTGAACTGTTTGAGACCACAGAAGCCATCGGTAAAGGCTAAAGACTAACTACACAAGTGACCTTAATAAACCTAACAATGATTCTCATAGGAAACCCTTCCTCGCTTCTTCCTCCGACGACAAACACAGCCTTGATCGGTTATCCATGGCAGCTGCACGTCTTCAACACAACAACAACAGAGCTCTTGCTTGTATCACACGCCTCATGACTTCCCCCATCTCCTTATAAATCTAAAGATGCAGTTGGAAGACCCAGTATGAAGATGCAGTAGCTGCTTTACAATTTTCTTCCACTGTTCTTTGTTTGTTTGCTTGTTGCGTTTCAGCTCCAAAGTTTTCCTTTTTTTCCTTAAACTCAGTGTTTGTTTGTTTGTTGTTGTTGACATTTTGTTTTTTTTAAAAATTTCCAGTGTTGAAATTGATTTTTTCAGCTGTTTGTTTGTTTGTTTGTTTGTTTTGTTTGTTGCTGTTGCAAATCAGCTTCAAAGTTTTTCTTTTTGTTTCCCACTGTTTGTTTGTTGGTTGCGGTTGCAAATCAGCTTCAGAGGTTTTGTTATTTTTTCTGTTTGTGGGAGAGCTGCTCACAGCTGCTTCATTTGTTCTAGTTGCCTTTCATCATACTGCAGCTGCACCTTGATCCAATTAATTCTATGTTTGTTTGTTAGTTTTGTTGCTGCTGCATTATCAATCTTCATTTTGTTTGTTTGTGTGTTTGCTTTTTATGTTGCTGATGACTTCCTCAAACTTTACAAACAAACAAACATCTTGGAGGTGATCATTTTGTTTTCACAACTTTGAAGATTATGCAACAGCAGCAGCTGCTTGATGCAAATTAAGCATTTGTTTGTACAAGCGGCTGCAAATTGAGTGTTTGTTTGTATGTTTGTTGTTTCCGTCTCATCATCAGAGTTTGTGTTTTTGTTGGTTTGTTTGTCTGAGGTGATCATTCTGCTGGAGTAGCTTTGTTCAACAGTTTCTTTCCTTCTTTCCTTCTCAGAGGTGGTCATTTTGTTGCAGAAGCTTTGATCGAGTATTTGTGGTGAGGAGGAGGACATTGTGAAGAAGTTGTGGGTACCTCGTTCAGGCTTTTTCTTTGAGAGTTGTCTGTCAAGGGGCTTGTATACAGACAGCAGTGGGCTTAAGAAGAAGCTTGAGGTTTCTTTGCTGGGAAGATGGGTCCTCCTTCTCTTAAAGTTGCTGCGTTGGTTGCAGCAGGATTAGTGTTGGTTGTTGCCTTGCTTGTTGCCTTGCCTGCTGCTTTAGCTTTCAAGATGGTTAAATCTAGAAAGAAAAAAGAGGAGGGGTCCGACAAGAAGAAGTCCAAGAAGAAGTCCAAGACGAAGCCTACCGATGCAAACTGGGAATGGCCAATCTTCGATGAGTGGTATTCTCGTGATACATGGAGCTATGAGCGGAAGGAAAGAGGAGGTGCAGAAGGTGACGATGAGAAGGACAGCAGCCCTTTTGAAGTGACATACAGGAGGCAGAAGGAGTTTCCTGACAAGATGACGGTCACTCTCTTCTCCTCGCACCTTATTGCAGTCCTTGCCAAATGCTTGCCCAAGAACAACAAGGTGATGACCGACACGAACCCAAAGATTTCCGGACAACAGCTTTTCTTGGCCATGGACACAATCCGTAACTACAAGATAGAAGAAGAATCTGAGAAAGACGCCGTCGCCACTGCAAAGAAGCTCGAGGAATCCGAGAACTCCACCACCACTACAAAGAAGCTCGAGGAATCCAAGAACTCAGCTGCCACTGCAAAGAAGAAGGTGGAGAAATCCAAGAAGTCTGCCGCCACTGCAAAGAAGCTTGAGAAATCTGAGAATGATGCCACCACTGCAAAGAAGCTCGAGGAATCTGAGAACCCTGTCGCCACTGCAAAGCTCCATGTAGGTCACTTGTTGCGGTTTCTGGAGAAGGAATATAAAGATACGCAAACGCAGTACGAGCGCATGACGAAGGAAGGCACTACTTCATGGGCGATGTTGTGGGCATTTCTAGCGCCAGGTGAGAAAGTGTACTATCATTGCAAATTCTCCGGCCAACAAGTGTGTGGCATTGTTCGTTTGCGGCATTACTACAAGCACCATCAAACTGGTACCAAGAGACTGTCCGTGGAGCTCGACGTGATGGACTACAATGGTCAAAGCTACCGTGCTTGCAATGTTACCCGAGAAATTATAGAGTTCCAAAACGAGCGTTCCTTTACTAATCTCAGCGTGTGTCCTTTGCGTTTCGCCAAACAAAGCGAGCAAATGGAAGCTGCATTTCTTGCCAATGGTAAGCGTTTCTACAAGTTGTCTGTGAAGGCGAATAGCTTCATGCAGTTCAAAGGACCACTTGTTCGTCTCGAGTACATACCTGGCACCAGTTGCAGTCACGTCGTCAAGCACAAGGCTGATGGTAGAGTCATGATCGATCTCTGGAGCTTCGCTAGGATGAATCCCGGTTACGATATGGAAAATGCCACTCCGCCAACTGCTTGTGATCTCATGTGTGACTTGGAAGACTCCGACAATATGCCGGATGATGAAAGCTTGAAGCTTGCTCCTGCAATCGTCTATGGCTTCGCTTTCAGCATCAAGCAATGGGGATGCTTCCCAGTCACGGGTTTCAGTGAAATCTCGTTTGATGATCATGCTTTTGATCATCACCTAGTGATGAATGACAATGCTCAGAAAAAAATGCTGCTTGGCCTTGTCTCGCAGTATCTCCACGACCCACCAGAAGCTGAAAACAACAACAATGTCGCTGAAGTTGATGTTGTGCCATCCATTGATCCCATTTCTAACAAGGGTGAAGGTTGCATCTTCCTGTGCTACGGGCCACCAGGAACTGGTAAGACTCTCACTGCCGAGTCTGTTGCCGAGAAGCTGCATCGTCCTCTTTGGGCTGTAAGTGCTTCGGAGCTGAGTTTCGAGGTCGACAAACTGGAACAAAAGCTAGCCCAAATCTTGGACATTGCATCCTCTTGGCGTGCGGTTCTTTTGCTAGATGAAGCAGACATCTACTTAGAGAAGCGCACTTCGGCCAGCGATCCCAAACGCAACGCCATGACTGGCGTCTTCCTTCGTCTTCTAGAGTACTACAAAGGCGTCCTCTTCCTCACTACAAACCGCGTCACAACTTTCGACGACGCCTTCTGCTCACGAATCTCCATGTTCCTCCGCTACCATCGCCTGACGGATTCTCAAAGGGCCAAGGTATGGGAGACCTTACTCTCGCGTGTTGGCCTCACTGATGTCAACTTGGAGATGTTCGCAACTCATGAGCTGAACGGGCGTGAGATCCGCAACACCATCCGCACTGCTCACACATGGGCCACCAGTTGCAATCAGCCTCTAACCACACAGCATGTACTAAGCGTGGTCAAGATGCTGCACGACTTCCGCGAGGATTTGCACGATGCTGCACTGGAGGAATCACAAGACCACAATAACTTCTCCGCGGTGCTAGCCACACTCCAGCAGCAACCACCTGCAATCCTCGACAACAACAAGAACCTTTACTCAAATGGAGACATGAGCTTCAAACTCTAAAAGTGAACATGAGCTCCAAACCCTAAAACTCATCTTCAGCTCCGAACCATAAATTTTCATGCAATCTAAACCCTAATTTTGTAGCCTTAAAGGCAAGTCACTTAATTAGACCTTAAACTTACACAACTCTAGTTAACTTGTTAAGTAGACTTAATCTTGGATTAGTGGCTTCTTATTAAAAATCACTGAATACCAGGTATAAATTACCTTGGCAGCTTGGACCCTAATTATTTTATTTTCAGAAATGCGGAAATTTTGGAAAACGAAAAAATTCAATGATTTTTTTTGTGTAAATGGAAATAAAGAATCTTTTTAGATATTTTTCTAATTTCCTAATTTTTGACATGGAATCTTTAAAATGAAATAATTATTCAGAATTGAAATATTGAATTTCCCTTCGTACTTATTACTAGAGGAGGTACCATATGTCAAAGAATATTCAAATGAACTTTTAATCTTTGCAACTTCTTGCAAGGTCCTTGGCTCACAAATTTCATTATAATTAAGAAAAGATGGACAAGGAGGTTGTAGTTTAATCAAGTGCATAGTCTTGGCAAGTTTTTTCCATTATACCTATCCTATCCGTGAAAGGTGGTCCTACCTTTCATGGATGTTCATTGCCTATTGGCTATGGAAAACATCTTGTTTTTTATTTGTCTTGGAAATGAATATGTTGTGGTTTAAACATGTGAATTTTGCACGTGTGTTACATTGGATGTGGATGAACATGTGAGGAGGTGATACAAATAGCATGAACATCTTTCATAGTCTTATTTATCATTGATGAACAACATACAATTTAGATATTTTCCATCATCAATCCAACCATTATTTACCATTAAACAACACCAATGCAATCATAGTTCGTCATTGAAAAATATTCCGTGATACCGATTTTATTGTTGTTTGCTACTAAACACTCATTGAATGAGATCGAAATACCATTCACCATTCGATGTTTACTTAATTACAACAAATCATTGTCACTAATTTGGATGAATGTGATCCACTATGTATTTACTGATTTTATCAACCACATGGCAATTCTACAACAAGCATAGACTAAACAACATAAATGCCTAGATCTACCTATAATACCAATCTCTATTCAATAATTTTAGGACTTTGTCTTTAGGTTCTAATAATCATAAAATCAACCTTAAACCTATTACTTATTTTTGTCCACATTTAATTACCAATCATTGATTTCATCCATCTTAATTTCTAATAATCCATAGATTTGACCACTACCTAGTGTCAACTATCCTTTTTCTTTGAAACTCATTTAGAGCAAATTACCCATTTATGTATTTTTAGTACCCTAGCTAAGAATTATAGAATTTTTTGTAGAAAAATTGATTCTTAAATTTTCTTGGATCAATATTTCAATTCATTGTATCCTTGTTATAACCAACCAAAGTTGAGTTTTAGAATTCATTTTCGGTATAAGTGCATTTGGACATAAAAATCACCTACATGATTATTGGTACAACAATATTCCAATATAGATCTATTTACACACATGCATTAAGTCAAGTTTGAAAATGACGAAAACAACCTATGGAGTGATCTAAAGACCACTACTTTTATTTTTTAACTTACCTGTAGTATCAAATATTTAAACCAACAATAATAACATATTTATAGATTTTAAAAATATTTAAAGCACATTTTCATTCATTTTCAAATTTTTATTTTGAATAAAATATATGAAAATTTCAGGTTTTCATTTGTATCCCTAGTAAATGGCTTATGGAAATAATCCAAATCAAGGAGGGGATAAAATGTTAACCCATACTCTTATAAATTGGAGGTGGATTAGTATTACTTAGTTATTAATCCTATATTATTGATTGGTTATTGATAATATATTTATTGATTAATTATTGGTTAGTAATTAATCATATATTTAAATTTGAATTATTGAAACTAAACTCGATTGTTTATCATTGATTAGTGTTAAGTTATTAGTAGAATTTGAACACTATAAATAGATCTTTCATATATCATTTTATTCATTCAATGGAATTACATCAAGAGCATGCACATTGAGTCTTAGTGTGCAAAACCACATTAACACAAAGTATAACAATAAGAATTATTGGCATTTCAAACATATTTGATTATGGCGAACTTCAAGATTCTCCAAATCATTTAAGACTTTACAATATAGGTGAAGCTTAGTTAGAACATTTCCATCATTGTTGGTAACTTGCCCTTAAATGCCAACTAACCATGAATATTGTTCATATTTTTTTTGTAACCCTACCTATAACTTTAAGCTTTAAAGAGCTTATAGGCTTTGACATACTTTCTTTTCTTGCACATTAATTTTTCACATGATATCAGAAGCAAGCACAAACTTGCCAAGTGAATTTGTGAACATCAAGCACCACATGGAGCTTCATGAAGGCATTCAATGGCGTCACTAGTCATTCCACATATGTAATTTAATATACCATTAAATGCACAAGGAGAGAATTTTTTTATGTTTGAAAAAGATGCACAATTGTGCCATTTTTTCTTGCACGTTTCACAAGATCTGATCATTGGGAATGGTTAGAAAAATAATTCATTTTGGGATTGAATTGTTGGACACTGCAATCACAATCATTTAGTTAGATTAGTTAATAGACTTACAAGGTCATTAGAATCAAAATGGGGTATTATCAAACATCATGTTGTTAAATTTATTGGTGATCATAGTGTTGTCCAAGCCTTGCAAAAATGTGAAATATAAACTCAAAACACAATATAAAAAACTCTTCAACTTCATAAATCTAAGCACCCATGACACAATTTTATATTATTTCACATTGTTAGTTGTTGTTGCGTGAAGTTCCTTGTTGGGGTGAAACGTTGAATAACACACACAAATCTATTCCAACAAATGCTAACATTCCATGCCATCATTTCAGACAACCAACATTGAAATGGTGGAAATGTTCCAAAAGAGCTCCTTGACACATTTGCATGCTAATCCAACAACTTGGTCACTTGGTTCAAAACTTAGATTGAATTGGCAAACAAAGGAATATGCCTTTCACGTTCAAGTGAAAGCAAGAAGGGACATGGTTGTTATCACCTTGAAAGACATTTTGATTCTTGAATACCAAAGCATGATGACTTTGTTCATGATTCCTAATGCTCAACTAACCTTTGAAGAAACTTGTGAATACTTCAAGCTTTGTAGGGTAGAAAATTTACAAAAGCTTCAAATGAAGCTAAATGTTGGCCTTTCACATGCAACATCAAGAACTATGGAACAAAACATGGACTTTCCATCTCCAATAAAGACAACTAAACAACACCACATTGATGTTTTTAATTAACTGCTTAAGGACAATTAACTAGATACAAGCATTGGAAATATTTTCTAAATGTTTCAAAACAAATGCAAAATATAAATGAGTGAAAGCTCATGATTTTATTCAACATGATTAATACAACAACATTGTTGCCTCTATCTGATTTGTTGCCTTCCAGTCAAAGGGGCAGGTCGGGCAATGTGGCAGCACCCCAATGGGTGCTTGCAAGTTACCTAGTGTATAATTGTCCATCAAAAAGGCACTATTTTACTTTCAGCCCTCTTCTCATGCAATTTGCAATTTTTACTTATTTTTGCCAATTACTTTATCTGCCCATGTTCCAAATCCCATCCTAAAAAACACTTAGACTTCTTAGAGATAAACCAACATGTCCTACAAATCACCACTTTCCATTAGAGATAAATTATAAAAAAAAGAACCTTACATTGGAGAATACATGCCTATTCATCACCCTATTGCAACATGTTTCCCATCCTTACATCAGCCCCATGATAGAACCTTTCTATTGTAATAACATACTTTGTCATATTATGTTTAGTCTCAAGCTAGTTTTAGTTTGTGATCAAGTTCTTAACAGTCATGGAACCTATGTGAAAATGGATATTGGGACAACTTATATTGAACACATTGGCTATAATGGTTTTTATGTTCAGGCCAGGGTCGACTAGATTGGATGAGTTTTGTTGGGCCTTTTATTAATTGCATTTGCAAATTTTGACAAATAATACAAGTTCTATAAATTATTATTTTTCTATATGAGTTTGCATAGTAGGTATTAGTGTAGTTGTCATGTTATATATCCTCCTCATGTGAGGCTTTAATCATGTTTCTCAGCTTTTGTAGTGTATCCGATTTTCATAATAGCAAACACAACACCAATGCTAGATTGGATGATAGGACATCAATGCTTCTGATAGAAATAATTCATGGCGGTAAGAAAGTATAAGCACTAAGCAGTGCGCCTCTTTGATTGCCCATCACAAAACAATTATGAACTAAGTAACCTGCGAGTTCTTGCATAGATTTTAGCAACAGATTATGTGTGGTAACCCATGGAATCAAGCCTGTTACCAGAAATAAGTGGTTCTTGAACACGCTTTTTGTGCAATATATGATGCCTTGTGACTGGACACAACTTATGGCCCTGAACTAATCCTGTGTGAGGGGAAGAAATAATGGAGACGAGTTATGGGTTCTAACTGGTTTGCAGCCACCCACTGGGGGGGATGCCACATTGCCCAAAAACCCCTTATGAAACTTGAGAGACTCCCTCCCTCAATGTAGAAATATTCATAAAAACGTATAAGTCTCAAAATTGACTCACTTATATAGCTTCCAGGAAGACAACTGGGCAAAGCATAATTGGACAAAAACTGGTGGTGCTGTTGGGAATAATACATTGGGGAACTTAGGGAACATAATATTAGGAGGGAAATTCATTCACAATGTGATGGGAACATATTGAGAACTTGATGAGAAGAACCCAAAAAAAAAAAATCCCACACCACGCTACTGCCCCCAAAAAGAAAAAAACCTGGACCCCTTGGTTGCATAGCCGAATGATCTCATCATTGGCTACCAAGAAATTCTATGCTGAGTTTGTTTTGTTTATCATTAATGGGGGGTGGGAGGGGCATGATTTGTGGGAACATGGTTTGAGTGGCTCAGATGTTTTGTTGTGGTGCCGACGATTGGCGCTGGTAGCGTACCAATGATGGTTTCCGCGTTCATAATTAGGTCAGGGAGCTTCGACGCAACGCAAGGACTGTTCAGTCCTTACACTTTCCTTTGTAAAAGGACTTGGTCAGCGAGCTCAGATGCAGTGCAAGGACTGCTCGGTGATGATATTGTCTTGTTAAATTACTAGGTCAGTGCGCTCAGATGCAGCGCAAGGACTGCTAACTAAATAGGGCACTGGAATAAGCTATAGCTCTAAACCCTAATTCTTTTAAGCTCATGAAAATGAGGATGAAAATTTACCCAAGAACTAGTTAAGTACACTTAAATGCTAGTTAACCCCTAAAGGTCAGACAGGCCCAATATGGAGGACCCTTTTTCAGTGTAAATTGGCACTGGCATGACATGGTTTCTTTTAAGGATTTTGTGATGTAGTCAAAGTGGCAATCATTCAGAAAATAATTTAGCCAAATTTGGCTACATAATAGATAGAAAAAAAATTGATAGAATTAACTTTTATATAGCTACATAAGTCAGCAAAGCAAGATGAAGAGAAATAAATTGTACTTGGGGCACTCAAGGAAAAGGAAGGAAGGGTTCTAGGATTCATGTTTGATTTTAATTTTCTTTAGAAGCATACTAGTTGTAAGTTTAGTTGAGGTTCAAATAGGATTGATTGTAAGTTTAAATTTTAGATTTTGGGGGCACGACAAAAACATATAAAAGTAACCACTTTTCAAAACAAAACAAAGAAGGAAAATGATGATAACACCAACATCAACAAGTAACCAAACAACAAAGGTGAAAAGGCCAAGGGAGGTTGAGGTTTGTGTAATTTATTTATTTTTTGGGGATTTGTTTCGTGGTAGGTTCTTTTTTTTCCCTTTATGTTTCTATCAAGCCTAAAAAAAAATTTATCACCAAGAATCTAGCTATTACCTACAAATTAAGCACAATAGAAAGTTTCTACCACAAAGTGAGCAATTTTGCCATGGGCTTGATTTTTCTTAATTTTTGTCATAGTTTTTAAAAAATAACAAAGAAAAAAGAAAATAGAAAAATCAAAGAATGTGTTGTAGGTGTGAACATGTGAATACATAATGGTTAATTATTGACCAATCATATTTGTTTAAGGTTTTTTTTTGAGCAAAAGATTGAGTAAAGGGTGTTATTCTATTATTGAAGTTGTGTGTTACTTTAATTAGGTAATCCAAAAAATGAAAAATTAGAAGTTTTTGAACACCTAATCTTTGTACAATTGTTTTGAAAAGTGTATAGGTTGTGTTAAACACAATAAAGTAAGAATGATGGTGTCCAAAATTATCGTTAAATTAGGGTTCAACTATCTTTTGAAATAGAACTTGCTTGTTTGTGATGGTTTTTTTTAATGTGCTTAGTTTTGTGTGGTTGGCTCTGTAGGTTTAAGATTGCCAAGTTGAAATAAACATTTTTTAGAAAATAGTGCCTTACACTGGTAATAAACATTTTTCCTCATGGGCACAAAATGTCCCATGTCCCCGAGTTTATCATGTCTCATTGAACTTCGTAATTCACATCACCCATTCTTTTTTCACACACCACCACAACCCCACTTTCCACTACCTTTCCTATGCAAACCATGCACCACACACCAACCCCCCATACCATTTTGACAAACCACCCACCACCCACTAGTTCCACTCACCAACCTTTAGCCTTTGTGTAAATATGGAACCCCAACACAACACTTTCACAATCCCCCTAAATAATGCACATGTACCACCTTTTCCCCCTTCCATTCTATTAACCCCTATAATTGTCCATGATTAGACCCCCAACCTATGCCCACCCTCTCAACATGTTTACAACCTCTACCTAAAGATTTTTGTGCCACTTGTGGGCATCAATTTACTCTTTAAAGGTTAACCCATCACCAATGTTTTTGTCAAGCATCCAATCCATCTAATTTAAACCTGCATGACCATCTTGGCCCAATACCCTCCTTTACTCCCAACCCGCCTACATCACCATGGGCTTGGGTTTCGACATTAGATGTTTTTGGGGTCCTTTCATCTTGCCTTTCATCATATTCAACTATACAATTGTATCCTTATCGCTTTACGATGTGATGTACAAATGACTTTTGTTTTCCACTTAATAAGTTGGCACATGACCCCTATGATGTGGCAGCTCGTCATTTGTTCCTTCTATTACCCCAATGGTGTCTTATTTTGTCCTTTCGAAAGGGGGCCATTGGGCATATGGAAATGAAGACTTAACTCAAACGCTTTTTAACAAGCGATTAGGAAATCCTGCAAGAGGAATTTTTTTTACAAGCCCAAATTTTAACAGTAAGTTCGAGCTAAATGCCTCTTGCCCAACATGATCTTTTAATTCATAAATGTCTTCTCTGCAATTTAATCTTTGGACGTGCAAAAGAATATTCTTGAACAACATGGGTTTTAACACCATTTTCTCTTGCACCCACATCATGTAACACCACCTCACCTTTCATCACTTTACATCCTAAATCAGATGGCTTCTTCCCACTTTTTTTGGAAGATTATGAACTAGACCAAAATTATGAACTTTCATATGATCCCTTCAAGCTAACATTCTAACACATGTCAAATTTTTCTTCTTTAATTAATTAATTAATTAATTAAGTTCTTTCTTTCTTTATTTATTTTTGCCAATTGGGTTTTTGCTTCTTATCTATGTCCTTTGGGTATTGATTTTTTTTGTTAGACTATAAACCCCCAATTGGTATATCCCTATCATCATGTTAGGTTGAAAATAATCACAAACAATTCTTGAAACAAAAATTTTACTCAATCAATTGGGGAGTTTTTCTTTTGGGTGGACGAGGGTTTGTTGTTCCCATCAAGTTCCCAATGTGTTTTCCAAGATGTTTCCAATAGCATCACATTTTCATCCCATATGTTTTGCCCAAATTTTTCCCCTTTTCACTTATATAACATGGCCAAATGGGAAGCACTTTGTATATAGAATCTTCTATTGTGGTGAGCTTCCAAAGTTCCAATTTTTATTTTTATTTTTTTGTGATAGGTCAATGAAAATTATTCAACACAATGAAAAAAAAAAACTTGAAAAGCACCATTC
>Ga0116231_10011938_pt1 | contig 13067 bp, 6 predicted proteins | sample S1TSphgellanicum_2_FD_89695 | JGI IMG/M metagenome (GOLD analysis project Ga0116231, IMG submission 89695) | Host-associated microbial communities from peat moss isolated from Minnesota, USA - S1T2_Fd - Sphagnum magellanicum MG | ecosystem: Host-associated > Plants > Peat moss > Unclassified... | reverse complement strand
TTTCCTTTGAAAGTGTTTTAAATGATGCCACGTGGCACTCTGAAAATTTAGATTACGTTTTGAGCCTTCAGGCCTACCTTCACTAAAAAAAATTTAAAAAAAAAAACTTTTCCAACTCACTGAATGAACCTTGCATTTTAGTATCCCTGCGCTTAATTGCAAGGCTTTGCTATTAAGTGCTCTTGTGGTAACAATGCTGGCCTCTTTGCTTACATCATAGCAAGAATTATTTTTGTGCACATGGTTTGCAGAAATCTGCCCTAGAGGCACCCTTGTAGCTAGGAGTTTGTTGGGAAATGATCACCTAGGTCCTTTTGTTTGTCATGGGAAATGCCCTACCTCCTCCTGGCTAGGGTGTTGATTGTAATGTTGATCATCATAATGATCCTATGTGTCACACACAATGCTTGCAATCTACACGATGTTAGGGAGTGCATGAGAAGAAGTCCAAAATCTCTAACCAATTTAATGTTCTTATGTAGCCCAGCATCTTGAAATCTAGTTAATTTCTCCCCAACATTAAAAGGCTCTTCCAAATCCCCCCCCAAAAAACCTTCCAACTCACTAGATGAACATTGTGTTTTAGAATCCTTAAACTTGGAATCCTTGCACTTAATTGTAAGGTTCTATTACTAAATGAACCTATGGCAACAACTATAGCACCTTTGTTTGCATGGCTTGCAGAAATTTCAGTTCCTTTACTTGCATGGCTTGCAGAAAATTTCCTTGGTCCAGGCGCTTGTCAAACTACAAAAAGTCGCCTAGGTCCTTTTGTCTATTATGGGAAATGTGGTACCTTTTACTCCTGGTTGGAATGCTGGTGGTGATGTTGATCATGAAAAGGTTTGTGTATGTCACACACATTGCTTGTAGTCTACATGATACAAGGAATGTGTGAAAAAAATTTGACATAGAATTTCCAATTAGTTTAACCTTTTATAGCCCATAATCTATACACCTATTTGATCTATCTCAAACAAAGGGCTTTTGGAAATCCCATTTATAGAAAAAAAGAAAAAACATTACTCTTCAACTTACCATATCAACCCTATGCTTTGAAGTCCCTACACTTAATTATGAAGGTCTACTACTATATGCACTTGTGGCAGATGTTATGGTTCCTTTCCTTGCACAACTTGTAAAACTCTACCCTAGAGGTTCATGTGTGCCACTATTTGCAATCTACATGATATCACAAAGTGCAATGAAACAAAGTCCAGAATCTCCAAGCCAAGTGAAACTTTTCATGAAAAAATGGCCCAGATCTCTATTTTAGACAACCCACCTAGTAATGGAAATTGTGAAACCTGGAAGGAAAGAAAACAAAAGAAACTAACATGTTGGTTAGTCTCACCTTTTCTCCTTTGTTTAAGATGTAGTGTTTATGTTTTTTGTACCATTCATAGATATCTTCCACCCTCCAACACATACATGTGGTGGTGCCATTTTCCATGAATAAAAAGGCTGCCAATGTTCGCTCACGGTCTAATATAAATTGTTTAATAACGTGGACCACCTCTTTCTGCTCCCGTAGATTGGCATTCAAAAAAACATTAACTTCCTCATCTTTTGTATCATTAAACCATGAACTCACCATGCACAAATTTCAGTTATGGACCTTCCATTGGAGGGGGTGAAAAATCCAAAGGAAATATTTACCCCATTCCATAGACACTGTGTTTGGTTTTTTTAGAGTTCCTATCATACATTGTGAACTGTGCATTAATAGGGCAATTGTTTTGTTTTTTTTTTCTTTGCAGCGGAATGATCAACTTTGATACACTTTTCAACATCCTTCTCTTTAGACTGATATTTTACAACTTCTACAAATGCAACTGCTGATCAATATCTATATTTAACTTTGATAAGAAATTACTTGAAAACAAACTAAATTTTGGAGCTAAACAAGCTCTGTATCAAAACTAAATCAATAGAAACTAGCCTCAAGGTGTCATCCATAATGAACAACCATGTTCAAAGTATGCCATTTCAAGGTTTATGCAAACTTAATATTCAAAGACAAACTTTGAAGCAAAAATAGGAATGATAAATTTATAAAAATCTTTGAAAGAAAGTTACCTAGATCCAAAGCTAGAATGAGAGTGATAACATGCCTTGATCTAAAGTCAAAGTAGTCCATGCTCAATCCAAGGTCATCTACCTCCATCATGCTTCCATTAGACATGATGGCAACAGTTGCCTTGAATATTACCAAGACATTGCTAACTTTGACATAGTTCTTGTTTGGCCCAAAGAAATTTACCTTGAAGGTTTGATCTTCATTGTGTTTGTTCACAAAGGTCACCTTGGCAATCATCTACAAGCAAACAAAATAAGTTAGTTCTCTAATTGTTCGTCTTCATTAATTCTAATTATGATGATGAAGATTAAAACCAACAAAAATCTCAAAACAATCTTCTCTCCATAGACAAATAACCTCTCCATTGCCAAAAAAACTCCATAAAAAAAGAATTCTTGTTTGGCATAAATTTGTAAAGGTATCATCATCATTAGTTTTGATTATTTGTTGGAATGATATCACTAAGAAGAACATGTTGAGGCAAAAATTAGCTATGATGCCATTCTATCAATTTATCGATATCAAAATTTCCAAACCCCACAACACACATATGATATAGACATGCAAAGAAAAACAAAATACAATTATGATGACAACATCACTACTACTATAATGTTGTGACAAGTAGAATTGAAAATTTCTAGGGAAATATAAATTGACATACTTAACTGGTGTTGAGCAAAGTGCCTTGCAAATTATAAGAAACGTAAGTGTTGCAAAATTGATTGACCGTTGTTCTCTCCTTGTTGGAATTGCTCCCAATTTTTGTTCTTTCTCCCCTATTCTCATTGCCTTAAACAATAGACTAACAACAAAAGAAAAAAAACATGTAAACTAGAAAAAAAACAAAAGCATTAATAAATGAAAAAGAAAAGGATACTAATACTAATAATTTCATTGAAACAATGTTTTGTGGAAAAGAAAAAACGAGACAAATCTATTTGTAAAAACTTTGTTAAACTTCTTCATTTTATTAAATTGTGTGCGATTTCATTTTCTTCTTCATGAAAAGCCTCTACATGCCATACCTGAAAAAATTAATGCTTGCTCGCTAGCTCGTCAAGCTTCATCTTCTCTTTTTAAAAAAAAATAATTGTATCAAATTATTTTGTCGGCCAACGTTTTTTTTAATACATGACATTAGAATTCCAACACAACCTCCATATTTAGCAAACTCAAACCCCTTTCATAGTGCCAAGATCGACTCCTTGCACCCCTGGTCATCTCTTTACATCTTCCCTTAGGTGTTGTAAGCTTTTCTTTTGTGTCAAGTTCACACAATGGAAGTGGGACCAAGGTTTTTTCCAATGCTAGGCAGTTCATTAAAACATTGCCTGTTTTTTATGGGTCTTTGTCTAGTTACATATATACGTTTAAGTGATGGTTTTCAAAATCAAATAATTGGCATTTGTTCATAACTGGAAATTCTCAAATGTAAAAAAGTCAAAGAACCTATCAAAGAATTGTCGATTCTTTACTAGTTTTTTCATGAAAATCAACAAAAAAAATTGCCGGTTCTTTGAGTTTTTTAAAGAACCAAAATCAACTGATTTTTTTATTCTGAAATTTTTTAACAATTGGAATTGGCGGTTCTTTGAAAATTCAAAGAACTGCTGCACACTAGTTTTTTCATGGCATGGATGTTGTACTTTTACAAAATTGTTCCAATTTACAAACTTTCTCCTAATAATTAAACTTTTACAAAGCAATGACCTAAAAAATGCCTAGATTTAAACCAAAGTTGGGCAATTTTTAAATACAACATTGATTCTTTGTAGGTTATTAGATTAGTTATATAGATATATAACTGGTAATGTTTAATATATGAAACCCTTTCCCCCACAACCGACCTGGTACCTGCTTTCACAACTAACCTGGCATAAACTTTAAAAGTCAAAAAACTTGGAAAAAACCAAGAGAGAACCATGATTCTTTCACACTTGTTAAATACCCAAATCTAATTTTTTGAAATACTTAAAAATGGTCAATTATTTGATTATGATTTTTTTGAAACACTTAGAATTGTCGGTTTTTTGAAAAATCAAAGAACCACCCAACACTATTGCAAACCCCAAATACCATATGTGGCCCACCTTAAAGGATTCTAGGGGTGGAGAGTTTTATTGTGTTTCTACATGTTCCCAATGGTGTTCCCATGTATTCCATTGTTATGTGCCAAATTTCAAATGTGCTCCCCAAGTGTGTTCACAAATAAAAATTCATAATGTGCTCTCCAAGGGTGTTCACCAAATAACACCCCAAGGGTGTTCCCATTAAATTGTTTGGCCACACTTCTCCCCTTCTAACCAAAGGGGAAGGCACCCAGTCACCTCATAGAAACTTTTATTTTTGGGAACCTTTCAAGTTATTCATCTTCATTTAGGGTTTTTATTTTTTTGTTGGCATGTGTTTCTTTTGGTGATAATAAATGATCAAAATGGCCCATTGCAAAAAAAAAATTTAAAAACCTAAAAAAAACCCCTAAACCTTGAAAAACATTAAAGCTTCAACCTTGAGATCCTTCAACCTTGAAACCCTTACCCTTATTTTATGCTCACAACCCTAAATTCGTAAATTTCAATTAGCTTGTGCATTGCCTTGTTAGTCTAGTTCAACCTTTCAAAGTTATCATATACATGTGTGTCATATACCAACTAGAAATTTTTGAAATATTTCAAGTTTTCAAAAAAAAAATTTGATTATTTTCTATAAAACCAACAAATTGTAATTTCTAATGTGACTATTTAAAAGCATACCATAACCCATGACCAATCTATTTCCTTATTTAATTTCATAATATTTTAATGTAGAATCATCCCAAAAAACATTCAACTTGAATTGGTGGGGCATTTTGTAAACAAATGTCCAAATGGTGAACATTGGCCATGGAAACTACACCAAGGTTCAATATTTTATTACAAAACCATTGTCAAAAGTTCCCCCCCAATTTTTTTTAAATTGAAAAAATTTCAAAAAATTTGGGGGAAAAAAATCTGGAATTTTTTTCCTTTAAAATAAAAATAAAATGGAAACACCAACCCTACCTTTTCACCTTTTGACCTTGATGTCAATGTAATAAAATCAAACATAGACTATATAAATGGTTGTAATTTAAACAAGTGACTCATCATTAATCATAATAATGAATCTCCAAATTTAACCAATTCATAACTACAGGGTATTTGTCCCTATTAATTCAATGAGCTCTAAAAATTCGATAATACATGACTTGACAATGTGATACCTATCTTGGAAGTTCAATGTTTTTAAATATTTCAATGACAATTTGTGAAACATTTTTCTTACTTGAAAACCATAACATTAATGAAATTATATATGTACCATCGCAAGTACTTTTACCATTTATGCAATTTTATTTTTTGCAATAAATGCATGATTTTTTCAGAATAAGTTGCCCAAGATGCTAAAAATTCTTTGCTCAAAAATATACCTATTTGTTGAATTTTTCCCCCCACCTCTTGAATATTGTAGTTGGAAACTTTTTTTTTATAATTTATTTTTCCTACCAAAATGCAAAAATGGAAAAAAAAATTATATATATGGCAAGAAGATGGAGTTTTATTTAAAGCCCTTCATTATCGTGCAATAGAAAATTAGGTTTGCTAACATAAACAAATAGTATGGTAGAAAAATTCACCAAAATGCTACCAAACTAACAATAGAAGTACAATTGTGGTGAAAAATAATTTTGAGACATAATATTCTTATTTTACATTTTTTTTCATACTTTGGTGAAATTTCACACACACAAAAACATTGGTGAAACGAGTTTGTTAGATAAGAATTGCTAGTGTTCACATGCAATTTAATACTTGGCTTATGATTTATTAATTGAGAGAATTATGTGTTAAAAGCTTTAAATCCTTGTTCAAAACTCTTTTGAAATGTGCATGTCTTTTTACATGCACATGTAATCCTTAGTTCACTTAAGCAACTTTTCAAAACAATATAAGGCATTGATTTGAACAATATCATTGATCGAATTCTCTTTCTTTGCACTTGGATACAAACTAAGATGAGGTTATTATAATATTTAAGTGTTAGTTTACTCAAATAACTCCTCAAAACAATTGAAGGCTCGCATTTGAACAATCTCATTGGCCATGTAGTCTTTTTTCCACCCTTAGGCACAAGCCTATCCCACAAACCTTATATAGCTGAATTACATTTATATTATATCCCTTATCTATGTACAAAAATTGTCAAAAGAAATATTGAAAGAAGATATCACCTTGTCATGATAGGTTAGTATGCAACTTGATAACATCAAAAATTATTAATGTCAAACATCAAGGAGGGGGGTTGCATAGAAGATTGAATACCAAAATATATGTAGAAGACTACGGGTATACATATTCCACAACCTTCTTTCATCATTGTTGGATTTAACAAGCTTTACGTTTTTTATTTGTATTAGACCAATTGAACATTGTTTGCACAATGTGGAGTTGAAGAGATGACTTGCCTGAAAGGTGCATTACATCCAAAGATGAATATAACTCTTATCATTATGAATGCATAGAGAAGCAAATATGCCATACTCTAAACAAATTATTCGTTGTAGGTCATAAACATAAAGATTTGGCTTCACCCATCCAACCAAACAAATGAAAAAGTTTTATTATCCTCCTTGGAAAAGAACTCTACATTTCTTATCTATATCAGACCAAGTGACACAAATTGAACATTGTTTGCACAATGAAGTGTTGAAGAGATGACTTGCTTGAAAGGTGCATTACATCCAAGGATGGATATAACTCTTACCATTGTGAATGCATAGAGAAGCAAACATGCCATACTCTAAACAAATTGTTCATTGTAGGTAGTAAGCATAAACATTTGGCTTCACCCATCCAACCAGACAAGTGAAAAAGTTTCATTGTCCTCCTTGGAAAAGAACTCTATGTTTCTTATCTATATTAGACCAAGTGACACGAATTGAACATTGTTTGCCCTGAGGAGTTGAAGAGATGACTTGTTTGAGAGGTGCATTACATCTAAGGATGGATATAACTCCTATCATTATGAATGCATAGAGAAGTAAACGTGCCATATTCTAAACAAATTATTTATTGTAGGTCATAAGCATAAAGATTTGGCTTCACCCATCCAACTAGGCAAGTGAAAAAATCTTGTTGTCCTTTTCAAAAATCTATTGCAAATCAAAGAAATATTATCATCATGCTTCTTTGGTGCAATAAGGTTAATTGATGTTGTTCAAATCCTGCACAACCTAGGGTAAAGTCTACAAAACTAAGTGGACATTGTTGTCTAACAAATTGGTTTCTTGTGTGTCATAATGCAACATTCTTGTCATTATCTTTGTTGAATTTCTTTCATTCAATTTTTCCTCATGATGTTGTTGGTAATTGATTGTTTGTTTGTTTTCTTCTTGTAATTATTTTGTTCAATTTTGACACACAACTCATTTGTATGGTGTGTCAATTCCTTGCCCTTTTATACATCTTCACTTTTTTTCCAAATATCCTTTTGAAAAATTGTGTTCTGAAAATTCAATTTTCTTGTTACAAGAAATTTAATCGGGATATGTTTTGGAGCTACATTTTCAAATTCAACAAAAGAAATTTTTTTGTTAAATTGTTTGTTGGCCAAAGGCCTTACAAATCTTGAATTAGGGACTCAAAAACTCATCACTATCTTTCTGTCTATTCCACACAAATTTTAAGTTTTGAATTTGCATTATATTGAAAGTGATTGCTAGTTGAATAGGATCCTAGTTGAAACTGAATTCACGAAAATTAAAAAATATGAAAAAATGAAAATAAAAATAAATGTGACGAGAATTACAATAACTATAGTTGAAAATATAACACGTGCAACTAAACATTAAACTTGTGGAGTGATCGATCATTTAAAATTCCAGGATAATATACCTCGATTGACTTCCCATGAGCTACAAGTGTTTCCTTTTTCTTTATTCCTATCCTAAAGTGATGTCCATCCAGACCACCACAATCCGCAGATTCAGATCTAATAATATTCAACTGGTATATTCTGGATTGATGCCTGTGGGTCAAGGCTTAGGTGGGCCAAGTCTTAGGAGCGCTGGACTTCCTACGTTTCCTAGAAAGAGGTCATGGGGTTGGAGAGGCAGGGCCTGATTTGTCAGACAAGTTGCATTAAATGGCCATAGTCCTTTTATGACTTGTGAAAGTAGGTTGGTAATGGATATGTGATGTTATTCATGCATCATATTTGTGAAATGATCCTCTTTCTATGACGTGTGAAATTAAGTTGGTAAGGGATATATGGTGTTATTCCTGCATGATATATTCGAAATGATCCCTTTTTTATTATATGTGAAATTAGGTTAGTAAGGTATATGTGATGTTATTCCTGCACCATATATGTGAAATGAACCCCTTTTTATAACTTGTGAAATTATGTTGTTTTACCATGGTGCAAATGTTCGTGGGAAAGGACAGGGGACTGTGTCGTTATTCCCTTATTATCTAGATTCCCTAATTAGTGTAATTCAAACAGGAAACTCGTAGGGAATTTACTTTTTCTTCCCTTGTGGGACGTCCTCATAGGCCTCTTCATCACAATTTTTAATGTTTAGTTGCATGTACTATTTTTTATACATTTTAGAAAAAAACACATATCATAGGAACTTGGTAGTTTTGACACATGTTTGTTGAATAATTAATTAACCTTAAAATTCTCATTTTGACAACTAAAATATTCTTGAATATTTTATATTTTCTTTAGATAAATGAGAAATTTGTTTTTGAAAATCTCAGCATTTGTAAAAAAAATATTCGTATCAAAGTTACCAAGATACTATTGTATTGGTTATTTGTTCAAATTTATTTCAGGTGAAGGACACATGTTACATGTTTTGAAAATATTGAACTACATTTGATCAAAAATATGGGAAATGACAAATTGAATTGAAAATTGCAATAATTGTAATTGTACCACATAGTATATTCAAACCAAACATTATATATATATATATATATATATATATGGAGGAATTTATATTTTCATTTAAAATAAAATAAAATAAAATAACAGCATTCCCTTGCTTCTCGCTCTAAAAGCCAACCCAAAGTTTAGAACCCATTGTGGTATTTACAAGAGTGTTGTTGTATTGTCATTCTTTTCACATTGAATTTTGGTGAATTTTAACCCCAAAAAGGGTAAAATTAGTTGAATTGCCACTCCCAAAAAAAATAATTTTCAAAATTTCCCCAATTTGTTTGTCAAAAATAATGAAATTTTGCCCAAGGGAAAAAAAACCTTGGCCCCTATACCCTTGTCCCAACTCTAAAACAAATTAAAGACAAAAATGCAAATGAGCCTAAAGTTTTCAATTGTTTTGTTCCTCCCAAAAAATAATTTAAATATTTGCAAAATATTTTTGGGGATGTTTTGCAAACTAAATTTTATTTGAAAAAAAAATGGTGTATAAGAATTTTGAGTAATCTAAGAGGGAAAGTGGCTTGATTGTCATGTGTTTTAATATATGTCAAATTTACAATGTCTTTTTGGTGATAAACTTTCACAACTTGGCAAATTAGGATTTAACTTCAGGAATTTTTTATTTTTTTTTTAAATACAAACATTTAAATTGCCATGTTTAGACCAGTGTTGGGCAGTTCTCACTTTTTTTGTGAGAACTGACTGGTTATGGTTTTCTGATGATGTTATGAGAACCTAATTGATTTTCTAATATGTATATTGGGCTGGTGAAAACCGGTTAGGTTATCATTTTTTTTTCAAACTCACCCAGTGCTCAAATGAGGTGATTCTCATATATACACAACAACAACCAATTTTCACATTCGATTTTCACAACCTGATTATTAAATTTTTCATTAATTAAAATCAGTCTAAATAATTAAATAAATAATTATTTAATTATTTCGTCAAAGGAAAAGAGCAACACCATGTGAGAAAAGTAACAGCAACAACAAAAGAAAAAGAGTAATGGGAAAAGAATAATAGCAATAAAAAGAAGAGTAATAGCCATAAAGAGAGAAAAGTAATAACGGGAGATAGAATAATAGCAGTAAAAAGAAGAGTAATAAAGAGAAAATAATAATAATGGAAGAAGAGTAATAGCAGTAAGAGGAAAAAAGTACTAGCAAGAGGAGAAGAGTAGTACCCCCCACTGAGAAGAAGAACAAGAAGAGCCAGGAGCAGCAGCCCCATGTAAAAAGAAGAACAAGAGGAACCAATGAACCAAATTTGTTTAAGACCTTGAGAATCAGATTTGGGTTGTCATGTGAAAACCCATTCGGTTCTTCTTTTTTTTAAAACATTTCCGATTCCAGTTTTTCTAGTCGGTTCTCACATGGGGGAGAACCTTAAAATTGGGTTTCAGCCTGATGTGCACCCAAAATGAGAATAGTCGGTTCTCAATGTGAAAACTGAACTGAGAACCGGTCACACAGTAATAAAACCAGCCATCACTGGTTTAAACCAGTGCTAGGTGAAAATCGAAGAATTGTCACTTCCGGGTATTTCAGAATTACAGAACTGACCAGTTCTGGGTATGTCAAAAAATCAAAATCAAAGAACCAATCGGTTCTAGGTATTTAAAAAATGTGAAGAACCATGATTCCTTGTGGGACCCCAGTTCTTTCCAAATTTTTTGACTTTTTAAGTTCTAATCACATTGGTTTGGCAACAGGGGTTGAACACAAAATGAGGACCATTGCTAGTCTGATAATTGGAAGAGAACCCGCGTTGTATTGAAGAATAGCCTAACATTGGTTTGTAACTACCACCACTCTGACGTTAAAAGTTTCATAAATGACATTTTCATAATTCTTAGTGAACATCAACCTCCTTCCCTTGACACCAACCTATCCACACCATGGAATGGAAGGGTCATTTGTTGTCATCCACATCCAGGAAAGAATTTGACACTAGAAGAAAATAATATTAATAAAAAGTCTGAACAAATCAATAGAAGATGTATTATGAATTAGAAATTTAGAATATGCATCTAATTATTTTGAAACCCCAAAAATCGATTTCTAATCAGAGTATATGAATGGCTGAATTTTCAGTTGGATTCAGAAGAAGACTCTTTCCTTTTTCATCCCCCATAGAAACAAAACCCTCTTTATATATTGGCTGTGTCAGGTTCCTATTAATGAAAGAATATGGAACAACTTTGATTTGGTCTTATGCATTTTGATGAATAATGTTCATCACAGACATGATGCATTTCTTGATATGCATTTTCTTGGAATTGGCAGCAACTAACATGCAGAAGCAGTTGGGGAGTAGTAAAAGGAGGATGCATTGAGGAGAATTTTTTTGTATCATGAAGTTCTTGTAGGAATTTCTGAGGGTTTTTTTTCTTTTCTTTTTAGAGAAAACTTGATTGTTTGTCATCGTCTTCTTTGTGTTGTCAGTGTTTTTTGGTCTTTATTATTCATGAAGTTGATGGCTAGAAGGCACAATACAAAAGAGGAGGAAGAGGGTCAAGAAAAGGAGAAGGAAAGAGGCAACAACAAACGACACAAGTTCAGCAGCAAGACACATTGCAATAGTCATCATTGCTTGTAATAGCAAAGTAAAAATAATCTTGTGAGTGAACCCATCTTTCACTCTATTGTACACAATTCTCCAATGGTAGATTGGGATCTAATGTTGAGAATCCCAGTTTTGGAATTGGGTTTATGTCCTAAATAAATTGGACAAGCAACTTGTTCAAAGGTGGAGTCAGTGGAAGTGATACATATTCCAAGTTTTTAAATGCCATCAACTTTGCCAGAACATTTGACCTCTTTGAAAATGGTGATGATTGTGGGGAAGGTTCAATTGGAGGAGGTGTATAGAAGTCGAACAACCTTTTGGAAAAAAATGGAGACAAAGGTGGGACGCTTGTAGGTTGTACACCACCACCTGTGAGGCTAGACTTGAAACTTGCCACAAACTGCTTGAGGGATGCATGAAGAGCAACTGGAAATTGGGTTAAGGGATTAAAGTTTAGGGTTTTCGATTGATTCAAACCAAGATTTGGAAAAGTTTGGGACAGTGGTTCACTACCTACAAAATCCAACTCCCTTGCAACCTTATTATTTTCAAAGTTCCTCTCTTGCCTTTGTTCCTCTTTGAGAAGTTCTTTGGAGGTGTAGGTGGGGTCCCGAGATGAACAAAAGGAGGGAGGCTATTCTCACAATCCTTGTACAGAAATGTTGTTACCTTTGCAAAAGTAGCAAACAAAGCAATTTGTGATTCAAGAGTGTTAAGAAGCAAGCCACCAATGTGTGCAAATGGCACTGAGGACTTGCTTGGAAGAACTCCTTCACCAAATTGGCCTACTCTTGCCTCAAGGATAGGTGAAGGAACTTGAGGATCAGAAGGCAAAGAGTAGTGGCAAAAGTCTTAAGATTCTTGTGAAATTGTTGTAACAATGTTGGTAGTTTGATCAGAGATGTGGCAAATGAGAGATGAAGTAACAACTTAGCAGAAATGATGGTCTAAAACCTTCTTGTCCACCTACAGCTAAAGATTTGAAGGAATCCAACATTCTTGGCAACTTAATTTGTTTTAAATGAAGACTAAAAGCCTCTTGATGATCATGACTGTGGTTCATTTGCTAGAAAAGCATTAAAGCTTGCTAACTTGTTTAAAATCAAGTCTATTGATTGCATGGCTTCCAACCCAATTTGCTATCATTATCTCCAAGAGATGAGCCTTGCACAACTTGATTTATTACTAGTGTGGTATCACCTACCATTGGAAAATCATGTGGAAACTATTCCTTGGAACTTTCTAAGGTTCTGTCCTCACCATTATAAAGGGGGGTGTTTTGTTTTGGTTCCATTTTTTTGGGCAAATTTAGCAATGCCCCCCCCCCCCTCCCCCCCCCCTCCCCCCCCCCCCCTTCCCCCCCCCCCCCTTCCTTAATAACCCATCACCCAAAAAAAAAAACCTTTTAAAATTCTTTCTTTTCTCCCATCTTTCCTTTTTTTTCATG
>Ga0116231_10011937_pt1 | contig 13068 bp, 9 predicted proteins | sample S1TSphgellanicum_2_FD_89695 | JGI IMG/M metagenome (GOLD analysis project Ga0116231, IMG submission 89695) | Host-associated microbial communities from peat moss isolated from Minnesota, USA - S1T2_Fd - Sphagnum magellanicum MG | ecosystem: Host-associated > Plants > Peat moss > Unclassified... | reverse complement strand
GCCAAACCCGAAGGATGCGAAAATGCTGGTCCAGCTCCCGGCCACGGCGCCCAGGTGGTTCGTCGGGTCCGGAACGGGCGACAGGGGCGATAGGGTGTCGATCATCCTGACGATCTCGGCCAGATCTGGCGGCGTGGCGTTTTCATCGTCGAACGCCGCCACGCGCGACATCAGTTCGCTCTTCAGCTCCTGTCCCGACGACATGATGTCCCCCTCAAGATTCAGCTGTCAGCGCCTGATCTGGACCGCCGATCCCGAAATCGGGAGTTGCGGCGGCGGCCATTTCGCTCAAGTTCAGCGCCCTGGCGCGGCTTTGTGCAGAATTCGTCGCGCGACGGGTCAGGCCCTGCATTTGAAATCATGATGCTGGCTTCATAACGGGTACATTCTCGACAAGCGGTCATGTCGCGCGGGACGATTGCGCGCGAAGCCCATCACCAAGGCTTTCGGATATACATTCGCGCCGGTCCAATCCAAGTCACGAAGAGACGCTGTGCCAGACCCCACTTTCGACATGACGCGCGTGAAACTGCCGGCCCCGGCCAAGGCGCCGACATGCCTTTCGCAGCCCGACGTGCAAACCCTGATCAACGCCGCCACCGAGGCGCCCTACGCCCATGTTCCAGATCTGCCGGCCCAGGGCGCCGAAGACATGGCGGTTCGGGCGCGGGCGGCGTTCGAAGGGGGGCCCTGGCGCCGCATGACGCCGGCCGAGCGCGGCGTTATTCTGCGCAAGATGAGCGCCCTCGTTCTGGCCCATGCCGAGGAGCTGGCTGTTCTCCACACCTTGGAAACCGCCGTGCCGATCGGGCAGGCCCGCGGCATGCACGTGCCCCGCACCGCGGAAAACTTCTCCTTCTTCGCCGATATCCTCACCGGTCTCTCGGGCGAGACCTATGATCAGAGTGGCCGGTATCTTTCCATCATCACCCGCGAGCCCGTCGGCGTCGGTCTGGTGATCGCCCCGTGGAACGCGCCGCTTGTCCTATCCTCCATGAAGCTCGCGGCCTGCATCGCGCTCGGCAATTGCTGCATCGTCAAACCCTCTGAATATGCCCCCTTGTCCGTGCTGCGCCTTTGCGAACTGATCCAGGAGGCCGGGATGCCGCCGGACGTGGTGCAGGTCGCCTGTGGACCGGGCGCCACCACGGGCCGAGCCCTGGTGCGTCACAAGGACATAGATGCCGTGGGCCTGATCGGGGGAACCGTGACGGGTCGAAAGATCATGGCGGACGCCGCCGACGGTTTGAAGAAGCTGGGCCTGGAGCTGGGGGGCAAGTCGGCCAATATCATTCTCGCCTCGGCCGATTTCGACCGCGCCCTCGATGGAGCCCTCGCCGGCATCTTCGCCAATAATGGCGAGCAGTGCATGGCCGGCTCGCGCATTCTGGTGGAAGACGCCATCGCCGACCCCTTCATCGAGGCCTTCGTCGCGCGCACCCGCAACCTGCGCGTCGGCGATCCCTTTGACGCGGCGACGGAGATCGGCCCCATCGCCTTCAAGGCCCACTATGATCGCATGCTGGCCTTTTCCGAGGTCGCGCGCGCCTCGGACGCCTATCGCGTGCTGGTCGGGGCCCGCCGTTGCGAGGGGTTTGATGCGGGCTATTTCTTCGCGCCCACGGTGGTGGAGACCAACGACAATATGAGCCCTCTCTGCCAGGAGGAAATCTTCGGGCCGTTTGTCACGATCCAGCGGGTTCGAGATCTCGATGACGCCCTGGCCCGGGCGAACCAGAGCGAGTTTGGCCTCGCCAGCTATGTCTGGTCGGATGACCTGCCCTCGGTGACGCGCGCCCGCAAGGCCCTGCGCGCGGGCACGGTCTGGGTGAACACCCCCATGGCGCGGGATCTGCGCGCGCCCTTCGGCGGCTATAAGCAATCGGGACTTGGCCGCGACGGCCTGCCCGGGTCCATCGACCTCTTCACCGAGGAGAAGAGCACGATCATCCCCGACGCCCCGCTCAGCCTGCCCAAGTTCGGCGCCACGCCCAGATAGCCATCGTGAGGCGTCGGTCACTTCTGGCGGGCCTCGGAGCCGCCGCGGCCGGTCTTAGTTTCTCAGGCCTCGCCGGCTGCACAGGTGGCGAAGACGCCAAGGCCGGCGGCGAGGCCGCGCGGCTCAATCTCTACAACTGGGACACCTATATAGGCGCCACGACCCTCGCGGATTTTCGCGCGGCGACAGGCATCGCGGTGAAGATGAGCCTCTTCGCCACCGACGATGAGCTTTTCGCGCGTCTGGCCGCCGGCAATCCCGGCTTTGACGTCATCGTTCCGTCCAACGCCTATGTCTCCCGCCTGAGGATTTCGGACCTCCTGGAGCCTCTGGACCTCGCGAAAATTCCGAACCGGATCAACATTTTACCCAAGTTCCAGAACCCCGATTTCGATCCGGGGAGGCGGTATTCCATGCCCTATACCTGGCTTGTCCTGGGCATCGGCTATCGCAAATCGAAGGTCGACGGGGTTCCCGACAGCTGGAAATGGGTCATGGATAGCGACCGCTATCGGGGACGGATCGGCGTCTTCTCCGAGGCCGACGACATGATCGAATTGGGCGCCAAATATCTGGGCTATTCCGCCCGCAATATCCCGCGCGAGGTGATTGATCGGGTGGCGGCGATGTATATCCGCCAGAAGCCCAACATAAAGATCTTCCACCACGATGAAGGTCAGGATCTCCTGCTGGCGGGGGAAGTCGATATTGTCATGGAGTATAATGGCGATATCGCCCAGGTCATGGCGGAGGATCCCGATCTCGACTTCGTCACGCCGCGCGAGGGGAGCCTGATCGACTCCGACTGCCTGTGCATCCCGAAGGGCGCCCCGAGGCCGGATAACGCCCATCGCTTCATCAACTATGTGCTGGGCGCCCAGGCTGGCGCTGAAATCGCCCGGACCATCCGATATCCCACGCCCAACGGCGCGGCGCTGGCCCTGATGCCGTCGGACTATCGCGAGAACCCTGTCATTTTTCCTCCGCCCGCGGCTCTCGCCCGGTGCGAATACGCCGCCTTCGAGGGCTTGGAGCGGGCGCGTCTCTATGATGAAACCATGACACGAATCTTCGTGGCGTGAACCGGGCGAGGGCCCTCCTTGGATAGACCGATCGCGGAGGCGCGAGGGCTGTTTGGGTTCTTGGTGGTCCCGCCCACGGCCTGGCTGATCGCCTTCTTCCTGGCGCCGCTCGGCATCGTGTGGGCTTACAGCTTCGGCGAGAACATAAGCCTGACGAAGATCGTCGTGGACGGATCGCTGGATGCCTACGCCCACGCCCTTCAGCCTCTTTATCTCGGGATCATCGGCAAATCCCTGGCCTTCGCGGTCCTCACCACGCTCCTGTGCCTTTGCATCGGTTTTCCCGTGGCCGTCGCCATGGCCTTCGCAAAGCCGCGGACGAAAGCCTGGCTGCTGCTCCTCGTCATGCTGCCCTTCTGGACCAATCTCTTGATCCGCACCTATGCGCTCATGGCTGTTCTCCGGACCGAGGGGTATGTGAACCTGACGCTCGGCTGGGGCTGGCGGAGCCTTTCCGCCGTCACACGTCTCGTCGGCCTGCGCATGCCGGTCTTCCACCCCCTGGTCCTGCTTCACACCGACGCCGCCGTGGTTCTGGGGCTCGTCTATGTCCAACTTCCCTTCATGATCCTGCCCCTCTATGCGGCGCTGGATCGGCTTGACCGCTCGCTGATCGAGGCGAGCCTTGACCTGGGCGCCAGTCAGATCGGCGCCTTTGCCCGGGTTGTCGCCCCCATGGCCGCGCCGGGTATTATCTCTGGGATCGTGCTGACCCTGATCCCGTCGGTCGGGGCCTACCTCACGCCGGACCTGCTGGGCGGACCCTCCAGCCTGATGATCGCCAATGTGATCGAGCGACAGTTCAGGTCCGCCGACGACTGGCCCTTCGGCGCCGCCCTGTCATTCCTTCTCATGTACCTGACCCTTGTCTGCGTCGCGGCCCAGTCCCTGGCCGCGCGGCGAAGAACGGCGCCGGCGCGATGACGCGGCGTTCCACCCCCGGGGCCCTAGACTATCTGGCCCGCGCGCCCTTGCGCCTGTGGCTGCTGGCGACGGCTGTTTTCCTCTACGCGCCCCTTCTCACCCTCATCCTCTTCAGCTTCAACGACAGCCGGCGCAACATCATCTGGCGGGGCTTCACGCTCAAATATTACCGCCTCGCCCTGACCGACTCCGACCTTGTCGCGGCCCTTGGGAATTCCCTGACCATCGCCCTCATCTCCACCCTCATGAGCCTCGTCCTTGGCGCCCTGACGGCCCTCGCATTGTGGCGGTTTCGCTTTCCCGGCAAGACGGCTCTTGAAGGCGCGCTCGCCTTGCCCATCGTCGTGCCGGAAATCTGTATGGGCGTCGCCATGCTGGTGTTCTTCAGCAAGGTTGTTCCCTGGCCCACCGAGGCGCCGTGGCCGTTCAATCTGGGCGCCATCATCATCTCTCACATTTCATTCTCGTTCAGCTTTGTGGCGGTGATTGTCCGCGCCCGGCTTCAGTCCTTCGATCCTGACCTGGAGGCGGCGGCGAGGGACCTTGGCGCGGGGACGGGGCGGGTGTTCACCTCCGTGCTGGCGCCTCATATGGCGCCCGGCCTCATCGCCGGCGCCCTTCTGGCCTTCACCCTGAGCCTGGACGATTTTGTCATCACATTCTTCACCTCGGGCCCGGACACCACGACCTTTCCAGTCAAGGTCTATTCCATGGTTCGCTTCTCGGTGAGCCCCGAGGTGAATGCGGCCTCCACGCTTCTCATGGGCCTCACCGTGGCCGTCGCCGCCGTCGCCGTCTGGCTTGGCGGCGCGCGCGCCACATCCGTGGCCCTGGCAGGGGAGGGGCATGGTCCATGAGCGCGCGGCCCATCATCGCCCTTGAGGGCGTCACCAAGCGATTTGGCCCCACCCTGGCCGCCCACGAGGTCTCCTTGAGCGTGGATGAGGGCGAATTCTTCGCCCTGCTGGGTCCCTCCGGCTGCGGCAAAACCACCTTGCTGCGCCTTCTGGCGGGGTTCGAGCATCCCGATGCGGGGCGAATTCTTATCGACGGCCAAGACATGAGCGGCGTGCCGCCCAACAAGCGGCCCGTGAACATGGTCTTCCAGTCCTACGCCGTCTTTCCGCATATGAGCGTCGCGGAGAATGTCGCCTTTGGCCTGAAGGTGGACCGCGTTCCCGCCCCCGAGCGGCGGCGGCGAGTCGAGGAGGCCCTGGCCCTGGTCAAGCTGGAGGATCTTGGCGCGCGGCGGCCGCATCAACTGTCCGGGGGCCAAAAGCAGCGGGTGGCCCTGGCCCGGGCCCTGGTCAAACGACCCCGCGTCCTCCTCCTTGACGAGCCCCTCTCCGCCTTGGACGCCAAGCTGCGTGAGGCGATGCGCGGCGAATTGGCCCAGCTTCAACGAACGGTGGGTGTCACGTTCCTCTTTGTCACCCATGATCAGGAGGAGGCCCTGGCCATGGCCACCCGCTGCGCGGTGATGAACGAGGGGAGCCTGGAGCAGGTCGCCGCGCCCCGTGATCTCTATGAGCGGCCGGCGTCGCGTTTCGTGGCGGACTTCATAGGTCAGGTGAATCTCTTCGCGGGGCGGCTGACGCGGGCGGCGGATGGCGGCCTGTCCTTCGTGAGCCCCGAGATCTCGGCCTTGATCCGCGTCGCGGCGCGCGAGGCGGTGGGCGAGGGCCCGGCCTGGATGGCCGTGCGGCCTGAAGAGATCGATCTGGCGATAGGCCGCGCTCCGGTAGGGGCGACGGCTGGCGGCGTGCGCCTGGGAGGCACGGTGGCGCGCATCTCATTTCTTGGCAGCCATTCCGCCCTTGAGGTTTTGGTCGGGGTTCGAAGCTTGCGCGTTCTGCGGGCCAATCGCGCGGGAGAGGGGCCCGGGGTCGGAGACGAGGTCTGGCTTTCTTGGCGGCCCGAGGCCGCTTGGATCCTGTATCGATGACCGCGGTCTCGTCGTCTTAGTCCTCGCCTGTCGCCTAACGCCGGCCGGACGTTCAGCCTTTCGATCTGGAGGTAAACGCGGCGCTCGCGGGCGCGGTCGACAGACGAGGTCAACCAACCTCCCAGGTCATTCGCGCACGATGCGCCAAATGCGTGGACGCGCCAGCGGCGCCTCTATCCATTCCATCGAATAGATGATCACGGAACCTTGACGAATGCCCGGCGCAGTATGAGCCTTTCCTCATAAGAAGACTATCGGGGCTTGGCGAATATGGGGAAGCTGGGGGCCTTGTTGCGCGCGGGCCTGATGACGGCTGGCATAGCGCCCGTGATCTGGGCCGCCAGCGGGCGCGCGGCGGAGACGGCGGCGATCACGCCCGCGGCGGAGGCGGCTCCCGCGGCCGAGGTCGGCGAAATCGTCGTCACGGCCACCCGCAAGTCGGAGAGCATTAACAAGGTGCCCGAGAGCATCAGCGCCTTCACGGCGACCAGGATGGAGACACTCGATATCAAGAATTTCGCCGATATCGCCAAGTTCACACCCGGTCTCAGCTTCGATACCGACACCCATGACATTTCGATCCGGGGCATCGCCTCCATGGCGGGGTCGAGCACCACGGGCATCTATATCGACGACACGCCCGTGCAGATGCGCAACCTCGGCGACGTCGCCAACAACACCCTGCCGGCGGTGTTCGATCTGGCGCGGGTGGAGGTCTTGCGTGGACCTCAGGGCACCCTGTTCGGCGCGGGTTCCGAAGGCGGCACGATCCGCTACATCACCAATCAGCCCAGCCTCACCGCCTTCAGCGGCATGGTTCACAGCGAGGCGGGGTTCACCGAGGACGGGGCCCCAAGCTATGAGCTGGGCGCCGCCGTGGGGGGCCCGATCATTCCTGATAAGCTGGGATTTCGGATCAGCGCCTGGGGTCGGCGGGATGGCGGCTATATCAATGCGGTAAACTATCAGACCCTGGGCGTCACCGATGCGGACGCCAACCGCGTGGACACTTATGTCCTGCGCGGCGCCGTCACCTGGGCCCCGGTCGGCGATCTCCAGATCACCCCCGGGATCATCTATCAGCAGCGCGAACAGCATGATCAGGACGAATATTGGGTGGGCATTTCGAACCCCGCCGCCGGGTCCTATCTCAACGGCACGCCGGACCGGCTGGCCGACCCTGATCGTTTCTATCAGCCGACCTTGAAAGTGGAATGGGACGCGGGACCCGTGAAGCTTGTCTCCAATACGTCTTATTATGACCGGCGGGAGAACGTGAACGGCTACAGCGGCACGCTCTATAACCTGTCCTACTTTCAGCACTTTCTGAGCGCGGACCCGGCGTTTAGCGTCTACGGCTATCCGTCGGACCCGGAAGGCGAGCCCTGCGGGGCGGCCTGCGGTCTGCCGGGCCCGCTGCTCACGGCGACGGGGCTCAATGTGCCGGGCTTGCCCGACTATCTGGCCACGAATGTCATCATCAACGCTCAGCAGAACGTCACACAGGAACTGCGGGTGCAGTCCAATACTCCCGCATCCCGGCTGCAGTGGACGGCGGGCTTTTTCTATGCGTTCAACAGACAGCAGAGCAACGAGCGGATCTTCGACTCGGAGCTGCCGCAACTGACCGCTCTTCTCTGGCCGTTTGACGCTGTCTATGGGCCCAATCACAAACTGCGCCCGGGAGAGACTCTGATCAATGCCTGGGGCGAGGCTCTGCTTCCCGGCGGCGTCGATTATATCAACAACACGCGCTCCCGGGACAAGCAGGAGGCCCTTTACGCGGACGCCACCTACGCCATCACGAGGCAGTTGCGCCTCAATGTCGGTCTGAGATACGCCTGGACCAGTTTCCGCTTCATCAATTCCAATAACGGCGCGCAGGATCTGCTGGACAATGGCGGCCTGCCGGCCATCGCCACCGGCGGCAAGAGCGAGCAGCCTTTCACGCCGAAGGTGAGCCTCTCCTATCAGGTGACGCCCGACGATCTCATCTACGCCACAGCCTCCAAGGGTTATCGGATCGGCGGGGCGACGCCGCCTCTTCCCGCGGTGGCGTGCGGCAATGGTTTTCCAGACCAGTACAACTCCGACTCCGTCTGGAACTATGAGGTGGGAACCAAGGACAGGTTCCTGAACCGCAGCCTGCAGGTCTCGGCCAGCGCGTTCTACATTACCTGGTCGAACATTCAGCAGGCCTTCTACGTCCCCTCATGCGGCATCGAGTTCACCACCAACGCGGGCAATGCCGTCAGCAAGGGCTTCGACCTCCAGGGGGAGTGGGACATCGGCCATCACATCGATCTGGACGCGAGCCTGGGCTACACGGACGCCAAGTTCACCACCACCGCCGTGGACCCCAATGGCGACATCCTGGTTGAGAAGGGCGACGCGGTGGATCCCGACACCGGGCCATGGACCTTCACCTTGGGGGCTCAGTATAACTTCACCGCCTTTGGCCAGGCTGCGTTTGTGCGGATTGACGACGAATTCAACAGCAAACGGACCGCTCCGATACTGTACGAAGATCCGCGTACGGCATATTATGATCCCAGTCTGCGGCCCAATCCGGCGATCAATCAACTCTCGGGTCGCGCCCAGATCGACATCCAGCGTTGGGATTTCGCGCTCTTCGCCAACAACATCTATAACGCCCATCCGCAGCTTAATCTGCAGCACGAGGACGCCCAGACGCTGCTCTTCGAGGCCGAGACCTTGAGACCGCGCACCATCGGCCTCGCGGCCGACTACAGGTTCTAGAGGGCTCGCGCTATTCCATCCGACAGCTATCAAACGGCCTGGCGGAGGAACGCGCGGCCGATCACGCTGGCGTGGCGGCGGACGGCCGCGTGGATCATCTGTGAATGACCGCTCTTCGGCCTGTGCTGGGCGTCACCTGTTGCCATACCTCGTCCGGGGACGAGCGGGCCCAGAGCGTCATCGACCGATATGTCTTCGCCGCCATGCGCTGGGCCGATGCGGCGGCGCTCCTCATTCCCGCCGCCCCCGATCTGATGAGCCCGCGCGATGTCGCCGCTCGGCTGGATGGCCTGATGCTCACGGGAAGCCCCTCCAACCTGGCCGCCGAAAGCTATGGCGATGACCCCGGCGCGGGCGTCGGCCCTTTCGACCGGGACCGGGACGAGATGGCCCTGGGCCTCATTGACGCGATGATCGACCTTGGACGCCCTATCTTCGCGGTCTGCCGGGGCTTTCAGGAGGTGAACGTGGCGTTCGGCGGCACGCTCGACAGAGCGGTCAACAGGCCTCCGAAGTTGGTCACGCACCACGCGCCCGAGGGCGTGGGCCTGGAGGCCATGTTCGCTCACGAGCACCCGGTAAACCTCACGCCTGGCGGAATCCTGGCGCGCGGCCTTGGATGTGAGCGGCTCGACGTCAATTCCGTGCATTTCCAGGGTGTCCGTCGCCTGGGCGCTGGACTTTCGGTGGAAGCCGTGGCCCCTGACGGTCTTGTCGAGGCCGTGTCGGCTTGTGCCAATAGGGCCCAATTACTAGCTGTACAGTGGCATCCGGAGTGGCGGACAGAAACCAATACTTCATCCCAGAGGCTGTTCGCCATGCTCGGTCGAGCGCTTCGGGGTGGGTCATTCGCCGCGTGTGAGGAGGGGGATGGGACGTCATGATTCGCGTCATGCCGAAGTACGACATTGAGAATCTGCGTCGCCTGGATGTGGCCCACCATCTCCATCCGCAGGCCGACCACGGTCTCATGGAGCGCATGGGCGGCAGCCGCATCATCACGCGGGGCGAAGGCTGCCTGCTCTATGGCGGCGGCGGCGAAGTGCTTCTCGATGGCATGGCCGGCCTCTGGTGCGTCCAGGTGGGACACGGCCGCGAGGAACTGGCCCAGGCCGCCTATGACCAGATGCGGGAGATCGCCTTCTACAACACCGTCTTCAAGACCGCGGCGCCGCCGACCATCGAACTGGCCGCCAAGGTCGCGTCCCTGCTTGGCGGCAAGCTCAGCCATGTGTTCTTCAATACCTCCGGCTCCGAGGCCGTGGACACCGCTCTGCGCCTCGCCCGCTATTATTGGCAGGCGAAGGGACAGCCCGACCGGTCGGTGATTATCGGCCGGGTCAACGGCTATCACGGCTCGACCGTCGCCGGGGTGAGCATGGGCGGCATGAAGCACATGCAGGCCCAGGGCGGTCCGTGGGTGCCGGGCATCGAGCACATCATGCAGCCCTACGCCTTCGAGGCCGTCGGCGAGGATCCGGAAGACTTTGGCCGTCGCGCCGCCAACGACCTGGAGGACCGCATCCTCGATCTCGGCCCTGAGCGCGTCGCCGCCTTCATGGCCGAGACGGTGCAGGGGGTGGGGGGCGTGATCATCCCGCCAAAATCCTATTGGCCGCGCATCAAGAGTATCTGCCGCAAGTACGGGATCCTTCTGATTTGCGATGAGGTGATCTGCGGCTTCGGGCGCTTGGGGGAATGGTTCGGCTACCAGCATTTCGGGCTCGAGCCCGACCTCGTCACCATGGCCAAAGGCATTTCCTCGGGCCAGCTCCCCATCTCCGCCGTCGGGGTCTCTGAACAGATCGTCGCGGCGCTCCGTGAGGCGGGAACGGAGTTCGAGCACGGTTACACCTATAGCGGCCATCCCACCTGCGCGGCCGTGGCGCTCAAGAACCTTGAGATCATGGAGCGGGAGGATCTGGTTCGCCGGACTCGCGCCGTCACCGGCCCTTATCTGGCGGAGGGTCTCGCGGCCCTGGCCAGCCACCCCCTGGTGGGCGAGGTCCGCTCCCTCGGTCTCCTCGGGGCGATCGAGATTGTCGCCGACAAGGCGACTCGCGCCCGTTTCGGCGGCACGGCGGGAACGGCCGGCCCTCTGTTGCGCGATCAATGCATCGCCAATGGGCTGATGATCCGCAGCAACGACGACACGCTTCTGATGAGTCCGCCCCTGGTGATCAGTCTGTCGGAGATCGACCAGATGCTCGCGATCATTCACCGGTCCCTCGACGAGATCGCGCCGGTTCTGGCGGGGCGCTACCCACCCCCCGTTCTCACCCTCGACGACAGGGCGGCATAGGAGGCCCCCGATCAGGGCAGTCTGCGCGCGCCCGAGCCCGTGCAGTCCTAAATCTGTCGCGACGCTCGGTTAAGCTCCCCACGAGGCGGTAAGGCGGGGCCGGATGGGTGGCCACGCGCGGCCTCCGCCTTTCATGGGAGTCTTGATGAGCCTCAATCGTCGCAATCTCTTGACCCTGCTTCCCCTGGCGGCCGGCGCGCCCAACTTGGCCTCGGCGCAGGCCAACGGACAGGGCGCGGTGAGCTTCCTCCATGGCGTGGCCAGCGGCGATCCGCTCACGGACGCTGTGGTCATCTGGACGCGCGTGACGCCCGCCGATCCGGCCGCCGCGACCACCGTCGATTGGGTCGTCGCTGAAGACCCCGCTTTCGCGCATGTGGTCGCGACCGGCCGCGCGGATACAAGCCCGGTCCGGGACCACACCGTGAAGGTGGATGTGGGCGGTCTCAAGCCCGGCCAGGATTACTGGTATCGTTTCTCCGTCGGCGCCGCGATCTCGCCTTCGGGTCGCACGCGAACCCTACCGAGCGGTCCGGTCAAGGATGTCGTCCTGGCCTTCGTGACCTGCGCGCTTTACCCCAACGGCCTGTTCAACGCCTATGATCATATCGCCAAGTCCGAGAGGCTGGACGCGGTCATCGAGCTTGGCGACTACATCTATGAATATGGGGCGGCGCCCGGCGACTACGGCATGGTCAATGGCGTCAAGCTTGGCCGGATACCGGAACCCGCACACGATCTTTTGACCCTCGCCGATTATCGCATGCGCTACGCCCAGTATCGGCGCGACCCGGATCTCCAGGCCGCCCACGCCCGGGCTCCGTGGATATGTGTCTGGGACGACCATGAAGTGGCCAACGACACCTGGAAGGGCGGCGCGGAAAATCATCACGAGAAAACCGAAGGCGCCTTCGACGACCGCAAGGCGGCGGCTCTCCGGGCTTGGTATGAATGGATTCCGGTCAGGGACCCGGTCCCTGGTCGCGCCTTCGAGGCCATCAACCGCAGCTTCGATTTTGGCGATCTGCTGAGCCTGACCATGCTGGAGAGCCGCCTCACCGCGCGCTCATACCAACTGGAATATGATCGGCCGGGCGACATCCCCTTCGTCATCTATGATGTCAGTGACCCCAAGGCGCGCAAGCGGGTCACCGATCCGGCCGTCCTCGCCAAACTCAGCCAGACGCCGCGGGGCGCGGCGCTCCCGGCCCCCTATGCCTATGGTCCCGATGTGGAGGCCATCGAGGCCTTCATTTCCAATCCTGATCGCCAGATGCTCGGAACGACCCAGGAGGCCTGGTTGGCCCGGACGCTGGCGGCGTCCGTGAAGGCTGGAAAGCCCTGGCAGGTGATCGGCAATGAGGTGATCATGGCGCGCGCCCGTTCCCCCAAGATCGCCGAACTCCTGGGAGAGCAGGGCGTGGCGGCGGCTCTCGCGAAAATGCCGGCGTCGATTCGACCCGAGGCCGAGAAGCTCATCGATGTGATGAGCTATGATCAGCCGTTCGACCTCGACGGATGGGACGGTTATCCGGCGGCGCGGGCGCGCTTTGACGGCATTCTCAAGGGCCTGGGCGGCGGCAATCCGATTGTTGTTTCCGGCGATAGCCACGCCTTCTGGCTGAACCAGCTGCGGGACCTGAGCGGCGGCCCGACCCTGGCGGTGGAATTCGGCGTCAGCGCCATCACCAGCCCGTCCATCGGCGAATATGCCGGCTTCCAGCTCGGCGATGCGTTCGTGGCCCAAAAGGGCGAGGTCACCTTCTGTGACCAGCTCGCCAAGGGCTATGTCCGTCTGACACTGACCCATGAGGCCGCTCAGGGCGAGTTGATCGCCGTTCCGATCATGGAAAAACCTTATGAGGCGAGCGTGCTCGCCGCCTGGCGGCTGCGCCCGACGCCGGGCGTTGGCATTGGAGCCATAGAGCGGGTCTAGCCGTCCAAGCGGGAGCGCGAAAAACCCATCGGCCTGGGCGTGCAAATCCGGGCGCCCGGGGTTAAGGGAGGCCACTCAAGGAAGGACTCCGCCAACAATGCACGGTCGCCTGAACTCCCT
>Ga0116231_10011936_pt1 | contig 13068 bp, 13 predicted proteins | sample S1TSphgellanicum_2_FD_89695 | JGI IMG/M metagenome (GOLD analysis project Ga0116231, IMG submission 89695) | Host-associated microbial communities from peat moss isolated from Minnesota, USA - S1T2_Fd - Sphagnum magellanicum MG | ecosystem: Host-associated > Plants > Peat moss > Unclassified... | reverse complement strand
TCTAAGGCCAGACAGAATAGCCTGTCGGTTCAACCGCCCGACTTAGCCTGAAGACTTACTCCCGCCGGGTCTCCAACTGGCTCTGCAGTTGTGCGGACGCCGATCAAGACTGATAGAAGACGTGGTCCGCGCGAAATCAGAGGATCTATGGATCCGCTCGAACCCAAGACGGCTCAATTACCCATTAGGGACTTATGTGGCTGGCCATAGGCGACACGATAACAGCAACCCGGTCGGCGGCCGTGAGCGACTATTCAAAAATTTTCCGGCGCGGGATTGACGGACAAAGCCGCGTTCGTAAAATAAGGAGCGTCGCCGGGCGCTGCTAAGGCCCGGCTGTCAGGGGGCTCCGGAGCTTCCGGGCGCCCTCAGGTCCAACTTGCTCGTTCGAGGAGATGGAAATGAGAACGGCATATGATTTTTCCCCTCTTTATCGTTCCGTGATCGGCGTCGACCGGATGGCGAACCTCATCGAAACCGCGATGAGGAGTGACGCCGACAGCAACTATCCGCCCTACGACATTGAGAAGACCGGTGAGGATTCCTATCGCATCACCTTGGCCGCCGCTGGGTTCAAGCAAGAGGAAATCGAGCTGATCGCTCAGCCGAATCTTCTGATCGTGGCCGGGCGCAAGGCGCAGGCCGATGAGGGCCGCACCTACCTGCACCGCGGGATCGCAGGGCGCAACTTCGAGCGTCGGTTCGAATTGGCCGACTATGTCGTCGTGAAGACCGCCAGCTATGCCGATGGCCTTTTGTCGGTCGAGCTGGCCCGTGAGGTGCCGGAGGCCTTGAAGCCGCGTCGGGTTCAGATCGTCAGCGGCGCCGACCCGGCCGCGAACGTGAGCCGGATTCAAGACCGGCAGTCGGAAAAGCAGGCGGCCTAGTCGCCCATCCGCGGTTCAGGAGCGGGCAAGCGCCTCGCTCCTGAACTCTCGGTAGGCACGCGGATTTTCGGGCGCGCTGGCGCCAACTTCGTCTTTGATCGACGCCGAGCGCTTCAGGGTGAGCGCCAGGCCCTGCCGCTCATCTAGCGAGCCATCGTGCACCCAAGCCCTGGCCTGAACCATGGCGGCTAGGGTTGGTGCGGGGAGCAGAATGCCTTTCACCCCGCGCAGATCGACCCGCCAGATCGGGCGCGGGGCAGGCGAGGCTGGGCGAGGATCAAACGGCTCAGGGCGTTTGCGGAGGGGCGTCGACGAGGCTCTCGCCGACCCCTTCTACGCCGCGCACGCGCGCAACAAAGGAAAACCGCCGGCGCAGGCTCAAGATTGGCTTTTCAATCCCATGCCAGGAAAGGCTCGCCAAGAGGGCGACAGCCGGAAGGCCGATGGCGAACAGGATGAAGGGGCCATAAACGGGCGCAAGGACCCATGCCGGAACAAGCCCGATCACGACCTGAAGCAAGGGATCGTGATAGAGATAAATGCCATAGGAATAGTCTGCGTTATGGAAGATCTTAGGCAGCGGGATCTTCGTCAGCCCGATAAACACGGTCAGATAGGCGAGCGCCGGGATGAGGACGATCCGGTTCGGGACCTTGTTCAGCGCGCTCATGTTGAGCCCGAACGCAGCCAGGATGAACAGGCCGGCGCACAGTGCAGCGGCTGGAAGGCTATAGGGAATCTTATAGCGCAGCTGGAAGGCGATGACGCCCATGATAAAGGCGAGCAGCAGTTGAGATCCGCGCTCCACGAACGCGCCCCGCAGCAGCTTTGCGGCGAGGCCCGTATGCGCAAGCCCCTCTGACGCCAATCCGGCGACCACAAGCAAGACCGCGAGGGCGATGACCCCTTCGGGCTTTCTGATCAGGCGGGTGGCGATCAGGCCCGACATGATCGCATAGCACCACATCTCATAGGGGACGGTCCAAAGCGCGCCGTTCACGCGCGTATTGGCGTGGGTTCTGAAGACGCCCGGGAGGTCGTAGTGGATCCATCCGGTGATGTTCAGAAAGTAGCGGAAGAACCAGGGATCGGTGAAGTAGCGCTTAAGCGGCGCGGACGTCGTCACGGGTCCTATGATGAGGGCGCAGACGACAACGTCGACCGCAAGCGCCGGCAGGATGCGCAGTCCCCGGTTCACAAGGAAGTTGCCGAGGGAAAGTCGCATCGCGCTCGCGGCGACCAGAAAGCCGCTTAAGGCGAAGAACATAGGCACGAGGGCATATTCGGCGAACCAGAAGGCTGACGCCTCGAACGCCGCGCGCTGAACGTGAAGCCAAGCGTGGGTCAGAACGATGGCGCCGGCGAGCGAAATCCTCAGAAAATCAAAGCCAGGCCCGAGCCCGTTGTGGGCGTCGAGCCTGGCTCCAAAGCTTAAACGGCCTTGCGCGGGAGGCGTCGCACGAGGATCAACCGGCGAGGCTGGCATGCTATCCCTCTTGGAGAGGCACCCTTACCAAAGCCCGGGCCAAGCGAATACCGACCTTGTCTGTCGCGTTCCGATTCAGCCTATCCCCCGAACCGAACCGAACCGAACCGAACCGAACCGAACCGAACCGCCCTGCCGCGTCTTTAGGGGCCCGTTTCAGGCCCATTTGCCGATAATTCCTGGGTCCCGTGCGCCCTGCGAGGTCCGGCGTGGCCCTGGAGCGGAGCGGCGGCGGGGGGCGCCCTTCGGCCGGGCCATCCGCGAGCAAGGGGCTTGCCAAGCGCGTCTGATGCGACGACGCGATAGGGCGCCCAACGCGTTCTTACAAGCTCGACAATCGGTCAGACGGCCTGGCCGGCGCACCAACCCGACGCCCACGCCCACTGAAAGTTATAGCCGCCAAGCCAGCCTGTGACGTCCACCGCCTCGCCAATGAAATAGAGCCCTGGCGTCGCCTTGACCTCGAAGGTGCGTTGATCAAGCGCGTTGGTGTCGATCCCGCCAAGGGTGACTTCGGCGGTCCGGTACCCTTCAGTTCCGACCGGCTTCACACGCCAGCGGTTCCCAGCGTCAGCCAGGGCGCGAAGCGGTCCGTCGCCGACGCCGCCAAGCGGTCCGTCGCACCCTGCCTGTTCGCAGAGGCGCCTGGCGAGCCGGTGGGGCAGATAGGCGCCCAAGGCCGTCGCCGCCCCCTGTCGGCCATTGGCCTGGCGCGCGCTGCGCAGGGCCGCGTAAAGATCAATCCCTGGAGCCAGGTCGATCTCGATGTCGCGGCCTTCGCGCCAGTAGGACGAGATCTGCAGGATCGACGGCCCGGATAGGCCCCGGTGGGTGAAAAGCATGGCCTCTTCAAAAGCGGTCCCGCTTGAGGCCACGCGGGCGTCGACGGCGACGCCGATCAAAGGCTTCAGCCGCTCCAAAAGGCCGATCTCGAAGGTGAACGGCGCGAGCGCCGGGCGGGTCTCAACGAGGTTTACCCCAAAGCTCTGCGCGATGTCGTAGGCGAAGCCTGTAGCGCCCATCTTGGGGATGGATTTTCCTCCGGTGGCGATCACGAGACGGGTGCAGGCGATCAGGCCGCCCGCATCGACAAGAAAACCCTCCGCGCCCTTCTCCACCTGGCCCACGGCGGTCCCAAGCCTAAGTTCCGCCCCCGCCGCCTTCATCTCGTTCACCAAGAGCTCGACGATCAGCCGCGCCGGGCCCTCGCAGAACAGCTGCCCCAGGGTCTTCTCACGCCAGACGACGCCGTGGCGCTCGATCAGGGCGATGAAGTCGCGCGGACGATAGCGGCTGAGGGCTGAGCGACAGAAGTGGGGATTGCGCGACAGGAACCGGTCCGCACGATCGGCGTCGAGGTTGGTGAAGTTGCAATGGCCGCCGCCGGAGATGCGGATTTTTTCGCCGGGCGCAGGGGCGTGGTCGATCACAAGGACCCTTCGGCCGCGCTTGGCGGCCTCAGCGGCGCACATCATGCCCGCTGCGCCCGCGCCGATCACCAGGACGTCAAACCGCTCCATCCCTGCGTCTTGGCGCCAACCGGCTCACGCCACTAGATGTGCTGATGGCCTTTGTCCGACGCTATCAGGAACCTGACCCGCAACGGGTGAACCGCTGGCTGGCTCAGAGCGGCGTCTGTTCGCGCCGTGAGGCCGAGGCTCTGATTGTCCAGGGTCTGGTCTCCATCGACGGGGAGACGGTGTCCGACCCCGGTCGCAAGATCGCCTACGGCCAGATCCTGACCTTGGCTGACGCGGCTGAGGCAAAGGTGAGCGGCGGGTTCACCGTCATGCTGCACAAGCCGGCAGGCGTGGTGTCCGCCCAGCCTGAGCCGGGCCAGATTCCCGCCATCCGGCTTCTTACCCGCCAGGCTCTGATTGGCCGGAGCCCGGTGATCCCTGACGCCCACACCCGGCTGGCCCCCGTCGGGCGGCTCGATATGGCCTCGCGCGGGCTGCTCTTACTCTCTGACGACGGGGTGGTGGCGAAGGCGGTCATTGGCCCGGCCTCCGCCCTCGACAAGGAGTATCGCGTCGCGGTCATGGGCGAGCTCACCGCGAAGAAGCTCGATCTGCTGCGCCACGGCCTCGAGCTGGATCAGCGCAAGCTCAAGCCTGCCGAGGTCGAGGTGATCTCAGAGCAGCGGTTGCGCATTGTCCTTAGAGAGGGCCGCAACCGTCAGATCCGGCGTATGTGCGAGCTCGTCGATCTTAAGGTGGTGGACCTTTTTCGGGTGCGTATCGGGCCCTTGACCCTCGGGGATATGCCCGAGGGGCGTTGGCGGCCGCTGACCGGCGAGGAGCGCGCCGGTCTGATCGCAGAGGCTATGTAACGCACACTGTTGCATAAGCCCGGTGCGGCGCCCATCTATCGGGGGCTAAGCTGACGTTCGCGCCGCTTACGGGCGGACCAAGGCAAGGCGAAGTCGCTTGTAGCGAGGACTTGGCCACCATGACGACGCGCACAATCGTGTTCGACAGCCCTTTTCTGCTTGGTTTTGAGCAGACCCGGCTGTTGATCGAGCGGGCCGCCAAGGCGGCGGCCGAGACCTATCCTCCCTACAACGTTGAACAGCTCGCTGACGATCGTCTGCGCATCACCCTGGCTGTGGCGGGTTTCTCTCCCGACCAGCTTCACGTGACGGTCGAGAACCGGCAGCTGGTCGTCGCCGGCCGCCGGGAGGCGGAGGGCGAGCGTACCGATTCGCAGGGCTATCTCCATCGAGGGATCGCCGCGCGAGGCTTCATGCGGACCTTCGTGCTGGCCGACGGCATGGAGGTGGAGGGCGCGGTCCTCGAACACGGGCTATTGCACGTCGATGTGGTGCGGCCCGTGCCCGAGGCGGTCGCCAAGCGTATACCCATCCGCACGGCCGGCTGAACTCTGAGGCTGTGTGTTCGTTCAGTAATGGAAAGGAGGCGGTCACATGACGCCCCATTTAACCACCGAAGCCTTCGCCGCCCTTGGCGGCCCCGATCTTGTCTACGTTCGGCCTGTGAAGGCCGAGGAGATCCTCGCCGGAGCGCCGAAGGCGGCGCTTGAGAGCTTTGAGCTCCAGCCTGACCAGATTCTCTACGCCGTGCATCGCGCCGATGGCGCGCGGCTGGCGGTCTTGACCGACCGTGCGTCGGCCTACGCTGCGGCGGTGGCCAATGAACTCGCGCCGGTTTCGGTGCACTAACGCCCTCGCCGCCGCCCTCCGGGCGTCCAGACGGCTAGACATTCAGCGCGCGGTTCTGTAGAAGCGCGCGCTTCCAGAGCCCGCCTCGCCTCCCCCCGGAAGCGGCGGGCTCTTCCTTGATTTGCGCTGGTTTATCCGGCGGGGATATGGCGATGAAAAAAGAAGGCCACCCGGACTATCACTTCATCACGGTCACGATGACCGACGGGACGACGTACCGGACGCGCTCAACCTATGGGAAGGAAGGCGCGACCCTGAACCTCGACATCGATCCCACCACCCATCCGGCGTGGACCGGCGGCAACCAGACCCTGCTCGACCGTGGCGGCCGGGTATCGCGTTTCAACGCCAAATTCGGCGCTTTCACCCGCAAATAGTCGAGGCAAGGTCCGGATCGATCGGGCCCCATGGCGCGAGCGCGACCGGGCCGCCGCCCCTCACGGTCTGACCGCCTGCACAGTCCCCCCGTGAGTTCGCAGCCATCGGCGCGCCGCGCGGTGGTCGCCGTAAAGCTGGGCGACCAGCGACCAGAACCCTGGGCCATGGTTGGCTTCGATCAGATGCGCAGCTTCGTGCGCAGCGACGTAGTCAAGCACGGCCATAGGGGCGAGGATCAGCCGCCAGGAATAGCGGATCGCTGCGGCCCTGCTCTTTGAACCAGGTTTGCACGACCCCCATCGGCCCTTGGCGTCGGCGACGGAGATCACGGGGATCGGCTGATTGAGACGCTGCGCATGGATCAGGGTGCGCGCTTTCAATCGGGTCAACGCCTCGGCCTTCAGGGCCCGGACCGCCGCCCGACCATAGGCCTCGTCGTCCCCATAGGCCAAGAGCCGCTGCGGCTCTTCGGCCGTGGCCGGGATCAGCCGCGGGGTGATCCGCATCGCCGCACGCTCAAGGCGGCAAGGCGCCCCGCCGACCTCAATCAGCATGCCCGGCCGGAGCGGCCGAGGTTCAGGCAGGACCGCCAGGCGCTCAGCGATCCAGCCAGCCCGGCTTTCGGCGAAGCGCAGGGCTTCGGCGAGCTTGCGCGCCGAGGGCGCGATCGCCACCACTTCACGCCGGTTGGGATCCACCCTGAGGCTGATCCGGCGCGCGCGGGCGTTCACGCGCAACCGGACCGGACGTCCGGCTATATCAATCACGTCGCCGGGTTTGGGGTTTGGTCGAAAGAGACTCACCATAAATCCATAGCATGCCTCGGACCCGGCGGGATCTGCGCCCTAAAGGCCGAGCCGTCGGGCGCGCGCCGCGATCGATAGGGCGAGGCGCTCAGCGATCAGTCCATCGGGCGAGCCGGTCTGTTTACAGGCCCGGTCCGCCTCGAAAACCTCTGGCTGCAGGACGTCGAGCAGGGCAGGTCGCCACGCGCGCACCTGGCGCAGAAATTCCTTTTCGTTCTTCCAGAACACCCCCACCTGTTTGGCGGCGGCCTGCGGATCGGTCCCATCGGCCTGCAGGGCCTGGGCCTTGCGCAAGCGCTGCAGGTGCTGGCTGAGCGCGCGGACGGCGGCAGGGCCGCCCTCCCCCTCCGCCCGGGCCCGGCGGAGCGCCGACTGGGCAGGCCCTGGTCTGCCGCCAAAGGCGTCGTTGGCCGCATCCGCCAACGACGCCTCAGGCTCGACGCCGAGAAAGCCTGTGAGATCTGCGAGGCCAAGCACGGCGCCCGAGCCTGGCCCGATGTAGAGGGCGAGCCGCTCAACCTCCTGGCGCGCCACGCCGCGTTCCTTGGGCAGGCGCGACACCAGGACCTGAAGCGCCTCGGGCGTCAGGCCGACCTTGTCCGCGCCAAGGGCTTCGCGCACCAGCCGGACGACGTCGCCAGCCTCGTCTTCGTAGACCGGGATGCAGACGCAACGATCCGCTTTTTCCGCCGCCTTGCGCAGAGGCGAGGACCGATCGAGGCCGCCCGCTTCGATGATCAGAAAACAGTCCGGGTTCAGGGCGCCGCCGACGTGGGCGGCCAGGGCCTCGGCGGCGATCCGTTCGGGGCCTGAGCGTTCGCCCGTGAGTTTCAGCCGCACCAGCCGTCGCCCGCCGAGGAGCGAGAGGGCCGACAGCTCCTCCTCGAGCCGGGCGTCGCCCTTTTCGATATCCAATTCGGTCAAGAGGGCGACATTGAACGGGTCGTCGGGCCGTTCGGTCACCGCCTTGGCCAGCCGGTCTGCGCGCTCGTGCACGCCTGAGCGATCCTTGCCCCAGATCACCGCCGCCCGGGTGTTCCGGTCCGGCGCTGACAAAAAGCGCTCGACCTCAGGACGTTTGGCGAGGATCACAGCGTGGTCGTTATGGCGCTGTCTGCGCCGGCGAATTGCTGGGGGCGGGCGTCTCCACAAAGCCCGGTCCACTCGCCGGCCGGCCCGCGAAATAGCGCGCGAGGGCCAGGCGCACCTGGATCGCGGCCTGCTGGGCGGCGCGCTCCTGGCCGTTCTGACCGCCGACCGTGCCGGCGTAGGGCGGGTCAGCCGAATCGTAGGTGACGATCACCGGGGCCGTGCCCTTAAGGGCGATCTTCCCCGTCGCTGCGTCGGTCAGCACAAAGGCCACGGTCAGATTTATCTCGTACTGGTTCGCCACATTGTTGACCCTGACCCCCCGGGGGTAGCGCCGGATCGTGATGGTGGTGTCGAGCACATAGCGCGAGGGGCCATGGCCGCGGCTGGTCAGCTCGTCGGTCAGCGACTGTTTGAACAGAAAGCTCGTACGATCCTCCGCCGTCCCCTTGTAATCGGTGTTGGTCTTTGGCGGACGGATATCGATCTCGGCCAGGGACGCGCCCGTATCGTTGGTGGCGTAAAGCGGGGTGAACCCGCAGCCCGTCAAGCAGAGGCCGGCGAGGGTCAGGACGATCAGGACGGCCGGCGTTCGCTTCATAAGCCTCAGTGTCCTCAACCTTGGTGGAGCGTCAACCAGCGACGATGTTGACGATGCGATCCTTCACCACGATCACCTTGCGAACCTTAAGCCCTTCAAGGTGTCTGCGCACCGCCTGGTCCGCCAGGGCGATGGCCTCGACCTCGGCGTCCGCCGCACCCGGCGGCGCCTGAACCTCGCCGCGGCGCTTGCCGTTGATCTGGACCGGGAGGGTCAGAACCGCGTCTGCGGTCAGGGCGGCGTCGAAGGTCGGCCAAACGGCGTCCGCGGCCAGGCCAACGCCTCCAAGGCGCGCCCAGGCGCTTTCGGCCAGGTGCGGGGCGATGGGGTTGATCATCACGATCAGGGCCTTCATCGCGGAGCGCCGCTCGGCCGGATCTGCACGGTCGAGGCGTTTCAGATCGTTGAGGAAGCTATAGAAGCGGGCGATGCCCGCGTTGAAGCGGAAGCCCTCGAACGCCTCGGTCACCGCCTTGATCAGCTTGTGGGTCGCACGGCGCAACTGATCGGTCTGTTCAAGGTCGCCCTCGCCTTGAGCGTCTGCGGCGCCCTCGGTTTCGGCCCAGACCCGGTTGATGAAACGCCAGCAGCCTTCGACCCCGGCTTCGGTCCATTGCACATCGCGATCCGGAGGCGAGTCAGACAGGACGAACAGACGCGCCGCGTCGACGCCGTAGGTCTTGAAGATGTCCTCCGGCGCGACCGTGTTCTTCTTGGATTTCGACATCTTTTCGACGCCGCCGACCTCGGCCGGCAGGCCGGTCTCGATCTCGAACCACTGGCCGCCGCGGCTCTCGACCTCCGCCGGCGTGAGCCAGCGCGGATCGTTTCCGGTCGATCGGTAGGTTTCGTGGGTGACCATGCCCTGGGTGAACAGTCCGGCGAACGGTTCGCTCACACTGAGCTGGCCGTCGTCGCACAGGGCCTTGGTGATGAAGCGCGCGTAGAGCAGATGCAGCACCGCGTGCTCCACTCCGCCGATATACTGATCCACCGGCATCCAGTAGTCGGCGGCCGCCTTGTCGATCGGTGGATCGGCGTTCGGGTCGGTGAAGCGGGCGAAATACCAGGAGCTGTCGACAAAGGTATCAAGGGTGTCGGTTTCGCGGGTCGCCGGGCCGCCGCAGGCGGGACAGGTCGTGTGCTTCCAGGTGGGGTGGCGCTCGAGGGGGTTGCCGGGGGTATCGAAGGCGACATCCTCCGGAAGATCGACGGGCAGACGGGTCTCCGGGACAATGCCGCAAGCGCTGCAGTGCACCATCGGGATCGGGCAGCCCCAGTAACGCTGGCGCGAGACGCCCCAGTCGCGCAGCCGATAGACGGTCGCCCCCTGGCCTTGGCCCAGCCGCTCGATCTCTGCGATCGCCGCCGCCTTGGCCGCTTCGACCTCAAGACCATCGAGAAAGCCCGAGTTGTAGATCCGCCCCGGACCGACGTAGGGCTCTGACGTCAAAAGGAGGCGCTCCGCCTCCGCCTGAGGCGGCAGAACCACCGGCCGGATCGGCAGGGCGTATTTGGTCGCGAAGTCCCAGTCCCGCTGGTCATGGGCCGGGCAGCCGAAGATCGCGCCTGTCCCATAGTCCATTAAGACGAAGTTGGCGATCCAGACCGGCAGGGTCCGGTCGGGTTCGAACGGGTGAACCACGGCGAGCCCCGTGTCGTAGCCCTTCTTCTCGGCAAGCTCGATTTCCGCCTCCGACACGCCGCCCCGGCGACACTCGGCGATAAAGTCGGCCACGGCCGGATCTTCAGCCGCCAGCCGCTCGGCGAGGGGATGGTCTGGCGCCACAGCGATGAAGCTGGCGCCGAACAGGGTGTCTGGCCGGGTGGTGTAGACCTCGACGCCGTCCGCGCCGGTGGGGAGCGGCGCGGTCGGCCTGAAGGTCATGCGAAGGCCCCTGGACCGACCGATCCAGTTCTCCTGCATCAGTCTGACCTTGTCGGGCCAGCGGTCGAGGGTTTTGAGGGCGTCGGCCAGGGCGTCGGCGTACTGGGTGATCTTGAAGAACCACTGCGTGAGTTTCTTCTTCTCGACCAAGGCCCCTGAGCGCCAGCCGCGACCGTCGATCACCTGCTCGTTGGCGAGCACGGTCATGTCGACCGGATCCCAGTTCACGGTCGCCTCCCGGCGATAGGCGAGCCCGCGCCGGTAGAGCTCCACGAACAGGCGTTGCTGGCGGCCGTAGTAGGCGCGGTCGCAGGTGGCGAACTCGCGCTCCCAATCGATCGACAGGCCGAGCATCTTCAGCTGCTCGCGCATGGCGGCGATGTTTTCGTAGGTCCAGGCCTTGGGATTGACGCCCTTTTCCATGGCGGCGTTCTCCGCCGGCATGCCGAAGGCGTCCCAACCCATGGGGTGAAGCACGTTATAGCCCTGGGCGCGGCGGAAGCGCGCGACCAGATCGCCCATGGCGTAGTTGCGAACGTGCCCGATGTGGATGCGCCCCGAGGGATAGGGGAACATCTCCAGGATATAGGCCTTTTTCGCCCCGCCCGCCTCTATGGGCGCGCGGGTTCGAAAGGCGCCGGTCTCGAGCCACACCTTGCGCCAGTGCGGCTCGGCCTCTTTTGGATTGTAACGGACCATGACGCCTTACTCGATGTCAGGCGGCGCCGATCAAGCTTTCAGAGCCGGATGGCTCAGCCGCCGTTTATGTTCGACAAGCGGAGCTGGCGCGCGCGGGTGAGGATCGCGTTCTCGATGTCGATGTCCGTTTGGCCCGCGACCGGAGCGTCGACCCATTCGCCCTTGTCGTTTTTGACCTGCTTGAACACCGTAACGTTCAGGCCGTCGGCCCGTAGTCGCGTGTCCAGGATGTAGACGGTGGTTTTGAACCGCTCGTCGGTCTTTTCCGGATTGATGTACCAATCGGTGATGATGGTGCCGCCAAACGGATCGGCCGAGGCCAAAGGCATGAAGGCGAGGGTGTCGAGGGAGGCGCGCCAAAGATAGCTGTTCACACCCATCCCCGCCGAAGGCAGGGTCGAGGGGGCCGCCTTGGAGCCCAGATGCGGGATCAGGCCGCTCGACGGCGCGGCCGGCATTCCGAAATGGCCGCAACCGACAAGCGCCAGCGCGCCCGCCCCTGCAGCCAACAGCCTAGCGGCGCGAGGGATACGACGCTCGCCTGCAAAACCCGACATATGCTCTTCCGCTCCAAAACCCGTTTTATGCGTCGGGGGCGGCGTCCGCCCCCGAGCACGCCGCCCCCGGCCCGCGCGACCCGTGCAATTGCGCGAAAAGTTCGTCTACACCAATGACGCTTCAAGCGAAAAGCGGAATTAAGTGGCGTTGAGGTCACAGGGTCATGATCGCGTGGTCCAAGACCGCGACGAACGTTGACCGAGAAGCGTTATCCGCTTTAATCCCATGGGCGCATGGCCGTGACGATCGGCGGCCATGGGGACGAAGGGGTTTGGGCGGTAGGATGAAGTCGGGCTTGGTTTTGGCGGCTTTGGGCGCCGCCGTCCTCCTTGGGACGGCGTCGACGGCCTATGCCGAAAACAATACCCAGTCCACCACGCCGCCAAGGGCCAACGAATTCAGCCAGACCGATCCTGACCAGGGACCCTGGAGCATTCCCACCCCCAAAAAGAGCTACGTCTTCGACAGCAAGGGGCGCTGGGGCGTTAAGTTCGATGTAGACCAGCCCACCAACCGGGATCCGGAATGGAAGGACGCCAACCTTGGCGCCTATTTTCGCGTTACCCCTAAGTTCAAGCTGAGCGGCGGCGTCGGTCTTGGCGACAAATTTTCACAGCCTCAGCACCTGACCCCAGAAGACACCGCTCCGCGGGTGCATCTTGAAGGCGCCTTCAAATTCTAGGCTGACCTTGGGCGGCGAACGCATCGACCGCTGCAAATCCCGCGACCCCGGTTCCGATCAACTGTTTTGCGGTCTGCCCCTGAACCCCGCCAAGGGCAAAGATCGGCGTCCTGCAAAGTCGGGTCAGGCGGGCGAGCCTGACCGGTCCGATCGGCGGCCCGGCGTTAGCGCTGCGGCTTTCGAAGACGCTCGAGACCAGGACAGCGTCAGCGCCCAGAGCCCCGGCGCGCAAAAGCGCCCGGGGCGAATGCGCCGCAAGGGTTATGATCCATTGAGGCCTAAGGCCTCGGAGGCGCCAAAGCCGCCCGCCCATGCGTTCGGGCAGGTGCACGCCGCTGACCCCGAGCCGGAGGGCGAGGGCGTGGTCGGCCCCGATCAGAAGGATCAGCCTTCGGCGCCGCGCGACGGCGGCCAGCTCCGTCGCGGTTTTGACAGCATCCGGACGGCCAAAGCCGCGGAAGATGACGCCGGTTCCCCTTGGCAACCGCTCGGCGATCTGGACCGGGTCTGGCGTCCGCTCAGGATCTGTCACGAACCAGACGACCGGCAACCCCTTTGCGCGCCTGCGCGTGCGGCCTAGGGTCTTCGCCGCCCTCCACAGGCCTTCTGATGTCTTCAACCCATGCCCCCGTCTGCACCTGAGTTCACGCCGTGTCCCGCCCAGAGCCCTTCTCAGAGCCCCTCGCCGATCCCCTCGCCGCCTGGCGCGCGGTTCAAACCAAGATGGCGACGGCGGCTCTGGCCGCGGGCCGAGCGCCTGAGGATGTGACCCTGGTCGCGGTCTCCAAGCAACAGCCTTGGGCCGCGATCGAG
>Ga0116231_10011935_pt1 | contig 13068 bp, 11 predicted proteins | sample S1TSphgellanicum_2_FD_89695 | JGI IMG/M metagenome (GOLD analysis project Ga0116231, IMG submission 89695) | Host-associated microbial communities from peat moss isolated from Minnesota, USA - S1T2_Fd - Sphagnum magellanicum MG | ecosystem: Host-associated > Plants > Peat moss > Unclassified... | reverse complement strand
TATTGTCACATGCGACTAAAATGCAACTATTTTGGTCACAATTGAGGGCAAATCATGTGTTGCCACGTGTCTTAATATTTGATTATTTAACTAATAATAATAATTAAATATTATTATTTTGAAATAATCTAAGACATTTAATTCAAATATTTGGATGATCTTATATTATGACACGGGCCCAATGTAAATATGCCACATGGCATATAAATTTAATTTAATAAAAATATCAATATTAGGTTGGTACGTACCTAAGTAGGTACATAAATAGATGCCTACAATCTTTACCTACCTACCTACCTACTTAGGTAAAAAAGTAAGTAGGTAGGTTCTACCTTCCTAGGCTAAATACCTACTCATATAGGTAGGTATTTTGGTAGGTAGGTACATAGGCCAACCTAGATGGGTAGGTCAAATTAGGTACCTACCTAGCTAGATAGATAAGTAGGTTGGGGAGGTAAGTACTCTAGAATTGTGCATTATTTATGTCACAACCCTACTTTGAAAAAGTGTGAGGATGAAACTCACACTCCCAAAATGGGGACTTGGTAGTCCTTTGAGACTCTCAAAACTTCAGAATTCAATTGCAAGGGTTAAAACAATTTGCATCGGAGTGTTCTTTATATCATTGGAAAGCTATCAAAGTGTAGATGTCAAAATTGGGCTTACATGGGCCATTTGGACATCTGCAGCACACGTTATGGCAAAAAGAAGGGTCAGGAGTCAAATTGGCAATTTGACTTCCGACCTTAAAAGTCAGGAATCGACCCGACCTTTGTGTGTGCATGTGGAGTGCGACACATCGTTGAAAAGCTCTCGAAGAGAGCTAAAAGTTTGCTTCAGACCTCATCTCAATCGGAGGTTTAAGCAAAGAAATATGACCTTGCAAAGTTTCGATAATCCAAACCGAGACAGTTTCAGGACTCCTCCTTGGGAGTCCCGGGACAAAAAGTCATTCGGATGTGGGTGCTACGGAGAGGTGCAGAGAATACTATATGGGGGAAGGTGGTGGCTTCCCCCAAGTCCGGGCCGTGGTGAATCTTGTGAGTCCAGAGTTACTCGTTGTTTATCGTAGCACTGAAGGTGTTCCAGAAAGTGAACTAACCAACTTGTTGGTTGGTTTGATGCAGGTTCGAATAAGTAAGTAAAACTTGTCACTCTTCCTAGTCCCATCCTGGAACTTTAACATGCCCCTCTACCCCTTCTAGTGCTGAAAGCTGGAAGCGTGCCTCGAATTCTTCACAATTTCATTGTTTGAGTAACTTAGACCCATCTTAGGTCTAACTAGGAACTTGGGAACGCATCAATTTGTTTTTTTGTTTCAGGTTGAACTTTTTGATTAGCTCATCCCATGTGCACAAATTTTTTAATGTGAAATTGGATGGCCACACCCCCCTTGTTTATATTGTGTTCAAAATAGGAATGAAGAACAAATAATATGGGATAAGTTTTGAAGTTACAACTTCCTTATAAACTAAATTGTAATTCCAAAACTTTATTCATGCCTTATTTTCTTAGTTTTTAGATTTTTAAATAATTCAAATACTAGATAATTAGATAATCATTTAATTAATAATGATTAAATCTACATATATTTAAATTATAAATTATACTCTAAAAATATTTAGTATTCATTATCAATTACTCAAATAAACAATACCTTTTTTATATTTAACAAACTAGCTATCTAATTACTCACAAGTTATTAATACATAATTCATATATAATTAAATAAATAAAACATTTAAAAATAATTTACTACTTTTAAAAATCTGATCGAATTATATATAATATAATTAATGTAAAATTCATTTAATGAGTATAATTTTAAAATTATAAGTAATGAATTTACAATTGATATTATAAAGTAAATTTTTGAATTAATTTTAAAATTTTATTATTCAACTAATTACATTATTTACTGTATAATTACATTTGTTGTTGTAAAATTCATTATAGGTCAAGTAATTTTTTTCTCTTGGTAATTATTAATTATAAATACAATAATTTGTTAAACATCACATTAATTTTCATATTACTATAAAATATTTATCATAGTTGATTAACCGCAATTTTTTAAAAGATAATATTATTATATAATAATTTGTGAAATTAAAATCAGTAAAATAATTATTTTAACTACACTATAAATAATCCAAATTTTTAATTCAGGTTTGAAGTTATAAATTAAAAAGTGTGAAAAATTATGTTCAATTAGAAAATAATTCTGCACATACTAATTAATTCTTATATGAAGTAATTACAATGATTTTAAAGTAATGTCACATTAATTCAATTAATTAATTTCTTCTAATATAAGAATATAAATTATATAATATACAAATCTATCTTATAACAATAATTATTTAATGTCACTTAGATTCAATAAACATAATCATTTATAATTGTTTATATAAGTGATTTATTATGGATAACATTAGTAGGAAAAACCCTTGAAACTCAATCAATAATTTTTGGAATTAAAAGTAATTTAAGATTCCAAAATAGTAATTCTGAATTCAAACATCAATTTTTAGATCAAATAATTTTTTTGAAGTTAAATAACAAATTTCAGAATTGAAATGTCAATTTTTAGATTCAAATAATAATATTCAAAATTAAAACGTCCATTTTAAGACTCAATTAATAATTTTCTGAATTGAAATATTAATTTTGAGAATCCAAAATAATAATTTGGAATTCACAATTTTCAAGTCAAATAATTTCTTAAAATTTAAATGTAAAACTTCAAATTTCAAATATCAACTTTCAAGTTCAAATAAAAATATTTAAAATCAAGTTACCGATCTTTAGACTCAATAAAAAAATTTAAATTGAAATAATAAATTTTAGATTTGAAAATAATAATTTAGAATTTAAATATCAACTTTTAGTTCAAATAATTTTTTTGAATTAAAAAAAAATCAGAATTGAAATATCAATTTTCATATTCAAATAAAAATATTCAAAATTGAAATGTCCATTTTTATAATCAATTACTAATTTTCAGATTTGAATAAAAAAATTCAAACTTCAAATATTAGTTTTGAAATTCATTATATGAACAATATACATATGTATGCATATTATAAATGTTTAATTTTAGTACATACATTAAAATACACCCTTATGTCATTGTAGAAAACCTTTAAGATGCAATTGATTTGGTGACTATTGCGACTAATGGGACATATCAACCTATTAATGGATGAAAATAAACGTAAAAGTTGATGCAACGAATAGGATGAAATTTCTAATAGTTGCATTATAGTTGTGAAAATGACCAAAATAGTTGAAAGTTGGTCTTGTAGTTGCAAATATTCCCAAATCTAGTCGCAAACGACTACAAGTTGCATGTAATTATAAATGGAGTGGTTACATTTTGGTTGATTTCTACTAGTGGTACCTTCTACTTTGGGTTTTCACCTCTAAGCTCACCTTTAGTTCGAAGTGCAAAGATCCCTTCCTATTGAGGTGAGTCATTTACATGTCATTTTTGACCTCAATGGGGTGCTAGTGGCGAAATGGGTTGTCAGGTCTCATATGCAAATGCCAACCAATTTGTTACTTGCACTTAGGCCTAGATTAAAGGATTTGTTAACAAGTTGTTTAGCTCAATTCAAAGTTTATATTTGGTCTACAGTTCAATGTTACAACATCAACAAATATTTGGATGAAATTAAAGAAAAAACACATATTTCTTAGGATCCTTCAAAAGTTCTTGGACAAAAGTCATGCTAGAAAAAAAATCATTTTCTCACCACTCATCCTGAAAAGCCCATTTTTCATAAAATCCTTGATGTTTTCTTCTCGAGATTTGTTGACATCCATGTTAGGGACATTTTGCTTGTAGATGATATGCCTTCTTATTTATATTTAATTATTCATGTAGTGCTATATTTTTCGAATCTTTTGAGGGTTCACATAACGATGGATATTACTTGTTCTTCATTGTTCTTCCTTACTTGGTCTCATTTCATTCATCCAAATTTTGTGTTTAGACTTATGTTAGACATAATCTTTTTGGGGCTATTAGAAACATAAGTCGTATCGATCCTTAGTATAATATATTATTCCAAGATTATAGTGATAGTTGTGAACCAACATATTGTACAAAAGCAAATTGAAAAGAAAATTGTAATATATTTACTATTGTTCTTATTATAACATTTTAAACTAGTTTTTTATTCAATTGTCGATTAAAATAATATGTATAAATTATAATTGAAATGAACAAAAATTTGTTGGGCATGTTTTTCTTTGGGGAATTTTCCCAATTAATGTAGTTCAATATTTTTCTTTTTGCTTATTGCTTGAAAAGTCTATGGTTTTTCTCTTTCTGTAGTTAAAAATTTGTATCCAATCATTATTGTCTTTCATTTTATTTCTATTAATTTCCTGGTGTCCACAAGATGTTTTTGTTGATGATTTTAGATGATTTTTTTGACTTATTAATCCTTTTATACAAAGACAAACCACATATGCTTTTTCGCTGACACATTTTGTTGTTCTTGTAGATGAAGGTTTTGAAATGTATTTCAATAATGAATTCATGTCTATGTTTGCAAATTGTTAAACCCAAAAAATTGTTAATTCTTAACGTTAATGGTGTGTTATGTTATTCCCCGCATTTTGTTATTTGACATGGGAATGCATGAATCTTTGGAAGAAATATTAAAAGGAGCAAAGTGGAAGTGAGAGTTGAAATGGAACATTTCAACTCTAGGGCGTTCAACTACTTTCACATTGCAATTTGGTCTTGTATGAAACTTGAGGATGTGTTAGAAGTTCTTCGCATGCTCATTCCTAAGAATTACTTACAACGGTTTGTTTTCATTTGGGGCCATGAACAATGCTCCAAAACATTTGATCAAATTTCCCCCAAGTCCCATTATTATTTGAAGGATTTGAAACGAATGTTTTATGGTTGTCATGGACTACCTTATGGGAAGGAGGATCAAACATTACTAATTGATGATGAACCCAACAAGGTGCTTCACAATCCTTTTTCTTGAATCATTTAATGGACAAATTTTGTCAAAAAACAAGGTACAATGGTTGGACCTCACATTACGTTTGTGGTCACTTTTGCTTGAATTGCCATTCACTAAGGTAATTCAAGTTCATTATGACTATATGGTCAAATATTCTAAGCCTTGTTTGAGTTCCTTTTTGAAAAATTATTATTGGTTTGTCCAATATATGGATAATGATAATGGCAATGTTCGCAATAAAAAGCCCCCTTTAGGTATCCAATCTAAATCATTTCATTTTGCAAGTCATTTTTTTTGTTGTAATTTTCCCCCCATTTTCTAGTATTGACTTTTGTTTGTAGTTGGTTTGGACCGTAGTTTGCAAATTGCACAACGTCGTTTGAAACTCTAAAAAGGAAAAATGATGTTAGCCACTCAATTTTTTATTTCAAGATGGTGTCAATGTTGTTGCATATTTGACCACGGACAAGAAGAAGCCTTTTAAATTTACGAGGATTTGACATTATCTTTCAATTTATCCTTGAAATTTAGAGTGTTTAGGCTTTTTAGGGATTTACAAATTAATAGTGGATGTTTTTCTATTAAAAACTCTTCAAGAAATAAATATTATTTGTTTTTTCAATGTGGTGGCCACTAGATTTAATTTGTATTTATAAATTTTCTTAATAAATTTTGTTTTACTTGTTAAAATTTTAATGTGATCTATGTAAACTTTCTTTTAAAGAGCTTGCCATGGTGTCTTTAAAGTTTTATTTGTAGACATTACATGTAAATTGTATTTTTTTGAACTTTTCCTTATGGTCTTGGTGGCCACAAGGTCATTTATAATTGAAAGTTTGAAATTTTTTGACATTGTAAAATTATTGTTTTGAATTTTTGAACTTTTGTAAAGTCTTAAATTAATTAAATATGTATTTAAATTAAAATAGTTTCAAATTTAGTTCTTTAAAAAAAAAGTTCTAATTCCAATTCCGATTCTAGTTTGGTTTCATGCAACCTAGGTTTTGAATCCATAGGTTGCAATCTAATTAACCATTGGTTCTAGTAAAATTTTTTTAAAAAAATTCTCAAAAATTGTGGTTCCATGTATGAGCACATTTTAATTTAAAAATTAATTAAAAACATTAAACCCAATTTTGATGGTTCTAACTCATCAAACCAAGTGCTTACCTGACACTAATCTACACTAATGTGGGCCAATTATTAAGAAAACACCCAATAATCAATTTGGTTGTGAGAAAGGTTATTAATAAGCTATTGAACAATTATTTAAAATTTAAAAAATTGGATACAAAAACTACGTACGTGGTAAGTAGCACCCAAATGATTAGCAAAAGCCTTATAAACCTAGTATTGAAATTTCAAATTTTAATATCCTACTTGGATTATTAGAATTTCATCTAGGAATGATATGAATCCTAAAATCTTAAATTTATTTATGGCAAACAAACAATAAAAATTGAAATTTCATTTTTTTACAAACCCTATAACTTACCTAACCTACCAATATGACCAATGGTTCTCAAGGTGGGTATTAGTGATTTTTACCAAAACTATGGAACTTGGTTACCGAAGGTTGTTATTATTTTGACAATGAAATTGATGATTGGTGGATCATTGTTTTGGGAAATTTTGGGAAATTTTGGAACCTTTGCGGTTCAAAAATTTAAAAGTAACCTACCCGGGTCAATTATGAAAAAATGTAATAACTAATCAACATTGGTGTGGATCAATGTTGGCTAGTTTTCATTAACCAAAGAAAGTACTCACCCAACATTAAGTTAGTCCAGACTAATGTTTGTATGGTATCACCCATTTGATACACAAGCCCGATCCTAGTATGTAGGTTTGTCCTAAAATGAAGTACCAAACTGCACATTGTACCAAAATATTTTTCAAACTCATAGTACCATTTTAGTATCAATAATTCAAGGTACCCAATTTCATGATGCAATGGTATAAGATTTAAACTTTAGTATAAATCCAATGTCTCATTAGGGTTGATTTTTTAAGGTTTCATCCACTCCATGTTGTGCATAATCAAGGCAGTTGGGGTTGAAATATGAAAACTAGATTGCAAGCATTGAAAAATAGAAAGAAACCGAAGACATGTTTGAAAGTTTAGTAAAAGAACAACCAATATCACTCATGAAGAGGTTCAAAATAAGAAAATGGGTATAATTGAAAAAAAATCTACTCCTTGGCAAATCACATTGCCCTTGTGTAAAATGCATCATTGACATAGGCAAAACCAATGGAAAGAATACAATGTCAAAAAAATTATCAAAATTTTTCTAGAATCATTATAAACTTCACTATTTTGCATCTTTAAAGTACCCGTCATCCTTAAGCTCATTTTCAAATTCATTTAATAGCTCCTCTTCAGCCTTGAAAAATTATGTCATTCCCCCAACAACAAGAGAGTAGTAGCCCATCCTCGCGTCACTCAACCAATTTTGAAAATCATAATTAGTTTGTCCAAGTTATGCACACCCAGTCGACACCGTCACAAACTACTCAATATTCTAGCAAAGTTAAATATGCATTCAATTTCAATGTGAAAGCTTGGGATACCCAAAAATTGATGGGCAAGAATTACAACATTAGGAAACTATTTTGCATGGTCTTTCCACCATTGCAAAGGTGATTTTGCATTATTATCATCCGCCTATATGCAATGGTACAAAGACAACTCATATTTCACCAAAGAAATATTACCTTCCTTTATAGAAGTTGCAACTCCCCACAAGGAATCATCATTGATGGGTGCTAAAGGAGGAGGGCCTTCCACATGCCCTAGGTCAAATGTTTGGAAACCACCACCAAGAGTGGCAACAAAACATGTTGGTCATATTTTTCCACATATGTTGTAGTTTTATTTTGGCTTACGTATTCCATGATGCGTTACAACCCCTCAAACCTTGGATCAAGTTGAAGAGCGCACATATTGTGTGTAGCAATAACGTTAAAGGTTGTAACAAAGCCAAAAAAGTCCCAACACGTTAATCACTTCAAGCACCATACTGCTGTATAGAATTTCCAACTTTGTGTCAAAATCTCCACACATCAATGGAGGGTTTAATGTAACATTAATTCGATAGTCTTTGTGCATCCTAATAAAAATGGAAAATGTTGCAAACATAACATCTAAAAGCAACCAAAACCCTTTGGCATGGTCCACCACACGGCCCTAGGAGGGACACTACTATAAAAAATTAGAAAATACGTGAGTAAAAATATAAGGTGCAATATATTGGTTGTGAGGTAAAAATTATAAGTTAATTACTTTAAAATAGGGTGATATATATTTTGAAAACCATATTATAATAAATATAAGGTATGTGTAAATCTATAATATTAAAAAAATTTATTAAAAAAATAGCATGTGCATTATAAAATAAAGGTATATGTTATTAGTAGGTTCAACCATTATGAAATAATGTTGATTAATTGTCTTTTGATTGTATATGATGCTTATAGGGTCAATAAATTAATTGAGGCAAAACTGGGTTTAGGACATTTAAATGAGCATGGAGAAAAACATTTAAAAATTTAAGTTTGACATTTCTAACAATTAAGGTTTTAAACTTTAGGGTTATAAGGAGGTAGCGGTAATGTCTTCTTGCAAAAAAACCTTTTTTCTTTTCTTTGAAGGTTCAAACGCATGTTTGTACATTTTTTTTCCTTCAATTGGGGGCCATGTTGTCATGGTGTTATTAAACTGGTTTAGTAAATCACGTGGTAATCTTAAATTTAAGTATGATGTAGTTGATGTTAATTGGGTGGATGTAGATTCTATTATATCTATTGTTGATATGAATTATGAGAAGGAAGAATACATCTATTGGTTAGATTATATTGATGCGAATTCTCTAGATGAATTTGTGATTAATAAAATTTTGTAAACTATAATTTTTTTCATTTTAATTACATTCCATGCTTTCATCTTTGCTTTGACCTCCAAAATTTTCTAGTTTCAAACTATAAATCTAAAAATCTAAAGTAGTGCAAGGCATTGAAATTGGATTTTAGAAAAAATTATAAACAAATATAGGGTGGTTAAAATATGTGCATATTAGAACATTAGATAATAATAGGGTGGGGGAAAATATAAATCAAAAATCTAATACCCCCCCCCCCCAAATAGTTGTTTGACACACGTATGTGACAAAAATAACATAAAGTGTCCCCCCCTAGGTATAGGGCCTAAGGCTTATGTCACAACTTTGACAATTGCCCATGTTGAATTAAATGGTACTTGAGTTTGCAACTTGGAGGTTAGTCGATTATAATAAAGGTTTATGGCAATAACATATTCCAAGGTCTCTTGAAAGAAAACAACCTTGGAAGCAAACCAAGTCTTGACTAACATCTTGAATTTATGGGGTTTTAAGCCAATTTTCTTACACTTTGATTCCCATTCTTGCCTACCTTTCCCCAACTTCTTTCTCCATTTCATTCTTCGTTTTGATTGATCGTTTGGACTGAATCAATATATATTTTTGAATTTGTTTCATTTTTTGCTACTATATTTAATTATAATCTTTTTCGAGTTCCTACGTAATAATGGTTTTTTGCAAGGCATTTTAAGTTTCTACTACATTCACTTCCTTCATCCCAATTCCAATCTTTGTATCATTAATGGCATATTGGCATGCCTCAAACATGATATAGCCAAAATAGGTGCCATTAAATGGAGCAACAAGTTGTAGTGGTGCACAAAATACAATATTTGTGACTGTAGAAGCAAGTGTGTTTAGGTTTGTGGCTTCATTTTTAACTTTATCACCTATTCTTCCAATGTTGTTCTAGAGGTGTTTAGAGCTTCAAACAACCCTAATGTAACATGGTAGGCCACTCGATCACCATTAATAAAATTAATCATTAGTGCGAACGTATTAAAGCCAGTTATGGACATGTAAAGGTCAAATGTATCAATGGTTATATCATATTGTGCAATGGTTGGTAGCACATGCATCATCATCGCCTTAACTAACATATTTTGAGTATGTTCATAAATAAACTGTTTACATGAAGGAATTTGACTCTATCACATTTGTGCATTACAAGATGACACAACTAAAGATTTTGAACAAAAGATAAATGCACGTACCCCTTTGTAATCAACAAAACCACATCCTCTATAAACTTATTTTGACCTAGATCATTCAATTTGTAAAGGATTTGACCAGACATAAAATCAATAATGGAATGGGGAGTTATTGTTTTCTTTTGTTCCTTATACTGATTCAAAGTAGTGCCATGTTCATTAATAACATGTTGCTTCATACTTTTGATGCCATGTGCAAGGTTGTAAGAAATAATACCTTTCTTGGATTGCATCATGCTATTGCTATTACTAGAAGCTTGAGCCACAGGGTGGCACAAGATGCACTTTATGCTTTAAATAACTAGGATTTGAATTTGTGCAGTTGGATCATTTTGCACAAAAAGTGCCCAAGCAAAGGAGATGTGACCATGGGGACTCCAAAATGTTTAATTTTTTTATAACTCAACAAATAGAACACCCCATGTTTCTTGTTGAATATCAATTCCCTAAATCATTCCTTCAATCATTGTCTTTGCAACATTAAGTGCACCAACTCCTTGGATCAACTCGTTAGTGACATCGATGACATTAGTGAATTGTATGCCCTCCCCATGAAGCGCTTTGCAATCAATGTCATTATAAACATCACAATCCATGGAGGGATATGAGAAACTAAACCAAGGTGATGTAAAATTTCGAAAGACTTTAATAATAAGAACTTTTGTAGAACACAAAAACCATAAACTTCATTTGTAAAACATTATGCCAACAACAAGAATGATAAGAGATACCCACAACAAGGAAACCTATCATGACCCTAGCCTTGGACTCACGACCAAAGCAAAGGTATGGAAAGGTTCAAGTTGGGAATGCAACCTAGGAGTCACATTCACACTTTCAGGTGTTATAATCTTAGTTTTGGGCTTGCAACCAAAGCAAGGGCATGGAAAAGTGCAGGTTGAAAGTGCAACCCAAAAATCACATTCACATTCCCGGGAGTGTGGGAGAGTGTGAAGGAATGAGCCCACACACTCCCAATTAGACTCCCACTTTGGGAGATGGAGTCTCGATGGACTCTTGAATTTTTAAAGAGCAATTTGAGGAGTCAAAAATCATTGGATTGACGACTTCTTTATACCATTGGATATCTCTTAAGACGTAGATGTCTAAAATGGGGTCACACTATTCATTTGACCACTTATAACACAAGTTATGGCCCAAAAAAAGGTCATGAGTCAAAGTGTCAATTTGACTTTCGACCACTAAAAGTCAGGAATTGCCCTAATTTACATGGGTGTAGGAGGCGTGCCACATATCATTGGAAATATATCAACAAGGATTAAAAAATTTCTTTAAACCTTGACTCAATCATAGGTATGCATAAAAAGTTATGGGCGTCCAAAGTGACGGGAGTCCCAATTTTGAGAATTGTAGGACTCCCGGCTTGGAGTTCCAAAAAATCACCATTTGGGTGTAGCCCACGTGGCAAATCATAGAAAATAATAATAATGGGGAAGGTGATGGCTTCCTGCAAGTTCAAGTTATGGTGAATCTTGTGAATCCTTGTATGCCCATGGTTCATTCGTACACCAAAAGTGTTCCAATTATGCACTAACCAACTTATTGTTTGGTTTGTGCAGATTGATATGAATAATTTACTTGCTTGTCATTTGTCCTAATCCCCATCCCGGAGCTCCAATGCCCCTTTTACCCCCAAAGTGTTGTGAGTGAGGGTTGATACCCTAATTCCTTTTTTTGTTGTTTTCATTTTGGGACTTGCATTTGAATCTTTCAAAAAGTTTAGGGGGGCCTCAAAACCAACCATCCGAGTAATAATATCATATAAACAGAAATATGCATTTTTTGTTGTTGGCTACTGTTCACAATTCATGACATTTGGAATAGTAAAAACAATAACATAAACACATGAAATGGAAATCCAAATAAAAGTTCATGATTGAAGAGTTTAACAAAAATTTACATAATTTAGGTTTTGAAAAAACTTGAGTAATGGTCGCACTGAAGTTGAATGCAAATGTTAAAACAAAAAGCGTTATACCATAATTGATACTTGTTGTTGTCTTCAATTCTCTCAACTTCACAACATTTCAACTCAAAGCACATAATCATAACAGAATTGATATTAGGGGAAAAAGAAACCCTAAACGTGCAACACTAGTATGCACTTTAATATTCAAACCCTAAAACCAGGTTGGTTGGGTTTTTGGCTAGTTTTGGTGAAATATGTATCAAGGGTATGCTAATTTGAAATGGTACCAAGTGGATTACTACACAAATTTATTACGAAAAAGGTGATTGGGTTTGTAATACCAGTGTTGCAATACCAATGCATGTACTAAGGTGTAATCTATATATTACACCAACACTAGTCCAAACCAATGTGTGTTGATTATGGTTTTTGGCTAGTTTTGGTTCTATTATCAAGTACCCAAACTGTTAGTTTTAAATTTTGAATAAAAAAATTCAAAATTTGATTATGAACTAACCCCAAAACTTGTTTTTATATAGGTTCCAGTTCTTCATTTAAAAATTAAAATTTTCAATTTTTTTTTAAATTTTCACTTGGGTTGGACATCTTGTTAATTTGAGAAAGAAATCAGGTATGTATATTTTTGAATAATAATTTGGGAGTAGGGGGAGGGGGTGGCATTACACATGCAATTGTTATTCTTGGAACATGCTTCATGTATATATATATATATATATTTCATGTAGGCATGTAGTTGATATAGGTCATCACATTTTATTCGTGGTATAATGTTAATAACTAGAAGAAAAAAGGTTTGAATTATACACAAGGAATAAAAATTGAATCCAATTCTAAACCAAATTCATTTAGCGATTTATTTTAAAATTTTGAAATTCTTGAATTGTAAAGAACTAGTGTGACCGAACAACAGGTCGACGGACAAGGACTTCAGGCATGAACTGTTGGTGTGAACATGAATGTCTTGATCTGGATAATATGGCCGAGGATCTTGATTAGTGGCGGCGGATTTTCTCTTG
>Ga0116231_10011934_pt1 | contig 13070 bp, 16 predicted proteins | sample S1TSphgellanicum_2_FD_89695 | JGI IMG/M metagenome (GOLD analysis project Ga0116231, IMG submission 89695) | Host-associated microbial communities from peat moss isolated from Minnesota, USA - S1T2_Fd - Sphagnum magellanicum MG | ecosystem: Host-associated > Plants > Peat moss > Unclassified... | reverse complement strand
TATATATATATATAAGATATGAAAAAAGATATAAAAAGTGAATCCTAAATCGGTGTGCTTTGCCAGAAGAACCCTAAAGCAACAAATTGAAGGGGATGGACAGTCCTAACATAGCAGTCCTCGTCACCGTCGGATGGACAAAATCAACGACTCAGATGTAGACTTGGAATCTGAGGAGTTAGGGCTTGATGCAAAGTTAGGGTTTGATGCTCATCGGAGTTAGGGTTTGATGCTCACCTTGTTGTTCTCTTCTTCGTCTTTCCCTCGTTTCGCTTTGTTGCAAGGCCGTTGCCATTTCTGCTTCCACGTGTCTGTTGGCTGCTTCGATTTATCGTTTGCTGTGGTAAGTATGTTGCGCACTCTATGAAACTCGTCGCTGCCCCAGGCTTTTCTTTTTTTTTTTTGCGGGGGGAGGACTGTCGGGGGTGTGAATTCTATGCAGTGATTTTGGATCTCTATCAGTTTGTTGTGTCTGGAAGATGAATTTGAAGCGAGCAATGAAATTGAGTTTGTGAAAATCCTGGTGGTTCACACCGTGCTTAGCTGGGGTTGCAATATGAAACTTTTTAGGTCTACTGGTCAATTGTACGAACGCGGAATGGGGGAGGGAGAGAGAGGGGTAGGTATTCGTGAGGAAGGGATTAATTGGGAGGTCTGCAACTCCGTAGCCGTTCATTAGGGTTATGAAACATTTTAGGTCTACTGGTCAATTGTACGAGCGCGGAATGGGGGAGGGAGAGAGAGGGGTTGGTATTCGTGAGGAAGCGATTGATTGTTAGGTCTGCAACTCCGTAGCCATTCATTAGGGTTTCGTCTTTGCTCCGCCGTGAGAGGATGCTTTGGAATGTGTTGTCATGATTGTGTAACTGCTCTTACTAGTCAGGACTCTGATTTGTTTGAGAACTCTGAAAGGTATAGACAAGATGAATCTTCTTCCCCATGTACAGCAACATTGTCATTCATTCAGTTCATCAGAAATCTGATCTCATTGAAAACTGATTCACACATGGCTTCCAGATGTGTACATCTCAGGTTGATCAGTTTTCTGATGACCTGAACGAATAATAGTGTTGTTATACATGGTAAAGAAGATTCCTTCTTGTATGTACCTTTTGCAAAGTGCAAGAGGATGGGATGGAAAAAATTCAATGTTGGAAATCCCAAGGCTAACACTTGACGTTGTGCTTGCAAGTAGGCTGAGATTATTGAAGACACAAAGAGAGTAATCATGATTTCTGCAAGATGGAACTTGGCTGTTGGTCCCATGCTGATGATGGGAGGTGCCTTTGCGACGGTTGTTGGTTTGACACTGGTAGGCGAAGTAAGTTTCCTCCTTTTCCCTCACTTCTTTTTCCATTCTTCTGATTTTCTAATGCTGAATGTAATAATGCAGAGGCAGGCAGGAGTCAATGGCAATTGGTGGTTGATCTTTCACTCTGGAACCAAGTGCTAGTGATTTGTGTTCTTTTGACAGAAGTTGAGATGTTAAGTTTGAGATGAGCACTCAGTTCTTCATTTTTTTTTTGCAGAGGAATGCCCCCAAGCCCCAAGATGAGGTGTCACTACCATCACAGCAGCGTAAATTGTGACCAAGACAGCACCTGGGTGATTTGGCATTTTGCCAGTGATGGAAGCATAAGGGCAAGCCCATTCTGATTTCTGTTTCATTTGCACATACAACAGCATGCATGCCAAATCAACCTTTTCAATATGTATCAACCTGTAACAAATTTGCTGCTTCATATCAGAGCAAATAATTGCAGCCTTCACATGTGTTTGGTTGTGCTCAAGGCCCTGTTTTACTGTGTCTTGCTTTGGCTCCCATACATACATGGACTGGTTTGAGGAAATAAATTGGTTTCTATGTGATTCACCTTGTCAACAATGTGGGTAGAGGCTAAGTTGTGAGCTTGAAGAATTTGTGATGTACAAATCAGAACAAATTGTTGTCCACTAGGTGTGGGTCTGATGATTGATATTGTACACATTTCTGACACATGCTTTGACTGGAGTATACAGTAGATTGGAACATTTATGTAATGTTCTCATTGGTTTGTTCATATGTGCAAATCATAACTCCTGTTATAAATGGTATAGACGGCCTAAACAGTAGCAGCATATTCAATGTTATATTCAATGCAGCATATTTTCTGACTTCTGGAAGATATGTTTGAAGGAAGAAAGGTTCTCACTTATAGCATATTCAGTTTCCTGTGCTTGGTTCCATTTGAGGCCAATCTTTACCCATGTTCTGTTATGGTACCAACCAAAAAGAAGTGGCAATTGTACAGTAAACTGACTGTCTGGCAGCAGTTGACCGCAGAATATGTGGCAGAATATTGTAAGTACCCAGTGCTTTTAGAAACATTGAGGAAGCCATACTTTAGTGATGGTGAATTTCCAGAGAAAATTAGGGTTCATTTTACTTGTTGCCCTCTGCCTTGTTATAGGTGACATCAGTAAGGAATGTCAGAACAAAAAGAATTTGTTGTAATCCAGATGCTCAGTGACTGAACTTCCATGCAGTCCAGTGTCTTACAGGTCTAGTACTGTGCATATAAAACTCTTCTTGATCAAATATCTGATCACCCTCACCCACTCATATCTAAACCAGCTGACCCCACTGCCAGTGCTCCTCTCCTCAAGGCAATCACCATGAATGTAATGGTTGAGGTATGATCCTCAAAATAAATTTATGATTTGGAAATGTCCAGAAATGAATTCAAATCTGGGAATTATTGAGACTGTACTCTTCTTGTTACCTTGTGCAGACAGTCTCCACACTGCACATAAGTGTCTAGGTGCACATGAGTGCACATATGCCAGAAATAGATGACAGAAGTGTTGGCAAAAGTGCTGAGGTTATTTGAAGTACATTTCACTTGATGCCATTCTGTCGGTGCCATGCAAGGAAAGATGTGTTGGGAACACATCAACATGGCCATATGCATCTGTGCCAGGAGGACACTCTAACACAGCTTCAAGGACATGATGGTGTACACCATGGGAATCCACAACATGTCCGCCCTCATGTGCATGACCCCCTATGCAAGCTAACACACAATCAAATTTGTGCAGTATCTGCAGCACCTCCTCAAAGTTCCAGAGCAAAGTTGAAGGGTATGCTGCTCCCGGGTGAAGCGGCAAGTGGCAGCAGATTATGACCTTTTGTTCAAAGGTTGTTGCTTCTTCTAGAACCTTCTCTAACCACTTCAACTGTTGCTCACCAAGGCCTCCATTGAACATTACAAACCTTCTCTCAGTGCCAGATAAGCCATCAGGGCTGTTCTTGTCACTGTTGGGATTCTTTGTTTCTAGCAAGTGAAGTGCAGCTTTTGTGTGTGGGTGATCCACAGGCCAACCTAGGGCACTCACATCATACCCATCCAAGACAACAAACAAAAAGCCTGGGTACGGAGTGAAGGAGTAGTATGAATCACTGTTGGTGGAAGGTGGAATGCCAAGCAGCTGATTCAGTTCTGGGCGAGGAAGGTTGTAAAGACAATGATTCCCTATCATATGATAAACTGGGCCTCCTCTAAAAGCTTTGAATTCAGACAGGACACTATTGAAAGCTATCCGAGTTTTATCTTTGGGACAATTCCCATCAACTATGTCCCCAAAATGGATTGCAAAAGCAAGACCTCCTCTCCTGTTCCAGGCATCCACAGCTCTGTGAAGTGATACCAGACTATGCCGGTAGAACCGAGGCACACCAAGGAAGGACTGACTATCATCTATATCCGCATATTGGACATCAGTGATTACTGCAAAAGAAAAAAGTGGCTTCTGGCTTTTGTCATTAACCACCACATTAGTATCAATGATGTCAGCAACCACATCTGTCACCTCAGCACCCACTTGGGCAACCCCAGCCATGAGTGCTACAATTCGGTGTTCCTTGAAAGCAACCTGGAAGCCAAGTTCAGACACTTTGGCACCACCACTCCTGCTGAGTTGAAGGTTGGTTAGTTCGCCAACACTGGAACTCAGGTTTGCTGAGGCCTGGGACTGCAACAGGAACAATTCCAGAGGAGCATTAGAATCTAATGAGCTGCAAAAGCATAGAAAATGAGACTGCATATTATTAACGAGAGATCAGATCTACCAGCTAGCAGTGTCTTCATCAGAAGCGTGGAACTGCAAGAATCATTCTTTTTATCAGAGTGCAATTTGTCTGTTCCTCCCTTCAAACCGGAAAACTTCAAAAGAAAGTCATTTTGGTACTTGCAGGCCTGACATAGAAGGCAGGTCATCAAGCTAGGAGGATACATGGATTCCAGTGACCTGCTCTCTGCCAGCAAAACCTTTGTTGCATTTGCTGCATATCCATATAATCCTTGCACTAAAACGTCAAGCTGCAAAAAATAGACCTGAAAGCTTTGTGACAAAACAAGGACATCTCAAGCTGGGTTTCATTGGCAACAAAAATCACAAACTTCCTACTCTTAAAAGTCTTTGAATGATGACCAAGAAAATGGTGCAGTCTATTGTTGCTAACTATGTTTTGCTGAATGATATGGAAGTTGTTGAACCTCGAAACGACATTCTAGTCAAGCTAAAAATTTACTGTTCATTGCAACCCTAATTTCATGACAACACTCTATCCCTGATTAGGGTTTCTATGGTATGTACAATTCGCACCCGCAAACAATCACAAACACAGAGCATGATAATCACTGTTCTCTGGAAATGAATCAGGAATGATCCAGTTCATTCATGGCAAGCATATTTTTGAATCAATTAAGGACAGAGAATTGAACCAAGGAGTTTGATTCTGAGCTCAAAAAGCTTAGCACAGAAAAGCTCCAAAAGCTGGCCCTTTGGGGCCATCACTATCTGGCTACTACACTGATGCAGCATGCTCCCTGACCATAAATGGAGGTCCCACGAGCTGGTGGAGAACCACTGCAAGAAGGGTTTAGACTGGCAACTGCCCTCATACTGGAAGTGTTGTTTTTTGTTTTGTTTTACAAAAGATTTCAGAATCTTTTCTTTCTTTCTTCTTCTTCTTCTTCTACTTGGAAATCACTCAGCAAGAAAGGAAAGGATGTCATGTATGTCCGGTACCCATGTGGGAAGTACTCTTTTCTTTCTCCTTCTACCTAAAAGCAAAACCCAAAGTGCGAAAGTGTGTACCTGAGATGATGGGATGAAAGGCAGTGACGAGCATTGCAGATGGAGTGCAACAAGCATTCTAGTGCGTTGTTTGTTGTTTGATTTCTTGACTCCAAAGTGCAACTGCACCATTCATTATCCCTGCTCACATATGCTGAATCCGTTTCTCCTGTCGAGGCGTGGGAGTGCTAGCCTGCGCCAGGCACTTCCATGGGGGAAAGCACAGGGCCCACGCAATACTAAAGCTTGTGCTCTTTCCTTTTTCTTCTCTTTGCAGTAGCTCAAACCAATCCCTGTTAATAAATAATTTTATTTTAATAATTTATTTTAAAAAGTTTAAATATTGATTTCTTTTTTTGGGGAAAAAAAAAACCTGTAATAGTATGTCTTACCATGCCTAGTTTTGAAAAAAAATTTACCAAAAAAGGAAAAAAAAAAGAAAAAGAAAAAAAAAAACAAAGGAAATTTTGGTTTTCCAAGAAATGTTGTCACTTTTTCGTCTGCCCCCAAAAGTGTGTTACCAATTTTGCTCCTGGTTGAAGAAATCTTTGGAGAATTTGTAGAAAATTATTGTCAATAAATATTAAATCTACCATGGGATGCTGGCCACCTACTACTTCTTCAAAATAATAATAATAATAATCATATTAATTGCTTGTACTATTTTTTTTAAATTATATTTTAAGGGTGCTTTATTTTTCTTGCCTCCAGTAAATTTAGACTTTGAATTTAACTTGTTTGTTATTTTCAAATGACATTTATTTTGGCCTATATCAAGGGCATGATTTCAAGCATTCAAAAGCAAATAAGTGAAGATCAATTATTATCTCAGAAATCATATTCAATGATCTGAACACCCCAACTAGGCAGTATTTTTTTTTATTAAGGTGACATTTTTGACCACATATCAATTCAAACATTTAATTTTAAAAAGTTTAAAAAGGAAAAAAAAATGACAAGCCTTAATGAAATTGGTCATATTGATTTGACACTAACTTGATAAGTTTAGTGAAAATGGTCATATTGCTTGAGTATTAAGTTGATAAGTTATTGTGTGTGAGTTCACATGGGGTGATTAATTATAGATATTTGATGTTTATCACATTGAATTTTTAAATTTTTTTTTCACTTATAAGAAAGAGATTACACACATTCATGTGCAATTTGGGCATAGAAATTTGGCTCCACCTTGACATAAAACATCGGCACTTTTTATTTTTTCCTTTGTATTTTGAGGTTGCTCCCTAGCCTGAATTTGTCATGTTTGATTTTCTCAGATTTATTTCAGAGTTACTAAAAAATTGCTTTCATTTTATTAGATTTTTTAAAATTAGCTTGAATTAAGTATTCTGAATTTCAAAAGATACAATTTTATGATTAGTCGCTTCAAAAAGTGTTTAATTATGTATTTGGGTTCCATGCTGCTTCACACTACCTGTGACAATGATTAAATTAGTTTTATGAACGTAATAACTTTGTTGTAATCAATTTTTATCTTTTCAAAAGATAAAATTTTATAAATTTCAGTATATGTCATTTTGTTTCATTAATATTTTTTATTCTTGATTTGGTAGGCAAAAATGTCAACAAAAGTTTGATTCATTAGATAAGCTCACAATAAGATAAAAATAGACAAAAGAAAAAGAACATTGAAAGAGTGTAAAAAAAAATCAAGATACAAATAGACAAAAATATTAAAAGGGTGCAAGACAAACAAATAAAATAAAATAAAAATTGATCTAAAATGAATTATAATCCAAAATGACTCTGAAATTGTCACAGCATGATCACCAAAATACTCATCCCACATAAACCAGTTCCAATGAAACATTGTCACTGGGATTTTTTACATTAGTAAAATTGAAAAAAATTATTAAAGTATTCTACAAAGATATCATTTGATTGTCATTTTGACTATCAAGGTACTGTATTTCCAAGTTAAAAAATTAGAAGATAATTTTCAAGATTTCAGCATTAAACTTTTTTTTTTTTGAAAATTGCTGATTTCTTTTTCTAACAATTAATTATTGCTGAATCTGTTAGGCTAGTACAATATTTTAAAACATGCACAAGGAAACATTTGTCCACATCTTTACCTAGCTAATTAGCCAAAACCTAGCCTACCTAGTAGGCTAGGTAGACAACCTAAGCTTAAGCTACAATAGGTTCTCTCAACATGCATGTAGCAATTCTATGAAAAGGTCAAAATATTTATTGCATGTGTGTGAGGACTTTAAGATGCAATTCATTGAATTTCCACATTTGGGAATTCAATGAACTACGAATGTGAGAATTCATTGAAAAAATGGATGATCAAAATGTCAAATATTTTTTCATTATAAGAATCTAACAAAGTGGAGAATGTATCATTTGACCATGCAAGGGGTCAGAGACTGGCAACTTGTCTCAATCTGCCTGGTATCCACAAACACTTGCAGGTGTTCAAACTGTCAGGCACAGTCCCAGAGTTGGGGCATTCCCAAAATAAGGGGCCTGACACAGGCATAGGACATGACCATATCTATATAAATATACCATGATCATATATACCTATGGAAAGTTTCTCAGGTTGCAGTGAAAAAATGAGCAGATGGCTTGGAGCTAGAGCATACCAAGGTCGTAGTATATGAGACCCAACTTCTGTGTTTTTGGTTTCTCTACCTTGATGAAGGTATGAGACACAGTGCAATTTTAGGGTCATGCGCTCAATTTTGTCCACATGTAAGATTATGATGGGCTTTTTGTTCCAGAGCTTTGTTCCTGCTATGAATGAGTCAGAACACATGTGACGTGCAAAACCTCCAATAAAATTGAACTCAATTGGCTACTTTCACAAGATGAAAGAAGAAAGTCTCTAAACAAATTTTGCCTGTGTCAAGCTATCTTTTGGTGACGACTGATCAGCAAGCAGTTGTTTAGTCCTCTCAAGAACCGCAAAGAAAATGGAGCCTCCGATGCCAATCCACAAAACCCTTGGACCAACCCCCTGCCACATCCAACTCCAAGAAACTTCTCAGATGACAGACAGAGCAAATTGGATATGCTGGACTAGAACAATGAAAAAGTCTCGGACAGGAGGAAGGAAAGTTGCCCTTGCCTTGAGCAATGCACCGGCACCTTCTTCTTGAATAATCTTTGACACACAATCCCCAATGCCCTTATACCTTCCGTGTGCACCCTGAGTAAAACATGCAAAACGTCAATTCAAATCCTGGTTCAGTCAAAACTAAAATCAAAGATACAGGGAAAGCCATTACTGGAATCATGACATCAAATAATACACAAATCAATCTAGAAATGACATGCTATCTTCACATTGCATCATCCCATGACAAAAGAATACTGATCCAAAATCCAAGGCCTAGGCCACAAGAAATAGGGTATAAAATGTGCCTGTGTCATCAGCCGGGTCTTGATGACATCAAGCGGTGTTGTGACTGCACCAGTAATTGCACCTGCAGGAGCATAGAGCTACTCTAATCAGAAGTATGTATGAAGCCAGTGGCCCTCATGCTTCTTTCTCTGTCTGACAACACTGTACCACAGATCAATAGCTTTGCTGAGTGCCATCTACAAAACTGATAAGCAGAGTGTTGTCCATACCAGATGCTGCACCAATGATGGCAGTTTCAGCATCTACAAGATCTCTCTTCACCTGCAAAAGCACCAACAAAGTCCTTCATGGATTTACAGTTCAATGCTAGTCAAACATAGATGCCTTTGTTAACACTGTACAATGGAACACCACAAGATCCTTCTTCGCTTTACCCTGGTTTCATAAGTTCAATACACAGAACATACAAAGATGCTTCCCCCTCTGAACTTGACTCTAGGAGCTTCCGACAAGGTACTGACCTGCAGTCCCTGTGATTGGGCAGACACCTCATTAATGAATATATATGGAACTCTCTTTACAAAAACATATGTTCCAGAAAGGTTATTTGAGTACCAGTTTTCGACAGACAATCCGGAGCTGCTCATAGATGCAGAACTGAATTGCATCAAAGGGCAAGTCTCGTAACAAAAATGATCCAAATCCCTGCTCACAGTACCATCCAATCCATAATATCCGGCTTCATTAATTTTGTGAATGTTGATGACAAAGACATAAAGATCAACATACAACTGCAGACGCCCAAGGATATAAGTTCCTCATGTTACACAGGGCTTTCATACCGCATAGAGACCTCGGACACCTTCAGCACCCACGATTTGTCTAACTGCTCCATGTGCAGATGCAAACTGCCCTGTTTGCATTCTTTGCTTCACTACCTGTGCATATTGAAACAAGTTTAGTGATGTGTACTTCCACTGCATTGTGTGCAATCAATTCTCAACCTTCAGATGTTAAGTTTGGACAGTCTTATTAAATGCACCTCAGTGGGGACTCGAACTAGAGATGCTGTCAAGCCTCCTGCAGCTCCAGCTGCCTGTCATCCAACATTTCACACCATCCCTAGATTTTTGAATGTCACATCTCTTTGAACATGCTAACATTCCAATTCAGAATCTTAATAGCCACAACTCTGTGAAATCTGTATGGGATAGAACACACTCCATGATGAGCCCCAGAGCCTCTTACCAAATGTGCAACAGAGCTCAGATGGTCTGGGAAGATGCCAAGCAGCTTGCGCTTCAATGGTTCATAAACACCCACAAATATTGCTGAGGCCCTGCTTGCAATCACAGGAGATACATGAGGAAAGAAAATGGTTTGGACTCTGGTGCAGCAAGACAAATACTATACATCAAGCACCAAGAAGAGAGATGGACACTATGAAACCTTCTAAAAGCCTTAAGGTGTGGAGATTGTAGGAGTGCAAAGAGATGCAATCACGAGTGACAGCTAATTATCAAGGAGGGAGAGAACACAAACAGAGGAGGCAGCAAGAGAGAGAGTACGAGAAGGTACGGACGGTAAAACACCAGCAAGATTGCCAGAAAGGCCTGAGTATAGGCCTTTAAACACTATGCCACCACCAGAGTGTGCAACCTGTCCAAGAGTTGCATTCCCCACAAACCCAACTAGCTTCAATAAGTGGGAAAACCAAATTGAACAAAACCTGAAACACATGTAGCTCAATAAAACAGTTTGAATGCAGGCATTACAACCCATCTATGCACTACATGTCAAAGATTTTTGACAGTTTAAGTGCCAATTGTAGGTCATTGCTGATGCTCAACTTGTTCACAATGAAGAAAGCTAACCTGGAGACGGGTTTTGATTGTGTCAATCGGGTACAAGACAGTCTCCACTACAACACCTGCAGTGGCTCCAGCTACCGCTCCCTCTGTTGCACCAAATCACTTGCATGATCAAAACCAGGAACATGCCAAAAATAAAACTAGAGAACAGGTTTTGAGCCCACCATTCCATGTAATTTCCTTGTAGCTTCATACCTGCACTTATAAATGAGAAGAAATGCAAGAGAAGAAGGTGGGGCATGGACACTTTACGGAGCAGGATCTGGAAAAAATTGGGGGGTGCTTGTGACTCCACAACAGAAGTTGCCACCAGTTGCACAGGATTCTTCTGCTGGCTGGATGCATTTGCAGACCTTTGTCTGTGTCTTCGTCTCCTAGACACATTACCTGCATCAACTAACACCACAACTCTTGGCATTCGAACAATTCAACATGTTATCTACATGCTTATCCAGGGCAGCGACACATAAAAAGTTAGGGCTAGGGTTTCTGGATATTTTCAGCAAGAAATGTCACATCAACTACCAAACATGTGCCCCTGTATTCCCAGGTCTAACTGGAAGTTCCCCCTTGGAGCTTCGAAATGTTCAGATCAGGGGGCTGATATTTCTAGGTCCAAGGACACACAAAAAAAAAGGAGAGAAAGGCCCGCAGATTCAGCAGACAGTACGAGGGAAGAGAAAGCTTGTTCACCTGGAATCTCATCAGCAATTTCGCAAAAAGAAGAGCCCTGCATTTCCACACCCCAAGACACGGAAACCCTCGACCTCAGGGAGCGAGACAACGGTGTCGAAAGTGAGAAGAGAACACCATTTTATTTTTTTCGAAGCCAAAAACTCTGCATGAAGAGTCACGGGGAAAAAAAACAAAACACAAGGGAGTTCAGAAACCTAAGCTTTTTGTAAAGAAGAAAAAAAAAAACCACAATTGAGAACAGATGGAGGAGCTACTACAGGTTCAAAACAGTCTGTCGACTCAGACATCTCCCTTCCCCCACCTGGTGACGACGACTGTGCGAAGAAGAGGAAGAATGCGACGACTTCAAGAGAGAGGAAGACGTCGAGCGTATATGCACATGCTCGCCGTCGAAACCCGAGTGCTGCCGCAGACGGAAAAGTGACACCGCCATCACCGCAACAAAACCTGGAAGCTTGCAAACCGACCGTTCTCGACAAGCTTCCCCTTCCCGGCTACGAAAGCAAAACCCACGACAGAGAAGCAAAGCTCGCGGAAACCCTAGCCAGAACCACCAGCTCTATCTCTTCAATCCTGTTAGACAGGAACTGCGTTGTTTTCGTGTGAACGGCTAGCCCGGGTGCTAAACTGCTGTGCTTACACGGGCGCGATCCGAAAACCCATCTCTCGCGGAAACCCTAACTAAGACCCACCCGCTCTATACCTTCACTCCTGTTAAACAGGAACTCGTTTTATTTTTTGGGAACAGTTAGCCCGGGTGCTACAAACACAGTTGTGCTTGATACGCGCGCGCAATCTGAAAACGGACTATACTGATCACCCACCCTATCTCTTCACTCTTGTTATAGAGGAACTCTGTTATCTTTATGGGAAAAGCTAGCCCGGGTGCTTGCTACTCTTCGGTCTTGGAGTCTCATCTAAAGGCCAGGGGTCCAATTTATGGCTCTCATCCAATAAGATTGCTCTATTTCATTGGACCGTAGACTTTGGACCCTCATCTAGTGTGACTCTTACGGCCACTTCAGATGGGGATCCAGGGTCCTAGGAACCAAGTGGGACTCATTTGAAAGCAAATTGACTCCTTGACTTGGACCTTACCTCAGACCCTAGTTTGCATCTTTGTTCTTCAAATCATGAGCTCCTTCTCTGAGGTCTTTTATTTATTTAGGTCTAAACCAAGTGATTTTCCCTCCAAAATGGTTCATGTAGGTATAGCCTGGATTTGCCACTTTTTGGTCTTAGACTCTCATCTAAAGGCCATGGGTCCAATTTATGGCTCTTGTCCACTAGGGATTGCTCCATTTGTTTTATCGGACCAAGGACCTTGGACCCTCACCGAAAGTGACCCTTGATAATTTATGTGTTAAGGAAGGCTGTTTGTTGGGCTCTGGCCAGGGACTGTCTAATTCAGGCCAAAAATGCACTAAAATGTCTCTTTTCATACCAGAGTTGTTGGGGATGTGTCACGCTTTCGTTAAAGCAATTTCACAAAATTGGTGGATTTGGTGGTCTGAGTTTTTTTCCTCAGTTATCTCACGTGAACTAACAGCTACACAAATTATAAGTACCCCCAGTTTATAACGGGGGTGTTAGCCCAAGCCAAAAATGGTGACTAGCAGTTTTGCAAAAAACAATTTCATGCAGCCAATGGGAAGGCTCAGCGTGCACTCAAAGTGCCTTATTTTTTTCCTTTTAAGTTTTGGGGTGGGGGGGAGGATTTTTTTGGGGGTTCCCAGCATGTTCCCTTCAAGTCCCAACAGGTTCCCAATGTGTTCCCAATAGCACCTCATTTAATCCCATATGTTTTGCCCAAAGTCCTCCCCTTCTCACCTATATAGCTGGGCCAAAGGGCAAGGCACTTCATCTTTCCCTAGAATCTTTTATTTGGTGGAGCCTCCATAGTTTCAACATTTTTTTTGTGATGGGCCAATCAAATGGGCTCATTGCCAAAAAAAACAAAAAAAAAAAAAGCGGGGCTTGAGGGGGGGCCGAACTAATTAAATTGAAACAAAAAAAAAGCACCCAGAAAAGTGAGGATTTGGTTGGTTGGG
>Ga0116231_10011932_pt1 | contig 13071 bp, 10 predicted proteins | sample S1TSphgellanicum_2_FD_89695 | JGI IMG/M metagenome (GOLD analysis project Ga0116231, IMG submission 89695) | Host-associated microbial communities from peat moss isolated from Minnesota, USA - S1T2_Fd - Sphagnum magellanicum MG | ecosystem: Host-associated > Plants > Peat moss > Unclassified... | reverse complement strand
TCGCTGGTGCTGGGCGACGTGGCGGGCAAAGGCATTTCGGCCGCTTTGCTGATGGGAGTTCTGCACGGCGCCATCCGTTCCATGCGCTGGACACGGTCGGCGGTCGATCAGGAAGAAGCGTCCCAATGGCTGAACCAGTTTCTCTGCGAAAAGACCGCGCGCGAACGCTTCGTCAGTCTGTTCTGGGCGTATTTCTTGCCTGAGACAGGCGTGCTTCGCTATGTGAATGCCGGCCATCTGCCGCCGCTGCTGATTCGCGCCGCGGGCAATGAAGCAAGCGTGGAGCGGCTGGAAGCGGGCGGTCCGGTGCTGGGGCTGCTTCCAGCCGCGCAGTATCGTTCGGCGACGGCGCAAGTGGAACCCGGAGACGTGCTGGTGGTCTTTTCCGACGGCGTTTGCGAAGCGGCGAATATCCACGATGAAGAATTCGGCGACACCCGCATTGCCGACATTGTGCGCCGCCATATCGCGCTGGGTCCGCAGGAAATTTGCGACGCCATTCTGCGCGAAGTGGGGCAATTCCTGGGAACGATGAAGCCGCACGACGACCAGACCCTGCTGGTGGTGCGGCTGGTTCCAAACTCCTTAACGCCGGAAATGGCGCACACCGGTGAACATCATCATGGGAACACCTTGCCTGGATTGGCTTGACGCCAGATGGGCAATTGTTGATACATTTGGCCCAGCCATTTCCGCTGCTCCGCTTCGTCCGCCGGGCGCGCCCGCTGTTGCGACGCAGACTGCCTGACAGCCGCCATCGACTTCGCAAACTGCTCATAGAGCGGGTCCGGGTCATCAATCTCGCTCCGCCTCAGGCTTCGTCCCGTTGCCGAAGCGATCAAATAGTCGCCCTGAAAATTCGCCGCCGCCACCTCCCAAACGGCGTGCCGGCCGCGTCTGCCGGCAATCACCGACAACCGCGCGCTTTCAATTCTGCCCTTCAATCCCGCGCGCCTCGCCGCCTCCAGCGCTTCGTCCAAATCAATGAACTTGTCCGGAACGGGAGCATTTCCCCAGCTCACGCGGCCCGCGTCCTGTAACTCCAAACCATTCTCCGCGCAGCTTAGATGCACCCACTGCCCCTCGTGCGTGCTTGCGGATTCAAATTCAAACGTAATCCGGTTGTCCTGGGTCGGGTTCACTTCAACGCTCATCAGTTCCGCGTCTGCCCTCCACCTGCGCTCTTCCCCCATCAGCTTTTGCGCCAGCAGCCCCACGTTATGCGGCAATTGATAGTTGAGCGAGGGGTCGGACATCAGCTTCGCGGTTCGTCTGGCCGCGTCAACGGCGCCCGGTACCGGCCTGGCCAGCATGGCGGCCTTGGCGTAATAGCTGTACGCCATAGAGTAGCTTTGGCAGACTCCGTCGCCGGTCTCAAACAGCCGTCCCAGCCTGAAGGAGGCGTTCGGGTCTGTAAAGGCTGCCGCTTTGAGACTTTGAAAGTCACTTGCGTTCTGGCCCGCCGCCAGTTGAACGGCGAGCGGCAGTATCCAGAGTGCCTTCATGCCGATTTTTTTCGCCGCCAGGCAGCGCCGCCAGCCAGCAGCAGCAAGCCAGTTAAACAGAAGCTTGCCGGCTCCGGCGCCACGGTCACGGTGGTTATTTCCGGGCTGTACAAAAGCTCGTACGATTGGGCGTCACTGCCTTCAATGGTGAACGTTGGATCAATATATGCAATGGCGGTTTCCCCTCCGAACGCCACCGCATTGACGGACAGCTGGATCTCGTTGACCACTCCTATTGACACAGCAATTACCTGCGAGGTTGTGGCAGTTGATTGAATACCATTAGGTGGTGTTCCGTGCGCATCGGTTTCCGCATATAACTCAAGACCGAATTCGTCCACTTGAGCTGTTGCAGTCCCGGCATCGTCGGAATTGGGCCTAGTCACGTGCGTGTCCAAAAACGTATTAACCGTCACCGGAACGGTTCCACTGGCAGGCCGCATTCCGCCCGGCACTGGCGCGACAACCACATAATACGAGACCATCGCCGTAGCGACGCTCTGATCCAGTGGATTGTCGGACGCGGAGGCCGTCGCCGTGGCCGATTGTTCGGCTGGTGAAAGCCCCACAATCAAAGACGCGGAACCCTGATTTCCCACCGACACGATGCTTCCACCGCTTGGGTTTGTCAGGTAAGTTTTCATATTCGGTCCGCCCCCCGTGGCATATCCATTCACCGTCGACGATGGCACAACGAAGCCCGACGGCGAGATCGCGGACGCCCGCGACAGCAGGCAACTGCCAAAAAATCCAAGCAGGGTGTGAACTATCAGTTTTCGCAAGATATTTAGTCTCCAGCGTCCACTCTAAGCGGCGGAATTGCTTCTCCGAAAGTCACTGACGCACGTTATTGACGTACTGTTTTACATCCAATTCCCCCAAAACAGTGCTAAATTCATGCTTGCCGGTTCCACTCCATGCAAAGCACGCTGGACCCCATTCTGAGTCACCTGAATGAAATACTTGCATCGGAAACTTTCGTCCGGTCCAAACGCCTGGCGCAGTTCCTCTCCTGGATCGTCAACCAATCCATCTCAGGTCAGGCCTCCAGCATTACGGAACGAAATATCGCGATGCTGGTCTACGGACGTCCGGCTGACTTCGATGCCAAGGTGGACGGTATTGTTCGCTCCGAAGCGATGCGCCTGCGCCACAAGCTGCGGGAATATTATGAAACCCGGCCGCCCGACGGCCCGCGCATAGAAATTCCAAAGGGCACGTACGCGCCCCTGTTCAAATCGTTCCACTCGGCTCCTCAGCCGGAACCCAGCCCTTCAAACTGGCCCCGGCGGATGTTTCTGTTTTCCGGCATCGCGCTTTTGATTGTCACGTTCTTTGCAGTCGCCGCTCGGCACCGGCCAGAACCGTCCGCCCGGTCTGCCGCTATTCTTGCGGACGCGGAACGGCTGCGCCTGGCCGGTGATCTGCCGGCCGCCGTTTCGGAACTGGACAAAGCAGACCCTGATTCTCCCCAAGTTCATTTGGCCCGCGCCACTTTTGACCAGTTGATGGGTCACAATCGGGAAGCACGCAGCGAAGTACAGGTATCAGAGGAGCTGGATGCCAAACAGGGTAAGTTTGATCAGGCCGTGGAAGCGCGGGAGCATTCGTTAAACCAGGATCAGGTCGGCGCTTATCAGCGGCTCAGCACCACTCTTCCGAAGCAGCCTGCTTCCGCCGGACAGTTGCTGGACGCAGCCCTGTTGTCTCCCGATCACCAGAACGCGCTTGCCCTGATTCGAGCCGCCAGACGCCTGCCCGGCGGCGTCAGCAGCCCCGAACTGGACAGATTTGAAGCGCTCTATCTGGGAGCGCTTGGTCAGAACGCCGCCGGCCTCGACATCGCCCGCCGCGCCGAAGCCAAGGCTGTTGCCGCGCACGCCACCTGGTCGCAGGCTCGCACCGTGCTGCTGGAAGCTGGCTTGTTGCTGAACCTGGGCGTGGATGCCCGGACTGTCGCCCCCGTCATTCAGCGGGCGCGCCAACTATGCCAAGCCAGCGCTGACGATATGTGCGAAGCGCAAGCCGATCGCGTGGAAGGCAACAGTCTCATTGGCCTGGGCCGTTTTCAAGACGCCATCGCGGTTTACCGGCATGGCCTCCCCATCGCGTTTCGCAGCCAGAATTGGCACGAAACGGGAAACATTCTGGCCGGCATCGAACTGGCGTCGAAAAGGGGAATTGAAAAAGACGCGACAGGCAACATCTTGATTTACAATCCACCCGACCTGTTTCCCAAACTCGGCGTCGAACAAGCGACTTCGCCGTCGCGCTAGGCCGAAGTCACGAACCTCAGCGCGGCCGAGTTCAAACAATACCGGTTGTGCGTAGGCGGCGGTCCGTCGTTAAACAAGTGGCCCAGGTGAGCATCGCACTTGACACACAGAACTTCCACCCGCTCCAGACCTTGCGAACGGTCCAGCCGCGTGGTGATATTCTCCGGCGCAAGCGGCAAAGTGAAACTGGGCCAGCCGGTGTCGGAATCGAATTTGTCAGCCGAGCTGAACAACGCATTTCCGCAGCAGACACACCGATAAATTCCGCGTTTGTGGTTGTTCCAGTAAAGGTTGTGAAAGGAAAATTCAGTCGCGCCCTGGCGCGTGACGGCGAAGGGTTCCGGACTGAGTTGTTTGCGCCATTCGTCTAACGATTTAACTACCTTCTTCACCCGCACGGCCTGAAGACGCTGGCCGGTGTCGCTGAATAAAACAATGGTCACCAGTGCGCCGGTACCATTTTCAGAAGCGTTCGGCAGAGGCCGGTCACAGCCAGCCAGCACCAGACCTAAAAGCCAGACGCGGCGCGTGAAGTTACCGGCGCTTGGTCTTGATAACAATCGGCGTGCCATCGAACTTGAAATGCTCCCGCAGCCGGTTGATCAGATAGCGCTCAACGGAAAAGTGCATCTTATCGGCCTTGTCCGTGAACACAACAAACGTGGGCGGACGAATAGAGGCCTGGGTAATGTAGTAAATCTTGATGTCGCTTTCAAACTTCAGCGTCTCCACAAAACGGTTCAGTTCACCGGTGGTGACACGCTTGGATGCATTCTCAAACGACCGGCGAATGGTAGAGACAATGCGCCGGATTCCCTCACCGTTTTTGGCTGAAGCGAAAATGATGGGCGCGTAATCCAGAAACTTCAGCTCATCTTTCACATCTTCGGTGAACTTGCGCTTGCCCGCTTCATCCATCGCGTCCCATTTATTGACGACGATAATCACCGCGCGGCCTTCTTCGTGCGCGTAACCGGCAATCGTCGCGTCCGCGCCCACCACGCCTTCCGTGGCATCAATCATCACCAGCACCACATTCGCCATGCGGATATGGCGGCGCGCCATCACGACACTCAGCTTCTCCGTCATCTCCGTGGTCTTGCCTTTGCGCCGGATGCCCGCGGTATCGACAAACCGATAAGTAGTGTTGCCGTCGTGAATGGTTTCATCCACCGCGTCGCGCGTGGTCCCGGCCACAGGAGAAACAATCGACCGTTCCGAACCCACCAGCGCATTCAGCATGGTGGACTTACCCACGTTGGGACGCCCGATAATCGCCACCTTGATGCGGCGCTGTTTTTCCGCGCCTTCCTCTTCCTCGACTTCGGGCTCGGATTCAGGAAACGGAGCGGTAATGGTTTCCAGCAACCCGTTGATCCCGCGCCGGTGCTCAGCCGAAATACCGACCGGTTCGCCCAGCCCCAGCGAGTAAAATTCATGCACCAGGTTTTCGCGCACCGTGGCGTCAATCTTGTTCACCGCCAGCGTAATGGGTTTGTTCAAAGGCCGCAATAGCTTGGCCAGGTCGCGGTCCGAACTGGTAATTTCGGTGCGGCCGTCGATCACAAAGACAATATGCGAAGCAATCTCCAGCGCCACGCGGGCTTGTTTCAGAATCTCGGTCGGGATTAAAGCATCGTCATCCGGCACAATGCCGCCGGTGTCAATAACGCCGAACCGCTTGGTGCCATACTGCGCTTCGCCGTAAATCCGGTCGCGCGTAATGCCCGGTTCATCGCCCACAATGGAGCGGCGGTCGCCGATAATCGCGTTAAATAATGTGGATTTGCCGACGTTGGGACGTCCCACAATCACAATGGTCGGAAGTGGTTCGTCAGTGGTCACGTCGCTTTAAGGTTCGCACAGAGAGGGGCGAAGTAACGGTGAATTCACCTCCGCGTGAGAACATAGAGCTTACGAATGTCATCAGGAAAGTTATCTCTCAACACGCGCAATATCGCTATCATTGCGCACGTTGACCACGGAAAAACCACGCTAGTGGACGCCATGCTGCGGCAGAGCGGCATTTTTCGCGCCAACGAAGCGGTGGTGGACCGCGCCATGGACTCCAACGATCTGGAGCGTGAGCGCGGCATCACAATTCTTGCAAAAACCACGGGCGTCCGCTACCACGGCACCAAGATTAACATTGTCGACACCCCCGGCCACAGCGATTTCGGCGGCGAAGTGGAGCGCGCTTTAAAGATTGTCGACGGCGTCATGCTGCTGGTGGATGCCAGCGAAGGGCCGCTGCCGCAAACGCGCTACGTGCTGACCAAGGCGCTGGAGGCGGACCTGGTTCCCATTCTGGTCATCAACAAAATTGACCGCCCCGATGCGCGCATTCAGGAAGTGCTGAACGAGGTCTACGATCTGTTTATCGATCTGGACGCGCGCGAAGACCAGCTTGATTTTCCGGTGGTTTACACCAACGGCAAAGCCGGTCTGGCCAAGATGAATATGGAGGATGAGACCGAAAATCTTCAGCCGCTGTTCGAAACCATTCTGAAAACCATTCCGCCGCCGCAGGGCGATCCGGATGCGCCGCTGCAACTTCTGGTGGCGAACCTTGATTACAGCGATTATCTGGGACGCCTGGCCATCGGCCGCGTGTTTGCCGGCACGCTGAAACTGGGCGACGACGTTTCCATCTGCAAGCTGGACGGCTCCATTCAAAAGACGCGCATCACCAAGCTTTATTCGTTCGAAGGCTTGAAGCGCGTGGACGAAACCGTGGGACGTCCCGGCGACGTTCTGGCCATTGCGGGCGTGGAAGGCATTACCATCGGCGAGACCATCACCAGCGCCGAAAATCCCATGCCGCTGCCGCGCATTCAGATTGACGAGCCCACCATCGCGATGACGTTCACCATCAACAACTCGCCCTTCGCCGGGCGTGAGGGAACGTATGTCACGTCGCGAAATTTGCGCGACCGGCTGGATAAAGAGCTGCTGACCAACGTCTCCATCAAAGTAGAAGAAGCGGGCGGGCCCGACGCGTTTAAGGTGATGGGCCGCGGCGAACTGCAACTGGCCATTCTCATTGAAATGATGCGCCGCGAAGGTTATGAATTGCAGGTGGGCAAACCGGAAATTCTGACCAAACAGATTGACGGCAAGCTGCATGAACCGCTGGAACAATTAGTGATTGATTGCCCGGAAGAATACATTGGCGTGGTCATTGAAAAGATGGGCACTCGCAAGGGCAAGATGAGCAAGATGATTAATCACGGCTCCGGCCGCGTGCGTCTGGAGTTTCTGGTTCCTTCGCGCGGATTGATTGGCTTGCGCAGCGAAATGCTGACCGACACGCGCGGCATGGCCATTATGAACTCGCTGTTCCACGGCTACATTGAATGGCAGGGTGAAATCGCCACGCGCCCCACCGGATCGCTGATTTCCGACCGCGCCGGCGTCGCCACCACTTACGCCATCTTCAACATGCAGGAGCGCGGCACCATTTTCATTCCCGCCACGACTGAAGTTTATGAAGGCATGATTATCGGCGAGAACGCACGCGACAGCGACCTGGACGTCAACATTGTCAAGGAAAAGAAGCTAACCAACATGCGCGCTTCCAGTTCCGACGACGCCATTCGCCTGATTCCGCCGAAGATTTTGAACCTGGAGCAGGCGCTGGAATTTATCAAGGATGATGAGTTAGTGGAAATCACGCCGAAGTCGATTCGGCTGCGCAAGAAGATTCTAAAAGCGAATCAGAGGTAAACAAACATGGAAACATTAGGGATTCTGGTGTTGCTGGAAACCAAGTCCGGGAAAGAACAGGAAGCAGAAGACTTTCTGAAATCGGCACTGCCGCTGGCGCAGGCTGAACCCGGCACCGTCAAATGGTATGCGCTAAAACTGGGGCCGTCGAAATTCGGCATCTTCGACACCTCCGCCGATGAAGCGGGGCGTCAGGCTCATCTGGCCGGCGATATCGCCAAGGCGCTGTTTGCCAAGGCGGAAGACTTGTTTGCCAAACCGCCGGAGATTTACATGCCGGACATACTCGCCGTGAAGTGAAGGTAGCGGGCCTTGGCTGCCGCCGCAATCGCTTTGAAGCCGGCATCAGAGCGCACACCCGCCAGCAGCGGGTCGCTCTGCAGATAAGGATACGGAAAGAAGCCGTTCTCTACCGATTGCTTCAGCAGCCGCAGTGCCGATTTGTTGTCGTGCAGCAGCGCGTAAGCTTCCGCCACTTTGTAAATTCCTTCGGCATCGCTCACGCCGCGCTCACGAATTTTCCGCTCGGTATCGGCCAGCAGCTTCAAACCCTGCTGGTCCTGATTTCGAATGGAAAGCGCAATGGCTTCGCCCGTCCGCGCCTGCAGTAAATTGGCGTTTAGCCCGTAAGCTTCATCAAAATGCTTCATGGCTTCCGGCAGCTCCCGCAGATGATATTCACCGAAGCCGCGATAGAACAAAATATACGCCGACTGGCGCGACGGCAGGCTTTTGAGGAACTCCGTATACCGTCCCAGGTAGAGATAAGCGTTCAGTGCGGAGCTGTTGATTTTCACTTGCGGCTCAAGCTGGCGGGCGAGAAGACATTCCGCCAGCGATTCTTTCAGCAAGCCGCCGAAACGGAGAGCGTAGCCCAGTTCCCAGTGCGCTTCGGCGTTGTTCTTATTGGTGGCCAGCGCCGCTTTCAGCAGCGGCACCGCTTCTTCAGCCTTGCCCGTGTCGGTCATCAGATTGGCCATGAAAATTTGCGGCTCAATCAGCGCGGGGTTTAAGGCCAAGGCGCGCCGGTAAGCCGTCAAGGCGCGGGCGTATTGTTCCTTGCCTCCAAACTGCAGCGAGGCATTGGTTTCATAGGCCTGGCCCAGGTGCGCCCAAGCCAGCGCGTAGCCGGGGTCGCTCACGGTGGCGGCTTCCAGCGTGGCAATGGCGCCCGCATAATCGTTCAGCGCGTACAAATCCACGCCGCGCAGATATTGTTCATATGCCTTTTGACTGACTTGATTGTCAAAGCGGACATGGCCCTGTTCAGCCGGCGTAAGATGCAGTTCCAGCCCGGATATAATCTGCGCGGCTACGCGATCCTGAACAGTCAGCAGCTTGTCGTAAGTGACGTTAATGGTGTCGCGCCAAAGAATGCGGTCATGCGCCACGTCCACCAATTGCAGGTTCAGGCGCAAGTCATTATCTTCTTTTACATAAGTGCCTAGAAGCAGCGTATCCACGTTCAAATCGGCCGCCACCCGGCGCGGATTCACCTGCTCCACATTCCGGTAGCGGTCAATTGAAGACGAGGGCCGCACGGTGAGGGCGCTTACGTAGCCCATCTTGGTGATGACGGCGTCGGCCAGCGAAAAGCCAAGAAAGTCGGTGGCGGGATCGGGATGACCATTGCGGAAAGGCAGGATGGCCAGGCTGCGCGTGGCGGGCGCCGCTGGCGGGTGCAAAATCTTCCAGCCCAGCAGGCACATGAGCGCAATCGCCGCCAAAGCGATCAGCACGAATACCGGATGAAGGCGCGCCCGCGGCGAGACTTGCAGGCGGTTTTGAAAATCCATCTCCGCGCGAAGTGTCTTCATTGCCGCCGCCAATTCCGAAGCGTCGGCGTAGCGCCCATTTCGGTCTTTGCACATCGCCTTATTCACAATGTCCACCAGCTCTGGCGGGATGCGCGGCAGGAATGTGGTCAGTTGCGGCGGATCGGTTTTCAGAATCGCGGCAATCAGATCGCTGTCGGTATCGCCCTCAAACGCGGACTGGCCGCAGATCATTTCATACAGCACCGCGCCCAGGCTGAAAATATCGGTGCGCGCGTCCAGTTTCTGGCCGCGCGCCTGTTCGGGCGACATGTATCTGGTGGTGCCGATCACCAGACCCAAAGCCGTCTTTCCGTAGGTTGAGGAAGTTTCGCTGGCAGCTTCAAAATAATCGTTGCGCTTGCGCATAAAGCGCGCAATGCCAAAATCGACGATCTTCACGAGGCCGTCGGTCCGGATGATAATGTTTTCCGGTTTGATGTCGCGATGAATCAGACCGGCCCGATGCGCCACAGATAAACCGGAAGCGATTTGAATGGCAACGTCAATAGCATCCGCAATGTCCATCGCGCCGTTTTGCAGGCGCTGGCGAATGGTTTCGCCTTCGATAAATTCCGAAGCGATGAAGCGCGTGTTGCGCCATTCGCCCACTTCGTAAATGGTCAGTATGTTGGGATGGTTCAGCGTGGAAGCCGCCTCGGCCTCCTTTTGAAAGCGCCGCACGCTGTCCGGATCAAACGTGGAGGCGGCGGTTAAGACCTTGATGGCGATGCGCCGTTTCAGCGTTCGGTCTTCGGCCACATAAACCTGTCCCATGCCGCCCGCGCCCGCCCGAGAAACAATAAGATAGCGCGCAAACTCCGAGCCCGGCGAAAGCTGGGCATCCAGCGGCTGATTCACAACTGAGTACGCGGCGGTTTGCAGCGTCTGCTTCAGAAATTCGTCATCGTCGGAAGCAGCCGCCAGCAGCGAGATCAGCTCATCTTCCAGGCGCGCGTCGCCGTGGCAGGCTTCGCGCACAAATTTTCCCCGGTCGCAGGGTGCCAGGTCCATGGCCTGCTGAAACAGTTCTTCCAGTTGCTTCCAGTCCGGTTCGCTGCTGGCAGACGAGGACATAGCTTTACACGCTGCCCGCGGTCGCCGCCTCGCCCGAAAGTTCGCGCCGCAGATAAGCTTTGGCCATGCGCAGTTCGCGATGCACCGTGACGGCCGAAATCTTCAGCGCTTCAGCGGCTTCGTCATAGGTCAGGCCGCCAAAGTAGATCAGCTCCACCACTTCGCCTTTGCGCGGGTCCTTTTCGGCCAGGCGGCTGAGCGCTGCGTCGAGATCAACCAGTTCCGAGGCGGCCGTTTCGCCCACTTCCAGGGCTTCATCGAGTGAAAGCACTTCAGCACCCGAGCCGCGCTTCTGCCGCTGCTGTGTGCGTGCGTAGTCCACCAGAATGTGGCGCAGAATCCGCGCCGCCACCGCAAAGAAGTGAACGCGGTCCTGAAAGCCCGCATCGCTTGTCACCAGGCGCAAGTAAGCTTCGTTCACCAGCGCCGTGGCGCGCATGGTGTGGTTGCCGCGTTCGGAAGAAAGGCAGCGCGCGGCCAGCGAATGAAGCTGGCGATGCACCAGCGGCATCAAGTCGTTTAGCGCCTGTTTATCCCCGTCACGCCACTGATGCAGCAGACGTGTTACTTGCTCACGATCCGCGGGCACATCTGGTTGCATGGGGAGATCGTTCATCATCATAGCTCGAAAAATATTGGGAGACTATGTGACACCAGATGAAGACCATGTTTATTGCCGTCCTTTCGCTTTGCGTTTTAGCAGAGCAGGAACAGCCCGATCTTACGTTCGCGCTAATCGGCGGCCAGGCTGGCGGTGCGCCGCGGCTTCCAGCGCACAATCGGCCGGCGCGCGGCCGTCACTTCGTCCACGCGCGGTGTGCGCGTGTTGTGCGGCGCTTTCAAGACCAGTTGCGGATCTTCTTCCACTTCTTTGGCGATGGAAATCATGGCATCAATGAAGGTATCGATTTCCTGTTTGCTTTCAGTCTCGGTCGGCTCAATCATCAGCGCGCCGTGAACAATCAGCGGGAAGCTGACGGTGTAGGGATGGAAGCCGTAGTCAATCAAGCGTTTGGCGATGTCGCCGGTGCGCACGCCTTTTTTCGCCTGGCGGTCGTCACTGAAGACGCATTCGTGCATGCTATTGGATTTGTACGCGAGTTCGTAATAAGGGTCGAGAAGTGTGCGGATGTAATTGGCGTTCATTAGCGCATCCAGCGTGGCGATACGCAGACCGGGACCGCCGTGGGCCATTATGTAGGCGAGCGCGCGAATCAGAACGCCGAAGTTGCCGTAAAAGGCGCGCACGCGCCCGATGGATTGCGGCAGATCATAATTCCAGGTCCATTGGCCGTTTTCATTCTTCAAGCGCGGACTGGGCAGAAACGGCGTCAGCACCTTGCCGCAAGCGACCGCGCCCGCGCCGGGACCGCCGCCGCCATGCGGCGTGGAAAAAGTTTTGTGCAGGTTCAGGTGCATGACGTCGATGCCGAAATCGCCGGGCCGCGTAACGCCTACCAGCGCGTTCATGTTCGCGCCGTCCATGTAAACCAGTCCGCCTTTGCTATGGATCAGCGCGCAGATCTTATTGATGTTTTCTTCAAAGACGCCAACCGTGTTGGGATTGGTAATCATCAGGCCGGCAATGTTTTCGTCCATCGCTTTTTCAAGCGACTCTAGATCCACCATGCCGCGCTCATTCGATTTGATGTTCTCCACCGAATAGCCGACCATCATGGCAGTTGCCGGGTTGGTGCCGTGCGCGGAATCGGGCACCAGAATTTTTTTGCGCGGATTGCCGCGCGATTCCTGCAGGGCGCGGATCATCAGAATGCCGGTGAATTCGCCATGCGCGCCGGCGGCGGGCTGAAGCGTGACGGCGTCCATGCCGGTGATTTCGGCCAGCGCGTTTTCGAGCACTGAAATCAATTCCATGCAGCCTTGCGAAGCACTCTCCGGCTGATAAGGATGCGCCCAGGCCAGACCTTCGGTGCGCGCCACCAGTTCGTTGACACGCGGATTGTATTTCATGGTGCAGGAGCCAAGCGGATAAAGGCCCAGGTCGATGGCGTAGTTCCAGGTGGACAGGCGCGTGAAGTGGCGCAGCGCTTCGAATTCGCTGACTTCGGGGAAATCTTCAATTTCGGAACGAACGTTGCCGCGGCCCAGCGCGCTTTCGGCGTCGACGGCCGGCACGTCCAATGGCGGCAGTTGATAGCCGCGCTTGCCGGGCGAGCTTTGTTCGAACAGCAGCGATTCGTTTTGAACTATGTGCTTGGAAACTTTTTTGATCATTGCTTTACAAACTCCCCGGCCAGCGTGTCCATGTCCTGGCGCTTGGTCATTTCGGTCGCGCACAACAGCATGCTGTTGCTGAGTTCGGGATAGAAACGGCCCAGCGCCAGACCACCGACAATGCCTTTCTCTAACAGTGCCGCGTTGATTTGCTCGGGTGATTTCGAGCCGGTATGGACGACGAATTCATTGAAGAACGGCGCATCGAACGTCAGCGGCAATTTCGATGCCAGGTAATGCGCTTTGGCCAGATTCTGCTCAGCCAGTTCACGCAAGCCTTCTTTGCCGAAGACCGACATATAAACCGTCGCCATCAAGGCCAGCAAGGCTTGGTTGGTGCAGATGTTGGATGTCGCTTTCTCGCGACGTATATGCTGTTCGCGCGTGGCCAGTGTCAAACAAAAAGCGCGATGGCCGTTGGCGTCGGTTGTTTCGCCG